>Ga0222665_1000712_pt1 | contig 18244 bp, 11 predicted proteins | sample AntAcemetagen653_FD_179853 | JGI IMG/M metagenome (GOLD analysis project Ga0222665, IMG submission 179853) | Saline water microbial communities from Ace Lake, Antarctica - #653 | ecosystem: Environmental > Aquatic > Non-marine Saline and Alkaline > Saline | place: Antarctica: Ace Lake...
TAACCCTGACTTAGAACTCCATCGTCAGCGAGGTATTCGTGTACTTCCTTTATCGAATGTTTACAAAACCAAACAAATGGATTGAACCATTGAAAAATACAAAGTACTTCTAAAAAAATAACATCAATTGTATGTTTTTGGCGAATATGTATGTTTTCGTGAGCAATGATTTTGTCCAACTTTTCATCTGAAATGTTTTCATTATTTATAAAAACAATATTGAAAAAAGAAAAAGTTGAATATTTTTTCGTAATATAAACCACTTTAACTCCTTTGTAATAATTAATTCCAAATCTATTGATAAAATTGAATATTTGAAAAATCTGAAAAACAAAGCGAATTAAAAAAACAATTACACCGGTAAAATAAACAATTGCAATAGAATTTATTGTTGAAATCGAATTATTTATCGTCTCGCTAATGTTTTGGCCGGAAAAAGGAACACTCTCTAACATTACCGAATAAATTGGAGCTGCTTGTGTGGTATCGAATGAAATCTTAAAAAGTGGTATTAATACGGATAGCAAAACAGAGCTAATTAAGTAAATGCGATTTAACGCGAAAAAAGTTTCTTTTCGAAACAAAAGCCAATATAATGAATATAAGCAGCCGAGACAAATCAAACTTTGAATCATGTATTCGAAATAATTAGTCATTTTTTGTTGATTTTTGTTTTTCTATCTCATTTTCCATCATTTTTTTAATTTCTTCGAGATCGTTAAGACTGAGGTTTTCTTCTTTAGCAAAAAATGAAGCCATAGCCGGATAAGAGTTTTCAAAGTAATTGTTTATGAAACTCTTAAAATAGGTTCTTGTATATTCTTTTTTTGAAATTAAGGGGTAATATTGATGTGTTTTTCCAAAAGCAATATAGCTGACAAATTTCTTTTTTTCCAATATCCTGACTATTGTTGATATTGTATTATAGGCGGGTTTAGGTTTGGGGAATTTTTCTAAAATATCGTGCACAAAACCCTTTCCCAGTTTCCAAAGAATTTGCATAATTTGTTCTTCTGCTTTTGTTAATTCTTTCATATTTTATTTTTTCGACAAAGTAACAACTAATTTATTAGTTATACAACTACTATTTTAGTTATTTATTGTGATTGTTTCGCTGTTTTGATTCGCTAAACTAAAACTTATCTGATTAATTGACGTTTACGAGTAAAAAGAAATAAAAATTAATTTGTAAAAAAATCAAGAATATTTCCTAATTGATTACTTGGGGCAGCAAAAAACTCTGTATATTTGCATTGAGTGCAAGTAATACTTGAAAATTTTCTGTTTTGAATATTAAAAAGTTTAGTTACAAAACTACCGGTTGCACGCATTTCGCCTGTTTCGAAGTATTTGTTTCCGCATTTAGGGCATTTGTATTTTGTTCGATCCATTTTTTTATTATTTAATCCATGATTTTTTTTGACTACTAAAATACTAATAAATCTATAACTCATGAGTATTTATATTAAGAAATGAATTTTGTAAATAAATGTAATATGGATAATGGCATTCGATAATTCCCCTCTACATTTATGCTCTTATTTCCATTTTACATTTAATAAAATCAGAGAATTGGAATTGATTTCTAATTTCAGGAACTTTAATAAAATAGAAGCTAGTTAAAATTATTTTTGTTTCTTTACAATTTTAAACAAGTACAAATATGAGTATATTTTATCAAAAACTTGCTGAACAACTTGATAAAATACCAAATGGTTTCCCGAAAACTAAAAGCGGTGTTGAATTAAAAATTCTGAAAAAACTTTTCAGCCCTGAAGAAGCAAAACTTGCTTCTTCTTTAAGTCTTGAATTACAAACCATAAAAACTATTTCTGAAAATAATAATGCTGTTGAAGCTGAAGTAAAAATTCTATTAATCGGGATGGTAAAAAAAGGTTTAATTGAATTGAAAAAAGAAGAAGGCAAAGGACTTGTGTTTTGTCTGATTCCCTTTGTTGTAGGATTTTACGAACGCCAGAATGCAAAAATTGATAAAGAATTTGCAAAACTTTTTGAAGACTATTATAATGAAGCTTTTCATAAAGTAATGATGGTTGATCCCTCAGTACACAGAATTATCCCGGTTGAAAAAAGCATTCCTGTTAATATTGATGTGATGCCTTACGAAAAAGCTTCAACATATCTTGATAATGCAAAGTCATGGGGAGTTCTGAATTGTATTTGCCGTGTACAAAAAAAATTAATCGGACAGGCTTGCAAGCATACTCTCGAAAATTGTATTGTATTTTCGGATAAAGAGAATGCTTTTAATCGTACAGATGATATCAAGGCAATCTCAAAACAAGAAGCCCTGAAAATTCTGGCTGAGTCTGATAAAGAAGGCTTAGTACATTCCACAAATAATGCTCAAAAAGATGTAAGCTATATTTGTAATTGTTGTAGCTGTTCATGTGGCGTGCTTCAGGGAATTGCAAAATATGGGAATCTGAATTCGGTTGCCCGTTCCGATTTTTATGCCGTCGTTGATGAAGAATTATGTAATGCTTGCGAAATATGTGTTGATAGATGTCAGTTCAATGCTTTAGAAATCCTTGATGATGTTTGTTCGATTAATACAAGTTTTTGTTTTGGATGTGGTCTTTGTGTTACGACTTGCATTTCAGGAGCACTTTCGCTTCAAAAAAAGAATTCTGAAGAAATAACACCTCCACCCTTATCTGAAAATGAATGGAGAGAAAAAAGAGAAAAATCAATGAAAAAGTTTTATAGATAATATCCTGAAAACAAAATCCAAAACCTATAATATTTCTTACATAGCTATCCTCTTAATCAAATATATGAGTGGATTTTAATTCTACTTAAACTTGAAATTACTCAAAAAAAAAGAGGGCTTGCACCCTCTTAATTTTTAATATTTTACTAAGCTTTAATTTATAGTAATCTTTTGAGTTTCTGTTCCATTAATAGTTTCAATCCTAATCAAATAAATACCTGCTTCGAGATTACTTGAATTTATTTGATTGCCATTTCCGCTAAAAACCTTTTGTCCAACGTAATTGAAAATTGAAACATTTTGAATTTCGTTGGCCGAAGAAATATTAATTACTTCAGTAGCCGGATTAGGATAAATTAGAATTTCATTTATTGAAACTGAAGAGCCTTTAATTAAATTGGCAATGCTGTATTTTCCGTCTTCTGTTGGAAAAACTATTTCAGTATATGCTTCATATTCTGTCTCAAAAGTGAAATCTGCTTCGATGATTTTAGTTGAGTTTGAATTCCAGACTTTCATACTAATTTCATTGCCTTCTTTGTATCCTTCTCCTGAAGTTAAAGTACTGAAAACAGGAATTGAATTTTCAAGTGCATTTTCCGATATTATTTTACTTGCTCCTACAATTTTATTATTATCGAAAACAGCAACTTCGTCACCTATTTCCAAACCTTCAACATAAATTGTGAAAACCGGGTCGGCAGCATTTCCGCCTTCGAAAGTGAAGTTAGTTGTTGTTTTTGGTGATTGTGAAGAAAGGATTGATTTAACGGGAATACTATAAATTAACTCATCATCGGCAAACATTTTTATTAAATAACCTTCGCCAGGATTTGCATTTCCTATTCCGTTAACCCAGTTTGGACCGATTTTTCTTAGCATTTCTCCATTGGAATTTCTGATATAATCCAGATTATCTCCTAATATTCCAATAAAAGCTTCTATGGCATCAATTGCTTCTTCGGGTAAGTAACTTACAAACTGGTAACCTGATGTTAATGTTATTGGTGATAATGGGTCCATTTGTTCTCCGGTTATTTCTAAAGTTTCGGCTCCGAACATTTTAAATAAATATCCTTCTGTTGAAATCCAGTCGCCTATTCCGTTTACCCAGTTCGGGCCAATCTTTCTTAAAACTGTTCCGTTGGAATTTCTGACAAAATCAAGGTTTGCGGTCAGAATATCTTGTAAAACAATTAGCATATCGGGATTTTCAATTTCTACTCTTGATGAAATAAATTGATATCCTGTATTTAAAGGAATGGTTTGTGTAATTTCTGCTTGTGGTGTTAATCCAAAGAATTCTAAGTATTTTAACATTAATTCTTCTTTTGTTGATTCGGTATCGTCTAATCCGCCAAATTCAAATGAAGCTCCTATTGTTTTGTAATTGCCTGCATCGTATGCTACTCCGCAACCATAGTTGGGTGATTGGTTTTCGAAGATATCTACAGCAGGTGAGATTGCAGCAATATGATCTATCCAGCTATTATCGCCGGAATAACTGAAACTCATATCTTCGGTAAATGTTCCGCTTTGTCCGTTTATTGTTCCGAGGTCGCTTGAACCGTCTGATTGTCCATTTATATTAAACATCGAGTGAACTGCGGTTTGTGTGTCATAATACCAGGTGTCGCCACCTTCCATGTACAGTGCTCCTCCGTTATCAAGATAATTGGCAAGGGTTTGTCCTTCGGATGAGGATAAAGTATGATTATCTGAATAAATACCGAGGCAAACAAAAACGCTTGAATAGATATTAACATCGGCTGGAATATTTGTTGTCAGGTCGGATGAAAATCCGGCTGCTGTAATTGCACTTTGAATAGCAGGGGCTGAATTATGATTTCCGTCGAAATCGACAATGAGAACAGGTTTTTGCCCTACACAGAAATTCATTGTAAAACTATTTGTGTAAGAGCCTGCATTTGCAGAGGCGTTAAGAATTATCTCAGTCATTTCTCCGGTTGGAATAGATGTGCTTGCAGTTACCGTAAAGGTACCATTAGCTGTTTCATATTGTCCGAGGTTTCCAAAGTTTGCCGATTGAGTTATAATAGTGTATTCGGTTGGATCGACTTCTATTTCACCTAAAACGTCCTGGGCTATTTCATCACCATTGTTACGAATTGTTGCAATAATGTCAACTGTTTCGCCGGGATCAATTTTTCCGTTTCCGTTTCCGGCTGCATCATCAACATAATAGTCCATTAATGAAAGGTAAACTCCGGGGATTTGTTCTAAAGCTGCAACGGCATCTAAATCGAAACCGGCATTATCACCGCTTGAAGAACCATCGCCGTCATCTTTGATTTTAAAGAATTGTGCCTGAAAAATTCCTCCGTTAACTAAATCGAATTCCGAACTTCCTTCGCCATCGCCTAATTCGTGCCAGGGGCCGTCCATTGTTTCTGATGCAAAGCAAGTGAAACCTTCGGGAGAGGTGTCGCCTTCAAAAACTATAATATCATTTCCCGGGCCGTCAATAATAGGAAATTGCATATCAATAACTATCCAACCATTTTTACCGATTGAATAATTGATATTATCGGGAGCACCTATAATGCCGGGGGTATTGCCTTCGTCATCGTGATTATTATCGGGAATTTGAGATGAAGAAATTCTATAAATATATTGCCCTTCTTCGGGAGTTAATTCAAAATTAGTTACAGTTGAATTATTGCTTGCTACGACAATATTATTAATTGTTTTTGTTTGATAACCGTTTGCTTTTACAGTAATGGAATAAGTTCCGGGTAAAACATATTTATGATAATCGCCGGCAGTAGGATCAGAATAAGTGGGGAAATAATCATTTACAAAAATTGCTCCGGTAACAGGGTCTCCTGTAACGGCATCCGTAACCATTCCTTCAACTCCAAAGCCTGCATATTCAATTATTGCAAGCATTGCAGGAACATTTTTTAAAAAAAAACTCATAAGTTGTGATGCCGGAGGTTGTTTGTCATAAGAAATTTCCATTGACCAACTGATTGCACCTAAAGCTCCATAATTAGAATCTTTTGTGCTTCCATTGATCGGATACATTCCTGTACAACCTTGTCCGTATTCCATATTTGCGTATCCTGATGTTGAAGAATATATCCCTGCTAACTGGATTATATGATCGTAGTCATGGCAATGGTCGGGCCTATAACTCCATGGGCAGGAAATATATTCGGTGCCGCTATGGTAAGTTGTATGAACAACAAATTGATTATAATATGCACATCCTCTCAAGGCTTTTGATTCGGGTTGAGAATAAGCTCCTGAGCTATTCCCCCAACCATCCCACATATAACCCCAATCGCGGTTAAGATCGACTCCGTTTACATTTGTTCTTGCCATATTTACACGACCATCGGGATTGACCATTAAATACAACCAGATTTCACGATTATTTACTAATTCGGTTATTGTTGCATCAGTCTCATAGCTTAAGCAAAGAAGCCTCGCAAAACGAATAACATTTTCAGCAGCACCGATTTCATCGCCATGAATACCTCCATCAAACATTACTTCTGCTTCTGCTTCATCAATATTAACATTGTCGCTGATCTTAAGTGCAGCACATTGTCGTCCCTGAATTGAAGTCCCGAAAACATGTTTTTCGCAAATTCCAGGGAAATGTTCTGCAAGACTATCTGCCAACTCAATGATCTCATCATAAGTATGATAAGCTTCGTCGGTTTGCCAAAAATATTGATAGTGTTGATTCATGTTTTCGATTTGTATTTTATATTCCAATCCGAGTTTCTGAATTTTATCAAGTTCAGAAGGAATTACATATACGATAGCATGATCGACGGCAACATCTCCGTTTAATTTTAATGAATTAAGTTTCTCTAAATCACTTGTTGAATTTAAAAGAACCTTAACTTCTTTTTCATTTGTTCTCCATCCATTTTCTGCAAAAGCAGAGAGAATAAATGAAATAAATAATAATCCGAATAGAATTTTTTTCATTTTATAAAGTTTAAATTTTTGTTATAATATATTAATTTTAAAAGTAATATTGCTTCTCTTTAATTTAATTCTCAAATTTTTTGTGCCAAAAGTATTAAAAATATCACATAAATTGCATTTCTGTCGTTATAGACAAAAATTAAAATTGATAGGTTGCATTTAACAGGTTTTCTATTAATTATTGTCTATTGCTCGCTAATAAAAAGTTATATAAGAAATTTGACAAATTTTATTATGCGTTATTTTCTCAAAGAGAACCGTAATCATAACTAAATTTTCAGTTTTTCCCCTTCCGATTTTGCAATTACAACAGCTCCACAGCTATCGCTCCATACATTTGTTGCAGTTCGAAACATATCAAGAATACGGTCAACAGCCAGAATCAACCCGACTCCTTCGAGTGGTAAACCCACCGCTGTTAGAATTACTGTTATCATAACAAGGCCAGCCATTGGAATTGCCGCAGCACCAATTGAAGCTAATAAAGCCGTAACTACAACTATAATCTGTTGAATCAATGTAAGTTCAACACCATAAGCCTGAGCTATAAACATTGCAGCAACACATTCGTAAAGAGCGGTTCCATCCATGTTTATTGTTGCTCCCAAAGGAAGAGTAAAACTCGAAATTTTATTAGAAACACCCGAATTTTTTTCAACTGCGTTAATTGTTAACGGAAGTGTTGCCCCCGATGACGAAGTTGAAAATGCTGTCAATAACGGTGTTGACATATTTTTTAAATGATTGAAAGGCTTTGATTTCCCAATAAATTTAACAATCAAAGGAAGTGTGATAAAAAAGTGAATTGCAAGAGCCGCAATCACGGTTCCCATATACAAACCCATTCTCGAACCCAATCCAATTAAATCATCCTGATCGGCAACTACTTTTGCTACAATTCCAAAAATTCCCAAAGGAGTAAATTTAATTACAAACATTGTGATTTTCATCATCACATCGAACAAAGAATTAAAAATTTCAGATAATATTTGCCTCGGTCTTTTACCAACTTTCGTAATAAAAAATCCGAATAGAATAGCAAAGAAAATTATCGAAAGCATATCACTTTCATTAAAAGCCGCAAAAATATTATCAGGAACGATATCTATTACTATTTCCTTAACTGATTTTTGTTTTTCAACAAGGCCTTCAACTTTTTGACTGAAACTCAAATCGGCTCCAAGGCCGGGTTTAATCATATTTACAAAAAACAATCCGGTAAGAATTGCAAAAATACTGGTCATTATATAATAGCCAAAAGTTTTAAGCCCAAGACGGCCAAGATTTCCGCCACCACCAATATTCGTAATGCCTGAAATCAACGAGCTTAAAATCAATGGAATTATCAACATTTTTAAGGCTCTCAGAAAAATATCACCCATCCAGCTAATCCAATCAACCTCTGCATTTATATAAGAATATTTAATTATGTTTCCTGAATTTCTTTCAAAATCATCAACACCAATTCTCTTTTCTATTTTGGAAATAAATTCAGCCCTTGTCCGGTAAACTGAATTTTCGATAGGTTTTAATTTTATGATTATTTCACTACTCAGTCCTTTCTTTTCCAACTTATTAAGGGTTTGTTCGCTAACCGAATATGTGGTCGGGAAAATTACTCCGTAAATTATTGCAAGAATGAGGGCAATTAAAATTTGCCAGTGAAGCTGAATTTTTTTCATATTTCAAAATAAATAATTTGTTAAAATTATAAAAATTATTCATGCTGAAACTTTAATTTTGCAACAAGCTCAATTATTAGAATAAATTTTTGAAAACTATTGTAATTAAAATAAAAAATCAGAGCAATGGCAACTTTTAAAGCAGCTTTATTGTCTTAAATTAAAAATAACTCTATGAAAAGATTTTACTATCTTATTTTTTTAAGCATGTTTTGTGTAATTTTCACACAAGCTCAATATCACGAAAATATCATGATAAGTGATATCAACGGCCCAAATGAACCTGCAATTTACTTAAACATGAAAAACACTGATCAAATGGTAGCAGGGGCAAATACAAATAAATATTATTACTCAACAGATGGAGGATTTACTTGGGAAGCCGGCACTTTGGTTTCACCCGAATATGGTGTTTGGGGCGATCCTTGTATTATTTCTGATACTACCGGTAGTTTTTATTTTTTCCATTTGTCGAATCCGCAAATTGGAAGTTGGATTGACAGAATAGTATGCCAGAAAGTTGATGAACCCGGAGGAGTTTGGAATGATGGAACGTATATGGGACTTAACGGGACAAAAGCCCAGGACAAGGAATGGGCAATTGTGGATCGAACAAATAATAATATTTATGTTACATGGACACAATTTGATGATTATGGAAGTTCCAATCCTTTAGATAGCAGCTACATAATGTTTTCAAAATCAACGGATGAAGGTGATACATGGAGCGATGCCAAGCGAATTAATCAAATTTCAGGTGATTGCATTGATGATGATAATACTGTGGAAGGTGCTGTTCCGGCGGTAGGGCCAAATGGAGAAATTTATGTTTCGTGGGCAGGCCCCGAAGGGCTTGTGTTCGATAAATCTCTTGATGGAGGAGAAACATGGTTGGATGATGATATTTTTGTGGCTCCAATTCCTGATGGTTGGGCTTTTGAAATTCCGGGCATTTCGCGTTGCAATGGCTTGCCAATTACGGTTTGTGATTTAAGCAATGGCCCAAATCATGGAAATATTTACATAAACTGGTCCGATCAAAGAAATGGAATTGATGATACTGATGTTTGGTTTGTAAAATCAACCGATGGAGGAAAAACATGGAGTAAAAAAAAACGTGTAAATGATGACCCTGCCGGAAAACAACAATTTTTTACATGGATGTGTGTTGATCAAATTACTGGCTACATTTATTTTGTTTATTACGACAGACGCGAACATGATGACATTTCTACTGATGTTTATATGGCTGTTTCAAAAAATGGAGGTGAGACATTTATTAATTTCAAGATCAGTGAATCGTCATTTATTCCAAATTCCAATCTCTTTTTCGGTGATTATAATAATATTGTTGCACACAATAATATTATTCGCCCTGTTTGGATAAGAATGGAAAATAGTGTTAGAAGTATATGGACGGCAATAATCAATCCTTATTATATTTATTATGATATTGATATACCTATTCCTTTAAGCCTTCAACAAAACTATCCAAATCCTTTCAAAGATAATACATGGTTTAAATTTAAACTCATAAGGTCTTCTGTTGTAAATTTGATTGTCTTCGATATTTATGGCAGAAAAATATCAGAAATCATTGTTAATGAGTTTATGCTAGCCGGAAAATACGAAAGGAAATTTAAAGCCTCGGATTATAATTTACCTCCCGGTATATACTATTTTTCATTATCAACTGAAAAACAAAATATAAAACGTAAAATGATACTTGGGAATTAAAAAAATCTGATATTTTTTTAATTCATTTTTCTTCTACCCCATCGACATTTCGTGATTCCATGTGCTTTTTGGCGGAACACATCCTTTATTAACACCTTCAATAAAACTATCCACACATTTTCTAATATCACCATGGTATCCTCCTTCAAGAACAGCAAAAATATTTCCGAATGAACGACGAAGTTTTAAACCGCATTGAAAAAATGCATCAAGTGAATAATTCAAATTCAGTAATCTGTCAAGTTTATATCCGTCGAAACCGGCAGAAACAGCAATAACATCGGGATTAAAATCGACAGCCTTCATAATTGCTTTATTAATAGCGGCTAAAAATTCTTTATCTCCACTTTCGGGAATTAAAGGAATATTCAGAGTAAATCCGTTTCCTTTTCCTTCTCCTTTTTCATTTTCCATGCCTGTGAAAGGATAAGCATACAATTGGTGTATCGAACAGAAAAACACCTTGTTGGTATCATAGAAAACCGCTTGTGTTTGATCACCATGATGGCCATCGATGTCGAGTATGAATACTTTTTTCCCCTCATCAACAAGCTTTTGTGTTGCAATTGCAATATTATTAAAGAAACAAAAACCGGCAGTTTTATTTCTTCCGGCATGATGCCCGGGAGGCCTTACAACGGCAAAATCATTTTGCTCAGAGGCAAGTATTGTCAATCCAACCGCTATTCGGGCTGCTTCATAAGATGATTTAGAAAGTTGAACTTCGGCATGCATTTTGTTATTCAAACATGCCTCTTTTATCATTTTTATATATTCTTCGTTATGAATTAGAGAAAAATATTTTTCCCCATCAGCCTCAGTATTTTCAACATCCTTAAAATCCTTAATCCGATAAGAACCCTCGGCTTTACTATCAACATTATGTTGTAGAAATTTTTCGTTAAAAAGAATTTTCATTGATTTTTTCTTACAAAGTAAATACTTTTTATTATATATTTTAGAAAATCAAAACTTTTAATTGTTCTAAATTTTTTTTTAAAATAATTTTTTATTTTAAATATTATGATTTACAAGCTGTTTTAATGGATACAAAACATTTTTGGAAACATTTTGCATTTATTTCGTTTCCGGTATTATTATTTATTTATTTTTGCTAAAATTTAAAATCATAAAAAATGACTGATTTGTTTAAAAAAATTTTAGAGCGGGTAAGAGAAAAAGCATTTACTAAAGAATTAGAAAAATTTACAATTACAGACCTTTGTAAAGAATTCGATGTTTCTGAAGATACCATAAGAAAATATGTTCGCAATGAAGAAGACCTTGTTGAAAAAGTATTAGAATTTGAACGCGAAAGCTTTAAGGAAATATTTCTAACTCACAATTTTGAAGGTGTTAATGCAATTGATATTTTACTTATGGTTAGTAAAGAAATAGCTTTGCGATTTAAAGATGTAAGCCCCTCTTTTACTTTTGAGCTTAGAAAACGTTTTCCGGAAACATATCAAAAACATTTTGATTATAGAATTGAATTTATTTTTTCAAAAATAAAAATCAACTTGCAAAAAGGTATATCACAGGGAATTTACAGAGAAGATTTAAGCATTGAGCTTATTTCACGATTATACATTAGCCGCCTTATCGACCTGCATAATCCCGATTTTTTTCCACCCGAAAAGTTTTCGTTTGAAACTCTTTTCGATACCATGTTTGAAAGTCTTATCAGGAATATTTCAAATGAAAAAGGCTTAAAATATTACGAGAAAAAGAAAAAGGCTATCAAATTTTAATTTCGATATGATGGATACAAAACTTAAAAATATTCTTAAAGAGATCCGTCTGATATTCATGAAATATGGAATTAGAAATTACTCGATGGATGATATTTGCAGAAATATAGGAATATCAAAAAAAACATTATATAATTATGTTGATAACAAGACCGATCTAGTACAGAAAGTACTTGACTATGAATTAATCATGGATAATGGCCCTCTTGGAGTTATTTCAATTAAGGGAAACGCTATTGATATTCTTCTCAACGTAAGTATGCGGATTAATAAAGAATTTGAAAATTTTAATCCAATATATATTTTTGAATTAAATAAATATTATCCCAAAATCTTTAAAGAATTCGTTGAAAAAAAAAGAAAATCAGCTTACGAAAAGATTTATAAAAACCTTGAACAAGGTATTAACGAAGGTATTTATCGTAAAGATATAGACATTGAATTGGTTTCAATATTATATATTCGTAAAATAGAAGACATTCATAATACTGAATTCATAGAATCACGAAAATTCTCTTTTAAAGAAATATTTAATGTGATGTTTGAAAATCACATTAGAGGTATATCAAACGAAAAAGGAATTGCATATTTTGAAAAACAAAAAAAATCATTAAACATCTTATAAATGAAACAACTAAAATTTCTCTCAATAATCATTATTATCGGAGGAACGCTTTTTATAAAACAAACTTTTGCTCAGGAGAATCTGAAATTTACTTTAGATGAAGCTCGTAATTATGCACTTCAAAATAATTATGACATTAAAAATGCAATAATTGATAAAGAAATTGCTCAAAAGAAGATTTGGGAAACTACAGCCATCGGGCTACCCCAAATTGAATCAAAGCTTGAGTATTCCAACTTTTTAAAAATCCCCACACAACTGATTCCCGGAGATTTTTTTCAAAAACCCGGCGAATTTGTCGAAGTTCAATTTGGCACTAAACACAATGCTACAGCTTCAATTACAGCATCTCAATTAATCTTTAACGGGAGTTATATTGTAGGTTTGCAAACAGCAAAAACATTTTTATCGCTTTCTGAACAACAATTGCAAAAAACCAAAAGAGACATTAAAGAGTCAATTACCGAAACTTATTATAATATTTTGGTTGCCGGAGACAGTAAAGAAATTCTTGACTCAACAATTTATAATTTGCAAAAAATCAAATATGAAATTAATGAAATGTATAAGGAAGGATTTGTGGAAGAAACAGATGTTGACCAAATAAACCTTTCACTAATAAATCTTAAAAATTCATTAAATTCGGTGAATCGACAAATTGAAATTGCCTATAATTTATTAAAGTTTCAAATGGGAATTGATTTGTCAAAAAAAATTGAAGTCACCCAAAATTTGGATGAGATTTTAGAGGAAATAAATTTCGATGCAATTATCGGTCAAAAATTTGTTTTAGCAAATAATCTTGATTTCAAACTACTTACAACCCGGGAAAATTTATTGCAATTAAGCTTAAAAAACGAAAAATCTAAATTTTTACCAAGCCTTGCAGCTTTTTACTCACACAGCCAGAACGCACTTCGAGAAGAATTTAACTTTATAAAAAGCGGAGAATCTTGGTTTCCTACAACTTTGATTGGTGTGAATTTAAGTTTACCAATTTTTTCAAGCGGTATGAAACGTGCAAAAGTTAATCAGGCAAAACTTGATTTAGAAAAAATTCAAAATTCAAAATTACAGGCAGAGCAAGGACTCAAATTAGAAGTAAGCCAAGCAAGGGCTACACTTATCAGCTCCTTCGACAACTACAGAAATGCTATTGATAATGTTAATCTTTCAAAGAAAATATATGATAAAACTATCATTAAATACAGCGAAGGAGTTGCTACCAGTACTGAATTAACCCAAGAAAGAAACCAATACCTAAATAATGAATCAAATTATATAAGCACCCTTTCAATTTTATTAAACGCTAAAAATAAATTAGATAAAGTTTTAAACAATTACAATTAATAAACAAAAAGAATGAAAAAGAATATCATATATATTATTGCAACGATTTTTCTATTATCTTGTAATTCAAACGACAAACAAACAACACTAAATGATCTGGAAAAACAGCAGCATGAAATTTCGGAAAAAATTAAAACTTTGAAAGCAGAAATTTCTTCTGAAGGAAAAACGGAGGAAAACACTCAGAAACTTGCTTCCGTTTCAGTTGAAACAATTATGCCCGTTAATTTTGACCATTTTATTGAAGTTCAAGGAACAGTTGAATCCGATAATAATATTCTTATTCCTGCTCAGACTTCAGGAATAGTAGAACATATTTTTGTCGAAGAAGGTGAAAAAGCAGAAAAAGGGCAGCTTTTAGCTGAATTGGATGGAGCTATCTATGAAAAATCTATCGAAGAATTAAATACAGCCCTTGAATTGGCAACAACGGTTTTTGAAAGACAAAATAGATTGTGGGATAAAAAAATCGGTAGTGAAATTTCTTTTCTTCAGGCAAAAACAAATAAAGAAAGCCTCGAAAGAAAACTTGAAACCATAAAAGAACAATATAGATTAACAAAAATATTTTCGCCAATTAATGGTACGGTTGACAATATATTAATCAAGGAAGGAGAAGCTGCAGGTGCTGGATTCGGAGCAATTAGAGTTGTTCAGCTTTCCGATTTGAAAATTAAAGCTAATCTTGCCGAAAACCATATCTCTCAGGTACATAAAAACGATCAGGTTCAGGTAAATATATCATCTTCCGGAAGTATGTTTAAAAGTAATATTATGTCAGTATCAAAAGTTATTGACCCTGAAAATCGAACATTTAAAATCGAATTGGATATTCCTAAAAATATAAAAAATATTAAACCCAATATGCTTGCGGTTTTACAGGTAAAGGATTACTCAAATCATAATGCTATGATAATACCGTTGAATGTCTTACAAAAAACCGGAAATAGTTATTTTATTTTTTTAGCAAAAAAAATAAACAACAAATTAATTGCGGAGAAAACATTCATCAAAATGGGGAAATATTATAAAAATATTGTAGAAATTTCTGAAGGATTAAAAAAGGGTGATAAAGTTATTATCCAAGGTTTTCAAAATCTTTCAGATGGTGAGGTAATTACAATAATTTAAATTCTTAAAACAAGCTAAAATGAAAAAATTTAAAGAATTTAAAATAACAAACTTAGCGGTTGAAAACAGGACAACAATTTACATTTTCACAATTATTCTTGTGTTTTTTGGAATGTCGCAATATAATTCAACTCAAAAAGAAAAATTTCCGGAAATAATTTTTCCATATTTTGCCGTAACTTCGATAAATCCGGGTACTTCGCCCGAAGACATGGAAAATCTTTTTACCCGGCCAATAGAAAAAGAATTAAAAGGAATTAGTGGTGTAAAAAAAATCAACAGTAAATCTTTGCAGGATGTTTCATCAATATTTATTGAATTTGAAATGAATGCTAATGAAACCAAAGCATATACCGATGTTAAAGAAGCTGTTGACAAATCAATGACAGAGCTTCCGTCCGACAGATATGAAGATCCGGAAGTTACCCGTATCGACCTTTCTGAAATTCCAATTCTTAACATTAATCTTTCCGGCGACATCAGCCTTGTTAAACTCAAAGAAATTGCTGACGATTTACAAGATAAAATCGAAACTCTTCCACAGATTACAAGAGTAGATATTGCCGGTGCCCTCGAACGAGAAATTCAAATTAATGTCGATCTCTATAAAATGCAAGCTGCCGGAATTAACTATAATCAAATCGAACAACTTGTTAAATACGAAAATATAATAATTTCAGGTGGACAATTAGATGCCGGTGAGTTGAAACGTACTTTAAGAATTAATGGCGAATTTACAGATGTTGATCAGATTGGAAATATTTTACTAAAAGACGGGATTTACCTTAAAGATATTGCTGAAATAAAAGACGGTTTTGAAGACAGGGAAAGTTATGCAAGGTTAAACGGCGAAGATGTAATAGTGCTTAATGTTATTAAAAAAAGCGGAAAAAACCTTATTGTTGCTACTGATGAAATTAAAGAAATTATAAAGAATTATTTAAAAACAGCCCCCAAAAATCTTCTTATTTCAACCACCGGTGACCAAAGCACAATGACCCGAAATAATGTTAGTGATTTGTTTAACACTATTATTTTAGGTTGTTTAGTGGTTGTTATAATTCTTATGTTTTTTATGGGTATTGATGATGCAATGTTTGTTGCAGTTTCAATTCCTTTATCGATGTTGATTGCATTCATTGTTCTTCCAATTATTGGTTTTACTCTTAATATGGTTGTGTTGATGTCGTTTATTCTTGTTTTGGGTATAGTTGTCGATAATTCAATTGTTGTGGTTGAAAACATTTACAGACATTTTGTCTCAACAAAAGACCTTCCAATTCTTGGAGCTGCAAAACATGGTGTCGGCGAAGTTTCTACTTCAATTTTCACTGGAACACTTACCACGATGGCTCCATTTTTACCTTTGATTTTTTGGCCCGGACTAGCAGGTAAATTCATGTTTTATTTACCGATAGTTATTATCATTACGCTGGCAGCATCAATGCTGGTTGCTTATATTATGAATCCGGTTTTTGCAGTTTCGTTTATGAAATACCATGGTGATAAAACAAATAAAAAGAAACCAAATTATAAAAAACAATTATTAATTATTCTTCCATTAATTTTCATCGCAACAATTTTTTATTTCACAGGGCCAATGATTATTGCCAATTTTATATCATTTGGGCTAATAATTTATTTTTTCTTTAAATATTTAATTATGCCTTTGGTTAAGAAATTTCAATGTTGTGTTCTTCCCAAAATGATAAATTTGTATAAAAAAATATTACATTATTTATTGCAAGGTTTCAGGCCTTATTATGTTCTTGGATCAACGGTTGTGTTATTATTTTTCTCGTTTTATTTAATGACAGTTATGCCTCCAAGAATTGTATTTTTCCCTGAAGGTGAGCCAAATACGATTTATGTTTATTTGAAAATGCCTGCAGGTACGCATATCGATAAAACAAACAAAGTATCTAAAGAAATTGAAAACAGAGTTTTTAATATTCTCGGAAAAAACAATCCTGATGTTGAATCAGTAATTACAAATGTTGCAATTAATGCAGGAGAAAGTGTTTTTGAACGAACAACTCAGGAAAAACTTGGTAAAATAACTATAAATTTTGTTGAATATAAATTTAGAGAAGGAAGACCAACCCACGAATATCTTGACGAACTTCGTGAAGCTATGGATGGGTTTCCGAGTGCTGAAATTTCAGTATCAAAAGAAGCAACAGGGCCTCCAACAGGAAAACCCGTAAATATTGAAATTAGTGGAGATAATATCGACACATTGGTAGATATTTCTTTACACCTTTATCAACATATAGTTTCTTTAGATGTTAAAGGAATTGAAGAGCTTAAAACCGATATGGAAATTAGTAAACCCGAATTGATTATTAATATTGATCGTGAAAAGGCAAATAGGTACGGCATAACTTCAGCTCAAATAGGAATGGCATTACGAACTTCGCTTTACGGAAATGAAGTATCGAAATTCAGAGAAGGAGAAGATGAATACCCAATACAACTTAGGTTAGATAAAAAATATCGCGATGATATTGATTTGCTTCTTAGTCAGAAAATAAGCCCCCCTTATAATGAAAATCAAATCCCAATTTCAACCATTGCAAGCCCCGAATTATCTTCTTCCTACGGTGGAATTATCCGCATAAATCAAAAAAGAGTTATAACACTTTCATCAAATGTTTTATCCGGCTATAATGCAAATGAAATTGTAAATACTTTAAAAAATAAATTGCAAGATTTCTCACTTCCTGATGGTTATAATTTTGTCTTTACAGGTGAGCAGGAAGATCAGGAAGAAACTGGCTCGTTCCTTGTTTGGGCTTTATTAATGGCAATTGCTTTGATTTTTATAATCCTTGTTTCTCAATTTAATTCACTTGCAAAACCAATTATTATTTCCGTGCAAATTTTCTTTAGCATTATTGGTGTTTTATTGGGATTTATTATTTTTAAGATTGACTTCTCAATTGTGATGTCAGGCCTTGGAATTATTGCTGTTGCCGGAATTGTAGTAAAAAATGCAATCATTCTGATCGACTACATCGACAAACAAATTGCTAAAGGCGGCGATATGCTTGATGCCATTGTAAATGCAGGAGCTACTCGTCTAATACCAGTTCTTCTTACTGCTTTATCAACAATCTTCGGACTGCTTCCTCTTGCAACAGGAATGAATATTAATTTTATCACATTATTTACGGAATTAAATCCAAATATTTATTTTGGGGGCGATAGTGCTGACTTTTGGAATTCTCTTGCATGGACAATTATTTTTGGATTAGGATTTGCAACA
>Ga0222665_1000713_pt1 | contig 18231 bp, 10 predicted proteins | sample AntAcemetagen653_FD_179853 | JGI IMG/M metagenome (GOLD analysis project Ga0222665, IMG submission 179853) | Saline water microbial communities from Ace Lake, Antarctica - #653 | ecosystem: Environmental > Aquatic > Non-marine Saline and Alkaline > Saline | place: Antarctica: Ace Lake...
CGTCGTGAGAAATAATTTACGTTGGAGGGCTTATACAGTAATTGGAGGGGGAATGCAAGTACAAGATAGACGTCCGAATTGTTTACGTAATTTAATCATCATAACAGGATTTCTCACCGTTTAATAGCTACATCGACTTTTTCTTCGTTAGTTTTCTGTCGAGAATTGCCGCAATCCCTTTGATGAAAATCTCATCAAAAATAGTCGCTGTACTATTTAACCCATAAATTAACAATCGACTCCTGATATGTGAGCGAATGGAATTCCCAATTATTTGTTAAGTCCAAGCAGATACAGAGCGTTCTCGTGTGCGATTTTCCGAGCCGTGGATGGGCGAAGGTAAGGTAAAAGTCCACTTCGCGCCGCGTTGATGGCGTTATCATGTTCTCTTCGACTTAGTATGTCCGTCCCAATGAGAAAACGGTCAGGGTTAAAAAGGGCGCTGTTCCTATTTTCTCCCAGCCTCAAGTATCAGATTTAATTGCAGTTGGGTCCGGGATGGGGTTAAAGTTGGGTTAAAGGGGAAGCTTGCTTTTGTTGAAGTTATTTTTCTTGACACTAGTAAAAAAAACAATATACAAAGCGGCGCGGATTTTGGAATTTCACCTTCCGCTAACCCATAAATCTATCAGAAAAGAGGAAAGTATGTCTGGTTTCAGAGAAATTACCATGGGCGATCTCTTGAGGGAAACAGTATCGAGATTTCCCGAGAATGACGCACTTATCTGTCCCGAATTCGGTGTCAGGGAAACATATGATGAATTTTTGATTTCCTGTACGGAAGTAGCCAAGGGTTTCCTGGCGATTGGAGTGGAAAAGGGAGATCATGTATCCGTCTGGGCCACCAATGTTCCGCAGTGGCTTCACCTTCAGTTCAGTTTGGGGATGATAGGGGCCGTTCTGGTGACGGTCAACACGAATTACAAATCGCATGAGCTCGAGTACATACTGAACCAGTCCGATTCCACAACACTGGTTCACATTGAGGGATACAGGGACACAAGCTTCTCGCAGATAGTGGAGGAGATTATACCGGAGGCGGAAGGCGCCGGTGTGGGAGAGATACGATCGGACAGGCTCCCCTCTCTGAGAAACGTTATATACATAAGGAATAAAAACAAGGACAGGAGCGCCTTTTGCTTTGAAGATATTGTACGTTTGGGCGGGGCGGTATCGGATGAAGAGCTGAGAAACCGTGAGCTGTCTCTCGACACGGACGATGTGGTGAATATGCAGTACACCTCCGGAACCACCGGATTCCCCAAGGGAGTCATGCTCACGCACCGCAATATTATCAACAATGCCAAAATGGTGGGGGACGTTACGGGGATGACAGAGAATGATCGGCTACTGGTCCAGGTCCCTCTCTTCCATTGTTTTGGTTGTGTCATGAGCTCGCTCAATTGTGTGTACCACGGCTCAACGATGGTCGTATTGGAGAGTTTTGATCCCCTCAAGGCGCTGGAGTTCATAGAAACAGAGAAGTGCACAGCTATCAACGGGGTACCCACGATGTTTATTGCCATTATGGGCCAGCCTGATTTCGAAAAATTCGATATGTCCTCCCTGAGGACCGGTATCATGGCGGGCGCTCCCTGCCCGGAGGAGGCTATGAAAAACGTTATGACCGGGATGCACTGCACCGAGATCACTATCGCATACGGCCAGACCGAATCTTCTCCCGTTATGACCATGACACGGAGAGGCGATCCGGTGGATCTCCGGGTATCGACGGTGGGAAGGCTTTTTGACGGGATTGATGGTGGGGTGGTTGATCCGGAGACAGGGGAGGCCCTTCCCCCGGATACGCAAGGAGAGATTGTCACCAAAGGCCCCTGCGTTATGAAAGGGTATTACAAGATGCCCGAGGAGACCGAGGCCGCGATTGATACGGATGGCTGGCTTCACACAGGTGACCTGGGAACGGTGGACAGAGACGGCTATTTCAGGATTACCGGACGGATAAAGGACATGATAATCAGGGGGGGAGAGAATATATACCCCCGGGAGATAGAGGAATTTCTCCATCGGCATCCCAAGGTGAAGGATGTGTACGTGGTCGGGATCCCCGACGAGAAGTACGGCGAACAGATCCTCGCATCCATGGAACTGGAAGATGGTGAAGATGCGGCCTCAGATGAGTTCGAAAAATTCTGTACCGGCAAAATCGCCCGGCACAAGATACCAAAATACTGGGAATTCAACACGTCTATCCCCATGACGGCAAGCGGAAAAGTCCAGAAATTCAAGCTGGCTGAACAGTTTCTGGAGAGGAACGGGAAGTAGAAACAGGTGTGCCAGCTCAACGACTCCACCTTTTTGCTGCGATCACGTTCATAGGAAGAGGTGTCTATGATCAGCAACTTTTCCCTGTCTTCGCTTGTAGGGGGAGTGAAAAACTGATTGATTACTTTCTGTGTCAGTCGGAAGAGGAGATTAAGCCAGTTGAACGTCGGTGTGTTCAGAAACCGGTAAATAGTTGATTTTTCACATCCGGCGAAATTCCGGGGGCGCGATACTAAATTATTCACGTCTCCATGTTTTTCCATGAACCATTTGACCCGGTCGTTTTCTTACGAGGCTATTTCCCGAACAGTGCATCAAGCTTATCAACAGGCAAATTACCGCCAAATGGTCTGCCTGTTAGTCCATGCTGACGAAGTTCCTGGTTGTCCTTCTCCTCAAGCACAACCGTAATTCATTCGAATATTGTCAATAATTTAGTATTGCGTTCCTGGAATTCACCCAGTGGGTGAGACTTTTTAGTTTTTTATGTTATCCAATATTTTTTCGGCAGCTCTGCTTCCTGACCAGGCGGCTCCCATCAATGACGGGTCGCCGGTATAATCCCCGGCAAAAAATATCCTGCCGACAGGCTTCCTGAGAGCCTCTTGATTTTTAGAGGCATATCCCGGTCGCCATGTGGGAACTGCCCGTTTCCATCTTTTGATTTTATAACTCAAGATATCTGTTTCAGGATTGAATACTGGGTCGATCTTCTTTAAAGCACCGCCAATACGTTCCAGGAGCGCTTTATCATCAAGTTTTAAAACATCAAGATCTGATACAGTCACGCTGATTATAGTACCTTCTGCCGGATTCCCCACAACAGAACCAGTCTGATTTAGATACCCGGTAATATCTCCCTTTACGCAAAGAGCAGCGCTCAGTTTTTCTCCAGTGGGAAAGTTTTTGAGATGAAGACCGATCTGGGCAATCGGACCGTAGACGGCTTCGGATAAAACCGATATTTTTTCTGTAGGAAGACCTTTTACTATATCCGTTGCAACATTTGCCGTTGTTGCCACAACTACATAGTCGGAAGCAAATTCCTGTCCATCCTTGCATTCTACATTTACAGAATCTTCGCGTTGCTTTATCTTGGTAACTTCAGAATTCAAATATACTTTTCCGCCAGCTTTGAGGAAATCAGCTTTCATTTTTTCGGCCAGTGCCTGGTTCCCGCCCTTAAGGATAAATTTCCTTTGATTTTCGTCTCCATCCCATCCAACAAGCACTACGGCTGACAAATATTTAATATCACCCCCTGTTTCTGCACCCAGCTCCGTATTAATAAGGTCGTATACATCTGCCGGGAATTTTGCGAGATATTCAGCGCAGCTCATTTTTTCAAGCTTATTCCACAAATCATTTTTAGGCTCTATGTCAAAAAACCACTCTTTGCCTTTACCTGCTAACTTGTAATCAATATTTAGCTGCTTATAAGCAAGAGCCATTTCTCCTTCTAATTCTCCAGGTATTGGAAAATCCTTTTCATTTTCTTTTGACTTGTAAAATTTACCTTTCCAAAAAATGCCCAACTTATCTATGGGTTGAACATCAAAAGATTTTACATAAGAATCAACTACTGGATGTATACCGTCAAAAAAATACTGTGCTCCCATGTTGCAAACAAATCCGTCGAAAACTACTGAATACAATCTTCCTCCAACCACGTCCTCTTTTTCTAAGAGGATTACATTTATTCCTTTTTCAGCCAGCGAAAGAGCACTCATCAGTCCCGCCATTCCTGAGCCGACTACGACAACTTGGGTACGTTCCGCTGGCTTATCAGCGTTTCTACAGGCACCAACAGTGATCAACCCCAGAACAATAACAGAGACTATTGCAACTCTTATTATCGACCTTACCATATTCCCCTCCTCTTTAAGTTTATTAAGTTTCAGCTTCGCCTTCCATTTTCAGAAATGTTCATTAATCCATTAATATTCAGATTCAGAGAAGCCCAAAATACTTAAATCCTGTAATCAACGTTACCTAAGAGTTTTCAATAACCCTTTCTTTTAGTGGCTTTGATTTCATGTAATTATTCCACTAACGTTTGAAATGACCTGCCTCTATGGAGCACCAGCGGAATAGAGGTCAGGTGGATTGATTATTAGGCAAACATGTCGATTTTATTGCACTTACGAACCATTTTAAAAAATTAAGTATCATGTCCCCCGAATTACCGCAGGCTAATGTCTTCTTCCTGAAGGCTGCAAAGCTTTAATCGAATAAATAATAGAACATTACAAGAGGTAATCAGTAACGCTCAAGCTAAGCCGCAGGTCCGTTTATGGCGGGACTGTCGACATGAGTACCTTGTTGGGTCTCTATCGAGACTTCGTTGAAAAACTGAAACTCAGTCTCGGAAATATTGACGTAGTCTCCGATTGTGACTAAAAAACCTTGATTGCATATCGTCTTGCCTATTGTTTTTAGGTAATTTAAATGTGGTTGAAAACTCCCCAACTTAAGTATCTGCTTACCGATTGATGTCAACATGTAAGCATTTAATTTTATAATCTTTTTAGGATCATCGTGCTTTACTATTAGCACTTTACCGTTCGATCGTAGGGCTTGGGAGAATTTATCAGGCTGGTTTGTTGACCACGTCATTTTTATGCCGAGCGATTCAACTCCGGAAATGATTCCTAATTCCTGCATTTCCAAAAGAGTTGATAACGTAATTCCCTCTGATTTAAATAAATTGTCTTCGTTCCTCCACAACATATTTTCAAGGACGAAAGGTGAAATTTTCTCAATCTTTTTGGCTTCACTCTGCGAGAGATTTCTCAGAGAATCGAGACACCGAAAAGAATACGACCCCGGTGCTTTCAATTCTCCAGCCAGAAGATTGCCCCAGAGTTGCTGCATTTCTTCTGCTGAAACATCGCTGGCGTAATCCCGCCATCGGTAAAGCCAGTCATCGTTGATTTTCTCCTTGGGGGGGTCTTGTGAGTCGCCCCTGAGGCGTTGCTCTGCCTGGACAATAGCCTTGGCCACGTTCACTTGTCGCCGGACAGAGTCCTCTAACATTTGCCGCGCAGATGCTTTGGCAACGGCTGGCAGACTAATAGTTGGCTCGATAGGCTCCTTGTGGTCTGCCAGAGCTTGCTCCGCGATACTAAACTTCAAGCCAGGTAAAAAGTCTTCAATGCGTTTCCGTCCCGTGCGAATGTCTTCGGCGTCATTTTCTGTTTGCGCAATCGCAAGAGTCTCGGTACGTCGTACTTCGATATGAGCGCGGCCCTCACGCTTTATTTGCCACGGCGTCAATAGAGATCCTATTCCCTTCTCGACAAGGGTTCCCCACAATCGGATTATCAACTCTTCGCCGGGCCATGTCATGACGGATCTCCCCGTTCGCCTATAATTTGTTTCTTTGGCTTATTGTTCTATCAACCGCAGTATCAATCCTAGCTATTCACAAAAAAAGCCCTATCTCTCATTCCGAGAAACAAAGCTTTAGATAATCAGACCATAATCCCCCCAAGGTTACACCTGTTCACAAGCACACATAATAAGTTCAAGATCAATGTTCTAACCCACTAACTCCATTATGATGTCTTGTCAAGGAGTATTACACTGAGACTTTCAACCAGTAACCCCTAGTATTCCCTTTGATCAGGATCATTTGTTTGTAGGTGGAGACAATATCTGGCTCATGTCACATTTTCATGATCCACACTCACTCAATAGCAAATACAAGTCAACGCCATTACCATTCGGACCAGATCATTGAATGTGGTTTGAACTGTGCAGATTATTGATCGTGATTTTTCCCGGGTGACGTAATATTTGTAACTTCCTGAAGTATTTTTTTCATTTTTTGGCCTATCTATAAAACTTTTCAAGTCGTAATCAATGAATTGCATGTTGCCGATTGTTTATTATTACATTGACATACAAAGCCGCTTGTCCTACTCTCACACCGTCAAGAAGTAATGCGTTATCATTTTTAAAACACTTCTTTCATCTTCAGCATCAGAAACGGCAAACTGGAACAGGTAACATAATGCTTGTTAATCATTTTCTGGTGTTTTAACCAATCATTAAAAATAGGAGGCGACTATGTTTGCTTATCGAGTAATATTGGCTGCCTTTCTTACAATCGTTACGGGTTGTGCGAGCATGATGATGACTACCCCGCAGATAAGTCTCGATTCTAACGATAGAAAAATGGAGGTTAAAAGCGAAGTTTCGGCTGTCGGTGTACTTGACTATTCGCCCGATGGGAAATATCTGGTTTCGGGCGGACTCAGGCCGTCGCTAAGAGTATGGGATGTGGCCAATGCCAAAGGCGCGCGAATCATCCCCTTTCCCGTCGAATATGGAGTCAGTGATGTGGCCTATTCTCCAGATGGAAAGGTGATTGCAGCATCAGGTAGAAACAATATGCTGAGCGGCGATATAACAAAATTGTGGAATGCGGGTACCGGGCAGGAGATACGCACTATCGGCGGCGATTTTGGACTACAATTATCGTTTTCGCCAGATGGGAAACTTCTGTCAGGCACAGCCCAGTCTGGCAATATATTCAATATTATTTACACCACAAAATTAGCAGATACACAAACGGGCAAAGTGCTCAGGGTGTTTGATGGATACGATCTCGGCGCTATTTCGCCCGATGGCAGGTACATCGCTCTTGTCCCTTCGATGTTCAGTTCGGACAACGAGGGCCTCAGATTGTTAGATATTAAAACAGGCCGGGAAATCTGGCACAAGACTGATCTGAGGGCAGATGCAGTGGTGTTTCCGCCAAATAGTAAGTTCATTCTTGCCTCGCGTTCTGAATTCAAGGGTATCTTGGGTAATGAGGCAGTTATATCCATTGTGTCGCTGGACATTGCAACGGGAAACCAAACAAAGGAAATTGTCAGATTTACCGTCCCTGGCACCTTTCTTGCCCATAAGAAGGCATACCAAAAAATCAACAACCTTACAGTCTCTCCTGATGGCGCACTCGTACTAAGTGGGAACATGTTCGGAGAATACAAATTATGGGATATCGCAACCGGAGCATTGATCAGGCAATTAAAGCGACCCGACGAGAAAATCATCATGGGAATGAGTCCCGCCCACGCGGCTTTTTCCCCAAACGGAAAACTCGTAGCAATTGCATCCGCCGCTTCCTTGCGACTGTTCAACGTTGCAAGCGGTGACGAAGTTGCCGCAATGATCGCTTTTGATGATGGTGAATGGCTCGTAACCACACCGAGCGGTTACTACAACTCTTCCGAAAAAGGCGATGAGTATCTGAGTGTCAGTGTTAATGGGCAGCCCTTCAGCATTTCGCAACTCCGGGAATCATTTTTCCGTCCAGACCTCGTAAAGGTTTCGCTTGCCGGCGGGTCTTTAAAGAAACTCAAAAAAGTAGCGGATGTAAAACCGCCTCCCGTTGTTGCAATAGTTGATACACCCAAAAGCATTGACAAGAATGAAACCCCCGTAACTTTAAAAATTACTGATGCCGGAGGAGGGGTTGGCGATATCAGGCTTTATCTCAACGGTTCCGCCGTTATGCTTGACAGTGCAAGAAGCGTAAACGTTGTCGCATCTAATCAGAATGAAATCTATAAAACATATACCCTGAAACTTTCCAATGGCGTGAACACAATAAGAGCCATTGCCTTTAATGCCGACAATACCATGCAGAGCACAGACGCTATTCAGGAAATAGCAGCGTCCTATCAGTCCGTTGGCAGGCCTTCACTTTACGCTCTTGTCATTGGCATCAACGAGTATAAGAATCCCAAGCTCCAGCTTAATTATGCCGTAGCAGATGCAACACTCTTTGCCGACACACTTAAAAAGGGTGCGTTGTCTCTTTTTGACAAGGTCGAAGTAAAAACACTTTCATCCAAAGAAGATACGACAAGAGAAAACATATTAAAAGAACTTAAGGCCATGCAGTCTTTAAATCCTGATGACCTGTTTGTCTTATATGTGGCGAGCCACGGCACCGTTGACGATGGAGAATATTTTCTCATCACCTCGAATGTAGGATCAACGCGGACAAAGAGACTCAAGACCGACGCTATTGGTCAGTCGGTAATCAAGGAACTTATCGGTAATATCCATGCCACAAAAAAGCTGATCATCATCGACACATGCAATGCGGGGGCTTTGGGTGATGCAATCCAGGTGGCACTCCTGACGAGAGGCATGAGCGAGGACACGGCGATGAAGATCCTGAGCCGGGCGGTGGGCTCGACCATTCTTTCGGCATCTACTTCTTTACAGGAAGCGCTGGAGGGCTATCAGGGTCATGGATTGTTTACTTACGTGCTGGCAGAAGGATTGAAAGGAAAAGCCGACAAGGGAAATACAGGGTATGTTAAGACGACAGAACTTGCAGATTATGTGGACAATGAAGTTCCTGCCTTGGCGGAGAAAATATACAAGAAAGCCCAGTATCCCACGATATCAATAAGCGGGCAGGCCTTCCCGATAGGAAAAGTGAGGTAAAATTATTATTAGCGATTAATTGCTCCACGGAAAAATGTTGATCAAACTCACTGCGCGGACAACAGGATTTCATTTCGTAATTATCAACATCTGGGCTTTTCAAAGTTATTTAGTAGTAGGTGACACCAATAACCGGCACATTCCTTTTTCCCCTCGATCACTCCTGAACAGTACGGATTGAAATCTGCTGCACAAACTTTTTCATTCAAAATCTCGACTAGCAATAAATAATAGGTAAACTTACGGTACGGGCAAGGACGTTGATAACTTGGTCGCAAGCAATGAGCCAGCTTCGAAGGGGATAAGCTTTTGGCACGACCTTTATGGATAAATACCCTGTTTGAGTTTATCATTCGATGACCGACGGACTCTTACCTTTTACAAATAAAGCAAAAGGCCGGGTTCGAAAAACCGGCTCTTGGACAGCTGATTTTTAATATCAGGATGAATCTTGACTTTATGTAACCATTATAATAGGAAAGGCAGCGGTCATCGCTGTCATGAATTTCATATCCTCTGATCCAGCATGTCCATGAAGACGAGGACGTCTTGGAAAGGGAAGGAATATGTTGTCATCTGTAAAAGAAAACCCGCTTTACGAAATAGTTAATCCTGAAAGTATCGCTTTTTTCGGAGCTTCGAATAACGTTTCCGCCATGGGTACCACTCAGCTCAATTCACTCAGAGCGCTTGGTTTTGAGGGGTCCGTCTATCCGGTACATCCCCGTGAGACGGAGGTTCAGGGGATGAAAGCATATAAGAGTGTCGAGGAGTTACCCGAGATTCCGGATCTTGCCGTACTGGTATTACCAACGAAGATTGTATGCGAGACAATGGAGGCGTGTGGAAAGAAGGGGATCAAACATGCCATAGTAGTCTCTGGAGGATTCAAAGAGTCGAGTGAAGATGGCGTTAATCTGGAAAAAAGACTCATCGAAATAGCGAACAGATACGGTATGATTTTTATAGGTCCAAACTGTCTCGGCGTAGCAAACCCCCATCATAAACTGAATACAACATTCCTCCGGTATGAGGGCAAACCCGGTTTTATCGGCATGGCTTCTCAGAGCGGCAGTTTTGTTACCCAGGTTTTCCAGTATCTCTCACAGTATGGTCTCGGATTCAGTACGGCTTTTAGCGTGGGAAACGAGGCAACTGTGGATATTGTTGATTGCATGAGATATCTCGGTTCGTGTCCCAATACACGGGTGATCGCACTCTACGTAGAGGGGATACGGAGGGGCGGAGAATTTATTGAGACTGCCCGGGCAATTATCCCGGAAAAACCAATTGTCGCCTACTATGTGGGTGGTTCGGAAACAGGTAGAAAAGCGGGGTTTTCGCATACCGGGGCAATGGCCGGGCCGGATCGTCTGTATGATGGGGTTTTCAGGCAAAGCGGGGTTATACGGGCCGATTCCGTAACGGAAATGTTCGATTATTGCTGGGTCCTTGGAAATCTGCCCAAACCGGGAGGACGTAGGGTGGTGATACAGACCCATTCCGGCGGACCGGGTGCGGAGGCAGCGGATATTTGCGGAAGGATAGGGCTTGAATTGCCGGGTTTTTCAGATGAAACTACTTCAAAACTGTCCGCCTTCATACCTCATACGGGAAGCATTCAAAATCCGGTGGATATCACTTTCAGCAAGAACTGGATGGACTTTTTTTCGGGCATCCCTAAAGCACTTCTTGAAGAAGAAAACATGGACATTCTTCTGATGTATTTTCTTCTGCCTTCGGAAATGGTGGAGCAGTCGATGGCCCTGATGGGTATGTCCAAGGAGAAGGTCGAGATTGAAAGTAAAAAATTCATTAAAATGTGTTGCGATGCCATTTCCGGAATCTTGAAAGAGCATAACAAACCGCTCGTTGGCTTTACGTACCGCAGTTTCAGGGATCATTTCATACAGGAGCTTCTCAGTCGTGGAGTTCCCATCTTCCCCGGCCCCGAACGCGCCGCCAGGGCGATAAAAGCCCTTGTCCGTTACTATGAATTACGCGAAGAAATAGTGAAAGCGGGTGGACAGGGGATTAAGGGCTGAAGAATGAATGGGAAGTTCTGTTAGGGTGACGAGAAAGATATCGGTTTTTTTCCCGAATTACGATATTCGATTTACTGGTTTGTCACTATCCAGTATTATATAAAATTATGAAAAATCGTTTGGCAAAAGATAAGTTCATCTATTTTGACAATCCGGCAACGTCCTTTCCAAAACCCACCGAAGTGATCAATGAGATGGTTAACTATATGACCCGAATCGGAGGGAATCCGGGCAGGTCGGGACATCCGCTTTCAGTAGAGGCGGAGGAAATTATCCATTCCACGCGAGTGAAGGTGTCGGAACTCTTCGGTATTTCGAATCCCGCGCATGTCATTTTTTGCGCAAACGCCACTGATGCCCTGAATCTGGCAATTCAGGGAGTTGCAGGGGAGGGATATCATGCAATCACATCCTCCATGGAGCATAATAGCGTGATGCGGCCGCTTACAGAACTGGAGCGGCAAGGAAGGATTACTCTTTCCACGGTACCCTGTTCCCGTGAAGGTATTATTGACCTGACGATTCTTCAAAAGACCATCAATCCTGAAACGCGCGTCGTAGTAATCAACCATGCCTCCAACGTGAATGGGTGCATTCAGCCCATCAGGGAGATCGGGAAACTTTGCAGGGCAAAAGGAATTATTCTTATTGCTGATTGCGCACAATCCGCCGGTGTCGCAGATATCAACATGAAGGATGATTGTATTGATCTCCTTGCATTCTCCGGACACAAAGGACTCTATGGACCAACAGGTACGGGGGGGCTTGTTATTGCCCCTAATTTTGATATCTCGCTGTTGAAGCCCCTGAAATTCGGTGGCACTGGAAGTTATTCCGATAGATTGCTGCAACCACCTTTTCTGCCTGACCGTTTTGAGAGCGGTACACTTAATGTTGCCGGAATAAGTGGGCTGCGTGCGGGAATTTCCTATATTATGGAAAGTTTTCCAGGTGGAATCGAAGGTATCAGAGAGCATAAAAAGAGACTCGTCCATTATTTTTTCGAACAGGCCGCGAAGAATGTGAAGGGCCTTATTTCTTATGCCCCTTATGAATTGATCGAAACAGGTGTCGTATCATTCAATGTCAGAAACATGCTACCCTCCGTGGTGGCAAGGGCGCTTGCAGACGAGTATGGGGTCATGAGCAGGGCGGGATTGCACTGCGCGCCGCTCGCCCATCAGACCCTGGGAACATATCCGCATGGGACTGTCCGATTTGGGTTCGGAATTTTCAATACTGAAAAAGAGGTCAAAAGAGGAGTTGAAGCGCTTGGCAGGATTGCTGACCGTGGAATAGAGGAAAGAGAAAATTAACCAGGTTTTTATCTTTGTGCTATGTTTGATGTTGACTATAAAATTCATTAGTAATAGATGGGCGCCTGCAATTGAGAATGGAGAAATCAATGAGTTTTGACAGTTTGTTTTACCCGAAAAGCGTAGCGGTAATCGGAGCCTCAGCAAAGTTTGGTGGGGGGAAGATTCCTTATTACCATATATTGAAACTAAGAGGATATAAAGGTGATCTTTATCCAGTAAATCCGAAGTATGATGAAATTGACGGTGTGAAATTTTACCAATCAATAAACGACCTTCCGGAAGGTATCGATCTGGCAATTGTTACTGCGCCGTTCAAGGAATCTCTGGAAATAATGAAGTCGGCGGCGCGGAAAAAGATAAAGTTCATACATTTCTTTACAGCCGGGTTCAGCGAGACTGGCAACAAGGATCTCGAAGAAGAGCTTCTGAATGTTGCAAAAAAGAACGGGACAAGGATCGTCGGCCCGAACTGCATCGGAATATACTGCTCCGAGTCGAGGGTAAGTTTCGGTTTCACCGTTCAGGAAAACTCATCAATGAACACAGGCTTCTTTGGCCAGTCCGGAGGGGTAACGAGCAACTTCGTTAGGGCTGCAATATCAATCCGCCTGGGCCTGAATAAGGTTGTGTCTTACGGAAACCAGATAGACATAGGGGCGGAAGACTATCTTGAGTACTTTGCAAAAGATGAAAAAATCAAGATTATTGCGGGGTATGTCGAAGACCTCAAGGACCCGCGAGCCTTCTTGAATGCCCTGGGACGCGCGACAAAAGTCAAGCCGGTTATCCTTCTCAAGGGCGGGATGACGGAAGTGGGTGCAAAGGCAGCGGCAAGTCATACCGGGGCCATGGCCAGTAATTTTCTAATCTGGTCATCGGCTATGCGCCAGCATGGAGCGATTCTCGTAGAAAATTTTGAGCAAATGATGAATATTGCCATGCTGGGAACATGCAAAAACCCGCCTCGGGGTCCACGGGTCGGCTTTATGGTAGCAGGAGGTGGAGAGGCCGTCACATTTACAGACCTGGCAGCTCTCGGGGGATTAACTCTTCCTGAACTACAGAAAGACACGCAGGAATTGATCAGTCAGAAAATAAGTGCTGTCAACACTTCTACCCCAAACCCGGTGGACCTCGGGATGTTCGGCTTCGATTTTAACGTAATGTCCCACACGATAATGGCAATGGCTCAGGACGACTGTATAGATGTTATTATTCCATTCCTTTCGGTGGACTTCATCAGCACGTTTCAGAGAGACCAGACAGATGATGGGCCGGGAATTATAATAGAAGCGGCAAAGAAAGCCGGGAAACCGGTTATTCCTATATTGTCAAAATGCACGCAGGACGATATTGACATGGAAAAGACCCGGATATCCATGTTCTCTACCTTCAGGGAAGCAGGACTTCCCGTGTTTGCGACCACACAGGACTGTATCTGCTCGATCTCAAAGTATCTTGAATGGGTCAATAAGCATTGATAGAAACCGGGCGGGGACCCTGCCAGATGCTGAAAAGGGGCAGAGTCCTGCTCAGTTTAAAGTAAGCTCGTTCTTTCTGAAAAGAAAGCCCGACAGCTTTTACCTGAAAAGTTCTCTCGCTATGATCATCCGGCGTATCTCGGAAGTCCCTGCGCCGATTTCGTACAGTTTTGCATCCCGCCACAGCTTTTGAATCGGATATTCAAGGCAATAACCGTATCCGCCATGGATCTGAACGCCATCGCAGGCTACCTTTGTGGAAGCCTCGGCGGCAAAGAGAATGGCGGCGGCGGCAAGCTTGTCCAGTTCAGTTCCCTTTCCGCCCCTCTTTCCTTCCGGTCCGTCGGCGAAACGTGCTGCCCTGTAAACCAGCCCTCTCGATGCCTCCACAAGGCAGTACATGTCTGCAATCTTCTGCTGGATCATCTGAAAGTCTTTAATCGGTCTTCCGAACTGTTCCCGTTCCTTCGCATATTGAATCGAATATTCGAGGGACTGTTCCGCAATTCCGAGAGAACCTCCGGCCAGCACTATCCTTTCATACGCAAGACCGGACGTTATAACGGCAACACCGCTGTTTTCCGCGTAAAGCAGGTTTTGAGCTGGCACTTCCACATCTTCAAAGCTGAGCTCACAGGTCGGTGAACCCCTCATGCCGCATTTCTTCAACTTTTTTGATACCGTTACACCGGGTGAATCGGCCTCGATAATAAACGCGCTTATCCCGTGCGGTCCTAATTCAGGCGCCGTTTTTGCGTAGACAAGCAGAGTGTTTGCAATGCTTCCGTTTGTAATAAACATCTTTGTGCCGTTGATAATATACTTGTCACCACTTTTTTTAGCCAAAGTTCTCATTCCACCCAGGGCATCGGAACCGGCATTCGGTTCGGTAAGACATAATGCGCCGATGTGCTCACCCGTGCACATGGGCGGGAGGTATTTGTTTTTTTGCGCTTCAGTGCCGTTCTTGTGAATATTATTTGCACACAGATTCGAATGGGCGCCGTATGTCATGCCCAGGGCTGGCGATATCCTGCTCAGCTGTTCAACGGCAAGTACCTGCATCATAACGCCCTGTCCTGCTCCTCCGTATTCTTCATCAATAGTAATTCCCAGCATACCCAGTTCCCCGAGTTTCTTGAAGAAATCCTCAGGAAGCCAGTCCTCGTCGTCGATCTTCTCCTGCAGGGGGGCAATTTCCTTAACAGTCCATTTATACATGGTTTCCGCCAGCATTCGTTCCTCATTTGTTAATTCCATCATGTCCGTCTCCTTTTGTTATCTCTGATATGCTCAGGCCTTAATAGGGCAGTACATGTTGTCCCTCCGCCATTTGTTTCATCGGGAGGGTGTTCAGGATGGAGAGTAACTGCGATCCGGCCTGTCACGTTCAAAAACCAGATTATCCCATATCAACAGAACTTGACACGGATGTCAATAATTAATTGACATCAAATATTAAGTAGTGATATATTTTTACCATTACGTAATATTAATAAGGATAAGGGTGTGCCATAACCATGAATATGGGTTCGATATTAAGAGACAAAAGAAAGAATAAAAAACTTACGCTGAAGGTTGTGGCTGAAAAGGCCGGTATTTCGGAGGGCTTTCTGTCTCAGGTCGAAAATGATGTTAATTCACCTTCGGTAGATACGCTGGTAAACATATGCAGCGCCATAGGCATCCATGCGGGCGATGTCCTTAAGCTTGCTGAAAAGCAGGAAAGATCTGTAGTAATAAAAAAAGCCGACTGGGGGGATGTTGAACTTCCGGCATCAGGTTTTGTGACAAGGCGTTTCTTGTCGCCGGAGAACAGAAGAATAATCGACAGTGCGGTAATTGCCATTGAATCGGGAGCAAGCATCCCCGCGAGGAAAAATTTGAAAAATACACAGGAGGTGCTCTGTGTTCTGAAAGGGTCGGTGGAGCTCTTCCATGGAGGAAAGATAATAAAACTCGACGAGGGCGATTCCGTCCATTACTGCTCTATCCAGCAGAGAGAAACAATCTCGAACAGGTCAAATGGGTTAGTCGTGGTTCTGTGGGTAGGCACCCTGTAAAAATCATGGCATATACCACCGGATGCCCAACCGTATTGAGGCCCGTGTGAAACTATGCGCTTTTCCCCTCCTGATAGAACGTATTGCAGAGATCGAATGTAATGATGTATGAAACAGGATTCAGCACATGGTATAATATCTGAGAATAAAAACCCAAAGCATTCACTGTCCGGTTTTCTCGTATTCCTCTTTTAGTGTCAGTTTCATAATTTTACCCACGGGTGTCAGGGGGAGCGATTCTCTGAAAACAATCTGTTTTGGGATCTTGTAATCAGCAAGATGCTCCCTGCAATGGGCCTTGAGCTCGTCTTCCGTGGTGTCCGATCCCGGCTGTGAAATGATATAGTAACGCCCGACCTCACCCAGAACCGGGTCGGGAATCCCGATCCCGGCAGCCATAAGAACTTTAGGGTGTTTGGTGAGGAGGTTTTCCACTTCCGCGGGGTAGACATTGAAGCCACCCTGCAGGTACATCTCTTTTTTTCGCCCCTTCAGGGTGATATATCCTTCTCCGTCGACATATCCCATATCGCCGGTGTGAAGCCATCCTCCGCTGTCGAAGGCCTCGGTTGTTTCTTCGGGCATTCGGAAGTACCCCCTGCACACGGCGTCACCTCTGAAACAGAGTTCTCCCGTTTCTCCGGAAGGCACCTCATTTCCTTCTGCATCCACGACCATAACTTCGAAATCTCCGATAGGCTTTCCGATGGAGCGCACCGTTGTTTCAAAATCGCTCTCCCATGGGCTCAGGACCACGGCGCCGGAGGTTTCACTCAGGCCGTAAAGATTCAAGACCATCGCGTTGGGAAAGACTTCATTTATCTGTGCAAGAAGGGCCGGCTCCGCGTTAGAACCACCGGATATTGCGACACGCACGTTACTCAAATCAAGTGATAAAAAGTCTTGATACATAAAGAGAAGAGTGTAGAGCGTGGGGACCCCTCCGAAGATATTAGGTTTATAGGCAGCAGTCTGTTTTATTATATCATTCATATCGGGTTGGGGAATGAGGATGCCCGTTGCTCTTCCGATCAGACTCGAAAGTACGGCACAGGTAATTCCGCCCACATGATTGAGAGGAACAACTATGAGCATGCTGTCTTTGCTAGTCACTTTCGCGTGTTCCGCCTGGGCTATGGCCGAAGCCAGCTGGCTTTTATGCGATATGGCAGCGCCCTTGGGCTTTCCCGTCGTTCCCGAGGTATAGATGATAATTAGCAGATCATCGGGTTCGACTTTCGCTTTGGCCTCGTCCAGCAATTCACGATCAACAAGTGTCTTTAAAAGAGAACCAAAACTGATGCTTCCGGGAAAACCTCCGTCTCCGATGAAAATGAAATCAGTAACAGTAGGTATTTCAGGTCGAAAGGATTCAAAAAACTTTCCATAATCAAAATCCGTCAGGTTAGCAAGGCTGATCACCGTCCGAGCCTCGCTCTGATTTAGCATGTAATCCAGTTCCGTGTCCCGATAACGAACATTGAGCGCAACGATAATCGCACCAATTTTGGCCGCGGCAAAGTACGTGTATATCCACTCAGGCTGATTATGGGCAATGACACCGATTCGATCCCCCTTTTTGAATCCCAGATTCAAAAGACCTGATGCAACGTGGTCTGATGCGTCATCAACCTGCCTGAAGCTGATTTTCTCGCCCTTGTAGATGTACATGACTTCATCGGGCATACCCTTGCCGGCCTCGTCCAGAGCTTTCCATACCACTTGCGGATTCGCAAATTTACCCATTATCTGTTCCCCTCCTTTTTATTTAAGATACCCCGAATTGCAGGCGGGGTAATTCAATATTGCACAAGGCACTTCTTGTTACCACAAATAAACCCTCAAGATTTTCCACGGCAACGCACATCAGGGTCGCAGAGTTTGTTGTTTCCATACGATAAACCATAGATCTTAACCCAGTATTCCCCTGCCTTTAGTGCGTTATAACGTTCCTGAGCGATGATCTTTTCGGCCCACCGCTTATTTTCCTGGAAATAATCGATTATGTCGTATATCCGGTCATCTACCAGCTTTTTAAAGATGATCTTCTGGATGGAGTGGTGGTCAAATTCCAGGACATAAAAGAAACCACCCTCCGAGACCCCGCCGGTCAGTAGTGTAACCTCGCCAAAGTTGGATGGATTCAGATAGATGGTCTTTTCGCTAATCTGGAAACCCCAGTCTGCATGAATATGACCGGTCAGACAAGCCAGGACAGGGTTGTTATCGCAGAAACTGCGAAGGGCCGTGGGCCCCGGATGTTCCGAACTGCAGCACCCGGTCGTGGATGCCGTGGGCGGGCTGATGGGTTACGATCACATCGGGATTAACTGCCTTGAAGAAAGTAATCATCTCATTTCGTTTACCCCCGGCGCCGCTGTTGTCCTGATAATCCACCACATACCGTTCCGGAATGCCGGGTGTCCAGATGTTCGCCCCTCCATACCCGGCAATTTTCAACCCCTGGACATTGTGCCAGTGGAGGTGCAGGTCCCTTTCGTGCAGAGAAGTGTATTTCAGGTTCATGTCGTAGTTTCCCGGTAGTGAAAAGACGGGGGTTGTCTGC
>Ga0222665_1000714_pt1 | contig 18210 bp, 11 predicted proteins | sample AntAcemetagen653_FD_179853 | JGI IMG/M metagenome (GOLD analysis project Ga0222665, IMG submission 179853) | Saline water microbial communities from Ace Lake, Antarctica - #653 | ecosystem: Environmental > Aquatic > Non-marine Saline and Alkaline > Saline | place: Antarctica: Ace Lake...
TCTGCATGTCTTGTGGTTTTTGTATCAACCTCCTTGTAAGAAACGCAATCCCAAACCGGGCAAACATGCTTGCATAACAAGCATCCGACGCAACGCTCTTCATCAACGCTTGCTTTCCTCGTTTCGGAATCAAATTTCATTGCTTGGTTTGCACCGTCTCGGCATGAAATGTAACATTGTCCGCAACCTATACATTTTTCTTCGTCAATAACCGAAACAACTTGGTAGCGAGTTGTGAATTCTGATGGATCGACAATTTTTTCGGCAGCTTTGCCGATGATCTCATGCAAAGATGTAATATTTCTTTCAATCATAAAATCACTCATTCCTTCAATCATATCTTCAACAATGCGGTAACCATATCTCAAAACACCTGTCGTAACCTGAAGGTTTGTAGCACCTAATAACAGAAAATGTAAAGCATCAATCCAGGTCTCTATTCCGCCTATTGCCGAAACAGGTAAATTTAACTCTTTAGAATTGCAAAGATCCGAAACAAATCGCATAGCAACAGGCTTTACAGATGGCCCGGAAAATCCTGTAGCGGCTGAATGCCCGTGAATATTTGGTAGGGGAGTGAAATTATTTATATCAATGTCGGTGATAGCTTTGATGGTATTGATAGCAGAAATAGCATCTACACCTCCTTCTTTTGCCGCAAGTGCAACAGGAATCATGTCGGTAATATTCGGGGTCATCTTAGCTATTACGGGTAATTTACTGCTCTTTTTTACTACTTCCGTAAATGCCGCTACTGCATGAAAATCCTGTCCTACTCTGTGTCCTGCCGACTTATGAGCCATTTGGGGGCAGGAAAAATTAAGCTCCAGCAAATCTGCTCCGGCATCTTCAGACATTTTTGCCAACTCACCCCAATCTTCATCAACATATCCCATAATGCTTGAAATTAATACTTTATCAGGATAGTTTTTCTTAAGAAGAGCAATGTCGCTGATGTTATCTTTTATCGGCCTGTCGGTGATTTGTTCGGCATTCTGAAGGCCCACAAATCTTTTATCTCCATAATTATAGACACTTAATCGGGGAGATGGCATGACAACTTTAAAACTTTTTTCCAGCCCGAGTGTTTTATAAACAATTCCACCCCAACCGGCATCATATGCTCGAGAACACATTTCAAAATGATTACCCACCGGTGAGGAGGAAAGGCAAAATGGATTTTCGAATTTTACCCCGCAAAAACTTATACTTAAATCTGCTTTTTTTGTCATTTTTTTCTTTTTTTTATTAAATAGAAAATTGTTTCATTCTTTAAGGACGTACGGTTGAGACGCACGGCCGTGCGTCTCTATCGAGATAAATATCAATATTTTCTGCTGCTTTCTTGCCATCTGCAACAGCTTGAACAACTGTGGAACCTCCATTTGAAATATCACCGCCTGCAAATATGCCGGGGATATTTGTTTCAAAATTTTCGTTCACAGCAATTATTCCCTTGCCAAAGGTTTTCAGGCTGCCTGCAAATCTCCGGATTTCTTTTCCGGGTTTGGTACCAATGGCCTGAACTACAAAATCTATATTAAGGCTGAATTCTGTTCCCTTGATTTGCATGGCATTTTCTGGAATAAATTCCCCCGGTTCAATCCATTCAATTTCTTTTCCTTTGATTTGAACAATTTGGCCCATGTCCGACACAACATCTGTAAGTTGTGAACCCGACTTAAAAATGATATTCAATTTGCGAGCCAGTTCTATTTCTTCTTTATCAGCTGGTAATTCATCAAGGTGTTCGAGTGAGATCAGATATACTTTTTTCGCACCACAGGCTTTTGCCGAAACAGCTGAGTCGATGGCGACACTTCCACCACCGATAATAGCTACATTCTTGTTTACAAGGGCTTCATATCCCTTATTGATTTTAACAGTTCGCAGGAATGAAATATAGTCCGTAGCATTTGAAAAACCCTTGAATAAATCCAAACGAAATGCTTCGGAGAGCCCTGTACCGATAAATACGGCTCTGTAACTGTCGATCAGCAGTTTTTGAATTGCATCCTCCGAATCAAACTTAGCATTGTACTTGATTTTTACACCAAGATCAAGAAGGTTTTTGAAATCCCTTTCCAAGGCCTCTTTCGGCAACCTGAATTCGGGAATATTCCACCGAAGGACGCCACCGGCAGCATCTTCCTTTTCTAATATTGTAACTTGATATCCTTTTTTTGCTAATTCCGATGCACAAGCCATTCCGGCAGGCCCTGCACCAATTATGGCAATTTTGCTTTCTTTTCCTGCACTCTTTTCTAAAAGTTCAATTCCGAATTTTTCACCATATTCTGCGGCGAACCTTTGCAAACCGCTAATATTTATGGGGTTTTCAAGGGCTTGTATGCTGCATTTTTGCTCGCAAAGTTTTTCAACCGGACAAATATGGGCACATACTCCTCCAAGAATATTATTATTGCGGATTGTTCGGGCAGCACCTTTAAAATTATAAAATTTTATTTGCCTGATAAATTTTGCAGGATCTGTCCCGGCAGGACATCCCACACTACAAGGGGCATCATAGCAAAGCAGGCAACGGTTAGCTTCCTTTATTGCATCCTGAAGGCTTAATGCTTCATGCATGGGTTTGAATTGCTTGATTTTTGAGGGATTGATGTTTTTTTTCATATTTGCTTTTTTTATATTCTGTTTTTTGTAATCGGTGAACAGTAATCGGTGTTCAGTTTGAACTGGCAACAGATAACTGATTACCGATCACCGATTACTGACTACCGGTAACCGATCAAAGTTCCACCAACTTCCCATAAGTCTCCGGCCTTCTGTCCCTGAAAAATTGCCAGGTTGATCTAACTTCATCAATCATTTCGAGGTCGAAGTCTGCTATTAGAAGTTCATCTTTTTCTTCTGAGGCTTCCGCAATAATTTGCCCTCTCGGATCAACAAAATAGGAGGTGCCGTAAAATTTTCCGAGATTCCATGGTTTTTCGCTACCAACTCTATTAATACAACCCATGAAATAACCATTTGCTACAGCATGTGCGGGTTGTTCAAGTTTCCATAAATATTGCGATAGCCCTGCTACTGTTGCAGATGGATTAAAAACGATCTCGGCACCATTGAGTCCGAGAATCCGTGCTCCATCCGGAAAATGGCGATCATAGCAAATGTAAACACCTACTTTTCCATATTTGGTTTCAAAAACCGGATAACCGAGGTTTCCGGGCCTGAAAAAGAATTTTTCCCAAAAACCCGAGGTATGAGGGATGTGATTTTTCCTGTATTTCCCAAGGTATTTCCCTCCGGCATCAATAACTGCCGCAGTATTATACAAAAAACCCGGCATTTCTTTTTCATAAACAGGCACAACAATTGCCATGTCATATTTGCGTGCATACTCTTGCATGCGTTCGACAGTCGGCCCAGGCACAGACTCGGCTGATTTATACCATTTACTATCCTGATCAGGACAGAAATATGGTGTATTAAATATCTCTTGCAGACATAGTATTTGCACTCCTAAAGCACCAGCTTCCTCAATATAAGGAATGTGTTTTTGAAACATGGCTTCTTTTATCTCTTCGATACTTCCCTCGCCTTCGGTTAAAGCAAGGCTCATTTGGATTAATCCTGATTTTACGATTCGTGGCATGATGTCAAATTTTTATATTTTTTATTAATCTTAATTTTCTAATAACATTCGTAACTTCTCTTTAAGCAATTTTTTATCCGGCAGATATAATTGATATGTTGATACAAACATTTGAGAACTAATATTCCCTAAAGCATATTCAACTAAGATATCATCCTTCAAAGCTGATAATATTATACCGGCCGGTTGATTTTCGCCTTCAACATTTTCTTCCTTTTCAAAATAATTCAAATAAAGGTTCATCTGTCCAACATCCTGATGATTAACTTCACCAAGTTTTAAATCTATTAAAACAAAACATTTTAAAATACGATGATAAAACACAAGGTCAACACGATAATGCTTGTTGGAAATGGTAATACGATATTGTCTGCCAACAAATGTAAAACCCTTCCCTAATTCCAGCAGAAAGTTTTGGAGTTTGTCAAGCAAAGCTTTTTCCAAATCAGATTCTGAATATAAACTTTGTTCCGGCAGATTAAGGAATTCAAAAATGTATGGGTCTTTTATTAAATCATTTGCTGAATTTAAAACTTGTCCTTTCTTAGCCAAATCCAATATTCCTTCCTTGTCTTTGCTTAATGCCAGACGTTGAAATAAAGCTGAATTGATTTGTCGTTTCAATTCCCGAACCGACCATTTTTCATTTCCACATTGTTTTTCATAGAAACTACGTTCCAGTTTATCATTAATTTTTAATAATTCGCAATAATGTGACCAGTTTAGTAGATATAACGTTTTTGTGTTTTTTAGGAATTTATTAGATAGTATCTCACTATTTTCAAATTTTCCAGACAGTGTCTGGAATTTTTTATTATATTTATTAGAAGTCTGTTGCATGTTTGGAATTTTGCTAATTTCTTCGCGTTGTTCCAAAATGAATTGTCCAGACACTGTCTGGAATTTTTCAAAACCAAGAAAGAGTTTCCTGAAATTAAAGATGTTAGACTTAGAAAATCCTTTTCCATATCTGTTAGATAAATCTTTTGAAAGTTTAATTAGTAATCCGCTTCCATACTCTGCTTTTGCTTTGCCATGTTGTTCATATTCTACAATATATTTCCCAATTTCCCAATAAGTAAACACAATATGGTAATTTATAGCAATGGCTGCCTGTTGCCTGCCCTGTTGCACCAATTTATCAATGCTATCGATTAATTGATTGTATGTATTTGCCGATTTATTCACAAATTTATCATTTTAACAAGGAGTTTTTCTTTTTAAAAATTTACCATATCCTTTTTCAACCAGCACTTTATCCTCATCGATTGCAAGTTTCCCCCTCAGAAATACATTTTTTACTTTCCCTGTAACTTCAAAACCTTCATAGGCAGAATAATCGCATCGGTGGTGGTGAGTTTTAGCAGAAATTGTATGTTTTCTTTCCGGATCGAAGATTACAATATCTGCATCTGAGCCAACTGCAATAGTTCCTTTTTTATGAGAAAGCCCAAAAAAATTTGCAGCATTTGTAGAAGTAATCTCAATGAATTTATTGAGGCTAATACGATTTTTTCTAACTCCTTCCGAGAACAGAAGTTCAATACGGTGTTCCAATCCGGGAGCACCATTTGGAATTTTTGTAAAATCGTCCTTACCTTTTAGTTTATCACTCCACATAAATGGACAATGGTCGGTGCCGACAACATGAACAAGTCCTTGCCTGATCCCAGCCCAAAGTGATTCATTATCCTTTTTCTCGCGTATCGGCGGACTCATAACCCATTTTGCCGAGTCGAAGCCTTTTTTATAAACAGATGCATCGAGAAGGAGATATTGCGGGCAAGTTTCAACCAGCATCTTCTGATTGCGTTTAGTGGCTTCCCTTACTTTGTTCAAGGCGCCTTCACAAGTCATGTGAACAATATATGCATTAACTCCCGAAAGGTAAGCTAAATCCACAAAACGGCCTGAAGCTTCGGTTTCGGTTAATTCGGGTTGGGAGAGATAATGATACCAAGGAGATAGTTTGTTTTGTGATTTATATTTCTCAACGAGATAATCGATCATATCGCCGTTGGTTGCATGGACGGCAACCAAACCGGCATATTTTTTTACCTCATTCATAATGCTTAGCATTTGCTTATCGTCGATCATTAAAGCTCCTTTGTAAGCCATAAATGTTTTGAATGAAGTAATACCTTCGTTTTCGATCAGATCTTTAAATTCTTCTTTAACACTTTCGTTAAAATCGGTTACGGCAATATGAAAAGAATAATCACCATAAGCCTTTCCCTTTGCTCTGTTCTTCCATGTTTCCAGGGCCGAATGCAAAGAATTTCCTTTAGCCTGAATGGCATAATCAATTAGCATTGTAGTGCCTCCAAATAGGGCAGCTCGAGTTCCTGTTTCATGATCATCGCTGGAAAAAGCACCCATAAAAGGCATGTCGAGATGCACATGGGGATCAATACCCCCCGGAAAAACCAGCATGCCCGAAGCGTCAAATACTTTTTCGGTTTCAAATTTCAAATCTTTTCCAATAGCTGAAATGCTTTCCCCTTCTATGAGGATATCAGCAATGTAATCATCAGTTGCAGTTATGATCCTGCCGTTTTTTATTAAGATTGACATGGTTTGATTTTTTGGGTTATTTATTTAATTATTAGTATTTAGTTATCAGTCGGCAGTCGGCAGTCGGCAATTTGAAGTCGTATATCTTTGGATTACATATTTTTTCATTAGCTATATTTCTCGGGATTATTAATAACATGATTTAATAGTTTACCAATTTCTTCAGCGCGATCATTTAAATGCTTAAACTTTTCAATACCTATATATTTACATGCTAATGAAAAATCAAGCCAAACTTGAGTTTCAGTATTTTCCATGTCAGCATCTGAAATTTTACTTATAAAGTGAGCAGGGTACCTTCTTTTGCGATAACCCTCTCCTATATTCGAACAAACCGATCTAGAAGAATTTCTAATTTGTGAAATTAGGCCAAATTTCTCTTCTTTTGGAAATGTTTTTATTAATTCGAAAATATCCATAGAAAGTGCAAATGCCTTTTTATAAACTAAAAGATTTCTAAATCCGGTTGCCATTTATTTTTTAAATTTATTAATCCTATTGATTCTTATTTCAGACACCTATGACTGATTGAGGATTGCCAACTGCCAACTGCCGACTGCCGACTGTGAACTGCCGACTGCCAATTGCTGTTAATCATTTCAATAACAATATTCATCAGCAATAGAAATAGCCCCGGAAATAATTTCAAGTCCTTCGTCAATTTGCTCTTTTGTGATGCAAAGGGGAGGAGCCATAAATATCCAGTTCCACCTTACAAAAGTAAACATGCCCGATTCACGAATATAAGTGGCTATCCTATTGGTAATTTCCATTTCATTGGGTTTTGCATTCCATGGAGTAATAGGCTCTTTAGTTTCACGGTTCTTTACAAGCTCAATAACTCCAAATAAACCTGTATTTCGGTAGTCGCCGATAGAGGGATGTTTTTGAATTAGATATTTCATTCTTTCATCCAAATAATTTCCCATCCTTTCGGCATTTTCTAAAAGTTTTTCTTCTTCATAAACTTTGATTGTTGCAAGAGCAGTGGCACAGGATACCGGATGAGCCGAATAGGTTAGTCCTAAGGGTAAGGGGATATCATCAAAATGTTTAGAAATTTTATTGTCAACAATTATTCCTCCGAGTGGTATGTAGCCGGAAGTTAATCCTTTGGCCATGCAAATAATGTCAGGTTCAACACCAAAGTGTTCGATGGCAAACCATTTTCCTGTCCTTCCAAAGCCACTCATCACTTCATCGTCTATTGTCAGTATCCCATATTTTTCGGCGATGGTTTTAACTTTTGGCCAATAACTGTCAGGATATTTAATGCAGCCTGATGAACCGGATTCCCCTTCAAGAATGATAGCTGCAACACTATCGGGATTTTCAAATTGTATGATCCTTTCGAGTTGTTCGACGGCTTTTTCTGCACATTCCTCAACTGTTTTGCTTCCCCATGGGCAACGGTAAAAATATGGATTTTCAATATGGATAATATTTGGCATTCCCTGACTGTCGATAGCGAATTTTCGCGGGTCGCCACCTGCAGACATTGCTGCATAAGTTGCTCCATGATACGAACGGTATTGTGCGATAATCTTATGTCGTCCGGTGTAAACTCTTGCTATTTTAATAGCATTTTCGACAGCATCGGCACCGCCTAAAGTAAAAAATGTTTTGGTTAAATTTCCCGGTGATATTTCTGCGAGTTTTTTTCCTAAATCACCTCTTACTTTTGTAATCATACCGGGATAAACAAAGCTTAGCTCTTTCATTTGTTCTTGCACGGCTTCGGCAATGGCCGGGTGTCCGTGGCCGATATTAACATTCATAAGTTGGGATGAAAAATCAATATATTTTTTCCCATCCCTATCATAAACATAAACACCTTTGGCATTTCGGGCATTAATCGGGTTTTGCCCTGCCTGTTTTGACCAGGAAAATAAGGTGTAATCCAAATTGTTTTTTAATATTTCATTTTTTTCAGAAGTCATATTATTGATTTAATTATTAGATTTTGATATTACTTTTGAAGTAAGTGGGCTGAAGACTGAAGACCGAAGACTGAAGACTGAGGACTGAGGACTGAGAACTGAAGATCAATATTGGTATAACAACCAATCCACCTTAGCTCATCCAGTTTGTTGTTTCCTGTTTTTCCCATTTTGTTGTTATTTTTTTTAGTTGTGTCCAGAAATCAATACCTCCTTTTCCGGTTAAATCGCCTGCACCGAATTTTGAGTCATTCCATCCGCCAAACGAGAACGGTTCTCGTGGTACAGGAACACCAATATTTACTCCTGTCATTCCGGCGCTGACACCTTGGGTTACCTCGGTAGCTATACCGCCTTTTTGAGTAAAAGCAGAGGCTGCGTTTCCATAAGGTGAGTCGTTTTCTAATTTTATCGCTTCATTCATGTTATCTACATGAACAATTTCGAATACCGGCCCGAAAACTTCACCTTGAGGCATCTTGATTTCAGGATCGGTATAGTCAATAATTGTCGGGCCAAGGTAGTAGCCGTTCTTATCACAGTTGTCATCAATTCGGGTTTTTCGGCCGTCAATAAGTATTTTGGCTCCTCTCTGTTCGGCTTCATCTATATATTTGATTATCTTTTCTCTGGATTCCAAAGAAATGATGGGCCCCAGGTTAAGTCCGGGAATAAGTTTGCGGGTTTCATTGCACAATTTGTCAATGATATGGCTAACATCACCAACGGCCACCATAACGGAGGCAGCCATGCATCTTTGCCCCGCTGTTCCGGAAAATGAGGCACAAATATCTGCAGCCGTCATTTCAAGATTGGCATCCGGAAAAACTAAAAGATGGTTTTTGGCGCCACCAAGAGCCAGGCAACGCTTTAAGTTATATGTTGAGCGTCTATAAACAATTTTAGCAACTTCGGTTGAACCCACAAAAGAAACGGCTTTGATTTTAGGATGGTCACAAATAGCTTCAACAATTTCTTTATCGCCATTAACAATGTTTAATACCCCATCCGGTAATCCTGCCTCTTTAAACATTTCTGCAATTTTACATACTGTTAAAGGTACTTGTTCAGATGATTTAAGTACAACACAGTTGCCAAGTGCGATGATGTTTGGGATAGTCCAGTGGGGAACCATGTGAGGAAAATTGAACGGACAAATGGAAGCTACTACTCCCAATGGTACATAATTGGTTTGGCAAACTACGCCATCGCTTACTTTAAGTATTTCCCCAGCTGTGATTTGAGGAATGGAACAAGCAAATTCAGTAAGTTCAATACTTTTTTCAACTTCAGCGATTGCCTCATTCATGGTTTTACCATTTTCGTCGTGAATTAATGAAGCGATTGTTTTTTTGTTTTTTTCAACAATGCTGCGGTAGCGATATAGCACTTCCGATCTTTTTTTCGAAGTCAGCCCTGCCCAATTCGGGAAGGCATTCCAGGCAGCTTCAACTGCCATGTTCAAATCATTGCTTGTGGATAATGGAACTGTGGAAATGACCTGGCCGGTGAGAGGACTACAAACATCCATTTTTCTATTGTTAGTATCAATAAATTTTCCGTTGATGAAATTTTTAACTTCTGCATATTTCATATTTACTCCTGTTTTTAATTATTTCAGCTAAATTAGAAAAAATTAAGAGATTTAGTGTTATAGTTTGCTTTTTTTTTGTTTGTCATTTAGAATATGTTTTATTTGTTTTAGCTGTGTAATTGCAAATTCTGATTTGTGAATGATAAATGAGATTCAGTACATATTAATTTCAGTATTGTTTTTGGATAATGGACAAACATACATTGAGTATGAAATTTTAGTTCTATGTAGTTTTTAGGGTTAGACTACTAGGCAAAAAAACAAAACTATTAGACAATGTAATACAGGTAATTCTCACGAAATATTATACGAACAATATTTGTTTCTTAAAGGATAGTTTGTTCACTTGAATAAAAGGCATCTGTTTTATTCTTTCAGAAATATTGCCGGCTTAACGCCTGTCTAAACCGCATGCTCAGAGCGACGAAGGAACTGCTGGTGTGGTCGGTCTTTAGCCATTTGTTTGGATTAATTAATAATTTTTCAAAACTTAGACTATATTGAATCCTAAAACCTCTTTATTTTTGTAATTGTACTGAAAACAAAAATCATTTTCGGAATTTCTTGAGTAAACAGAACAAACAATAAAGAAGTCACCTTTCCCACGGCCCATGATCACTATTTGTGAAAAAGGAATAGTTGTTTGGTTCAGCAGGAGTTGTCGAAGATTTGCAATGTTAAGGAAATAATCCCTATTGAATTCTAACCAAACTAAAAGAGCGTCTGCAGATTTTGGGTAGTGCTTCAATTTAGTTTTCTTTATAAAATTGAAAACCCAATTAACTGGATTTGATAATCGCTCTTTTTGATTTAGATATTTTTCCGGCATTTCACAGATCTGAATCGGGTGGTGAATTATTAACGAGTTTTTACGGTCAATCTCACGAACATAAGCGTCTGTTCCTCTATCCTTCAGCGGTAAACAGATATCATATTGATGATTTTTGTTATCAGATTCTCTGATTATATATGCGAACAAACAAACCAAAAAGAGCTCTTTTCCCTTTTTGTATTCTGGATTTCTGATTGTCAATAAATCATCCACATTGTATTGCGCTAATAATGAAGAGAACACACCATCAAGATATCCACAGGTACATTCTTCACGAGGTATTGACAGATGTAGATTCTTTTCTTGTTTCAAACTCAAATAAACTTCCAAAGGAAGCGCATATCGATCAGCTTCCTTTTCATCATCAAGTGAGGAATTGATAGTAGTGTACCGTCCCATTTTATCTTCAATTTTGTCAGCCGAATATATTCTTAAGCTGCAAATTTCGGTATAATACGATCAAATTGCAGTATTATACGGAAAATTTGTAATTTATTTTTTTGCTAAACTACAAAATAATATCCTTAATATTCAAGAAAAAATGTAAACCCGATAAAAATATTATTTTATAGCAACTCTATGTGTTTCCATACCTTTAGCTGTTTCTATTTTGATGATATAAGCACCCGACTCAAGATTATTTATATTGATTTTTACATCAAAATCATTTATAATATTTTCGTACACCAATTGACCAAAGCAGTTAAAGATTGATATTTTGGATATTTCATTTTGAGAAACAATTGAAATGTTTTCAATTGCAGGATTTGGAAATACAAGTATTTTTTCATCTGAAATCAAAGAAGCCTTTTTTATATTCACTATGCTGTATTTTCCATCCTCGTAAGGATACATATCCGAAACATAGGAATTAAATATAGCTTCCATATAAAAATCGGCAGAAACAATTTTATTTTCAGACCAAACTTTTAATTTAATTTGATTCCCCGCTGAATACCCTTTTTCGTTTGTTAATGTGCTAAATATGGCGAGAGAATTATCAAAAACATTTTCTGATTTTATTTTTAATGCACCAATTAATTTTTTTCCATCAAAAGCAGCCACTTCATCACCAATTACCAAACCTCTGATATACATTGTATATACCGGATCGGCCGGATTACCCCCTTCGAATTTAAAGTGTGTCGGAACTAAGTTTGTTTTTCCACTTGATTTTGCTGTTGCCGGATAAATAATCTCACCATCGGCAAACATTTTAACAAGGTAACCTTCACCCGACTGGCAATCACCGATTCCATTTACCCAGTTTGGGCCGATTTTTCGGATTATTTGCCCCTGTGAATCTCTTATAAAATCAAGGTTATCACCAATAATAGTACCAAAAGCAAGCATTGCATCCATAGTATTTTCGGGGAAATAGCTTACAAACATAAATCCTGTTTCTACTGAAATCGGACTTGCCGGATCAATCGTATTACCCTCAATAGTAAATGAATCATCGGCAAACATTTTTACAAGATAACCTTCTTCGATTATCCAGTCACCAATGCCGTTTACCCAGTTCGGGCCGATTTTAAGTAATGATTGGCCATATGAATTTCTCACAAAATCAAGGTTGTCACCAATAATTTCATCCATTACATCTAACATATTTGCTTCCTCAGACTCAATCCTCGATGAAATAAATTGAAATCCTTCATGTAAAATAATTTCTTGTTCAAAGTTCTGTGAAACATCTACCCGAAATGCACCTGCAGTTTCGTTAGAAATGTTAAGCCAATTTTCTCCTTCACGGCGTATAGTGTGAGGGCAGGTAAAGGCCGGATCAATATTCATACACCACATGCACCAAGTGGTTTCTTTTGCGACACACCAAATCCAATACGATTTTCCTAATTCAAGTTCGGATGTTCCGTTTCCTATCAGGTGATGAGGTGTATTCCATTGCGACCATGATCCAAACTCGGTTATTGTCCACTCCTCCATAACGTATGCAGTTTCAGGTGGAAGACCATTAGGATTTTCGGCAAGAAAGACGATAACAGTATCCGGTGGTGAACTTAGGGGGACAAAAGAAATTGCAAGCCAGATATCGGTTAAAACACCTTAGGCTTCTGATTGAAATCCCATTGCCTGTTCCACTCCATATTGAGCAGAAACATTATTGCCGGCTATTGTCCAACCTAAACCATAGTTGTAATCCCATCCTCCATTACCCGGGCCAAAGTTGTTGTAGGCGATTAACTGAGCCTGTGCTTGCGGAAATAACATCATTACAAAAACAATAATACAGAGTAATCGGTTCATTTTTAATACACTCATAGTTTTTCTCTTTAATTGATTTAAATATTATTGCAAATATATGTTAATCAAATTAGAAAACAAAAAGAGTATTGATATTTGTGATGATTGTTTTTTAATGAAACAATATTTAATGTTTTAAATTTCGGAGCAGGTGTTAATAATAACAGAACATGTCGTATTGCAAAGGCGGATAATATCAAAATATATAGTCCATTTGCATGCCGATGAGAAGCGACATAAGTTTTATTATTTGTACTTGTTAAAGATAAAAGATTACATCATATGAGATAATTCTCACGGGCAAATTGATTGTCTAATACTATTGCCATTTTATCCTACTGAAGTTTAATTTGTATTTCTATTCTTTATCATATTCTTTCAATTAACAGTTGATGCCTTGCAATTAATAAATGACAGCATCAGCTATGGGATGTAAGGCATCAATTATGACATGTAGAACATCAATTATGGGATGTAGAGCATCAATTATGACATGTTGAGCATCAACCATGACATGTAGAGCATCAATTATGGGATGTAGGGCATCAATTATGACATGTTATGCATCAACTGTTGAATGTAGAGCATCAGTTAAGGCTTGTTGAGCATCGACTATGGCATGTAAGGCATCAATTAGTAGATATGGCTTACTTTGGTATGCTTTACTTCTGTTATCTCTCTGATAGAAGCAATATTATCTGATCTTTTAAAGAGATTAGAAATTTGTAAAAAAATGTATTGAAGATTTTTAAAACCTTCCAGACCTTGCTTTTTATTTAATCACAATCTTTTTAACCTCACTAAAATCTTTCCCACTAAGGCTTAAAAAATAAACTCCGACAGCTAATTTTGATAGATCAAGTTTCGTTGAACCCGATCCTGTTAATTTAAAATTAGAATATTCTTTACCTCTTATATCTAATACTTTAATCTGAATATCACTTTTAATTCCTTTTAAGGAGATATTAAATTTTCCTTTTGACGGATTTGGATAAACAGAGAATGCTTTTTCATTATTTTCATTAAATTCTTTAGTAATATTCACAATGCTATATTTCCCATCCTTATCGGGATAAACATTCGAAACATAAGAATCATAAATCGCTTCCATTATGAAATCGGCTGATACGATATTGTTTTCAGACCAGACTTTAAATGTTATCGGATTGCCTTCTTCATAACCAACTCCATTTATTAAAGTACTAAATACTGCAAGTTCGTTATCGAAAGTGTTTTGAGAATTTAATTTCATTGCACCAACCATAATATCCCCATCAAAAGCAGCTACTTCGTCGCCAATTTCTAAGCCTTTAATATACATTGTGTAAACTGCATCAGCAGGATTACCACTTGAAAATTGGAAATGAGTAGGGTGTAATAATTTCTTTCCACTTGATTTAGTTGATGAAGGATAAATAATTTCACCTGATGAAAACATTTTAACAAGGTAACCTTCACCGGATAGGCAATCACCAATTCCATTTACCCAGTTCGGGCCGATTTTACGTAAAGTTTGCCCATAAGTATTTCTTATATAATCAAGGTCACCATTAAGTATGCTTTCAAAAGCTATTGTTGCGTCCATAGCATTTTCGGGGAAATAGCTTACGAATTGAAATCCCGCATCAACTTGAATAGGGGTTGAAGGATCAAATAGAGAACCATCAATTGAAAAAGAATCAGCAGCAAGCATTTTTACAAGGTATCCTTCCGAAACTATCCAATCACCGATTCCATTAATCCAATTCGGTCCTATTTTTTGTAATGTCTGGCCAAATGAATTTCGTACGAAACTTAGATTATCATCCAATAATTCATTCAATACAACCAACATATCAGGATCCCCAGGATCAATATTTGAAGACACAAACTGATACCCTTCGAGTAAAACTATTTCAAGTTCTGAGTATCCCCAATCCAATACATTTGCCCAAATATCAAAACCTGTTTGTTCATCTTTATTATCAGACCATGTAGAGTAAACCCTGTTATTAGCCAAAACTATTTCGCAGGTGCTTTGTTCCATTACATCAGTATTTGTAATCCTGTAATTATCTCCAAAAGGCTCTCCATTATTTAGATATTTTTGGGCATAAATATCCTTTGTACCATTGCGGTTGTCGGTCCATGCTATGATAAAATTGCCGTTTTCTCCTATTGAAATACAGGGATAATAAAGTGTATTGTTTTCATAATCGTTATTTACCTGAAAACTAATACCCAAAGGAGTTCCATCATTTGAAAAACGTCTGCAAAAGATGTCGCACTTTTCATTTCGGTAATCTCTCCATGCAAGCGCAAAATTACCGGAGGCTTCAGAGGCAATAGAAGGTTGCAACTGCCAATCGCTAAATATGGCATCTTCTACACTGAAGTTGCTTCCGATGGGTGTTCCATCACTTAAATATCGCTGGAGATATATTTCAGATAAACCATTTCGCTCATCTTCCCAAGTAATAATAAAATTACCGTCGGAATCAATTGACATATCCGGTGTTAGCTGAGATGTAAATCCTCCGTCATCATTAACCTTGAAATTTTCACCGAGGGGTGTGCCGTCGCTCATATATAGCTGAGCCCAAATATTGGGAGCACCATATAAATTTTCAGAACTATTAATCTGATTTCTAAGTTTGTCAATTTGTGATGATTGTGGAAGCGACAAATCTTTACCGCCTTCATTCAAATCGCCCCAACATATTATGAAATCACCATTTTGTTTGCAAACAACTTTCGGGTTGTAATTTAACGCAGCGCTCAGGAAATCTACTCTAAAGTTATCTCCCAAAGGTGTAGCATCACTCGAAAATCGTTGAGCATAAATGTTAAATATTTCCGCCTCTCGAAAGTCGGCCCAGGTAATTACAAAACTACCATCTAAATTTATAGCAATTGATGGCTTCTGTGTATAATTTTCGAGAGTGTCGTCGTTTACTATAAAATTATTTCCTATTGCAATCCCCTCGTTTGTATAGCGTTGAGCATAAATTCCTTTACCAAGTGACCTGCTATCAACCCAGGCAATTATAAAATTCCCTTCTGAATCTTTTTCTATCGCCGGCCATTGCTGGTTTCCGCTTGTTAAATCATCATTTACTTTAATGTTTTCATCAAGAGGTGTTCCATCATTTAAATATGATTGTGAGTATATTTCACCAAAATACCCTAAACGGTGATCTTCCCAGCAAATAATGAAATTCCCGTTATCATCAACTTTAATATCCGAATTTTCTTGCTTTTGGTTTGTGAAATCGTTGTTTACTTTGAAATCATCCGATATTGGAATTCCTTCATTTGAAAAACGCCGGGCATATACATCGTTGTAATCATTTCGTCTATCTTCCCAACATACTACAAAATTTCCATCTAAATCCATAGAAATTGAAGCATTATTCTGTGAAGTGTTGGGAGTGTCGTCATTAATTTTAAAATTGTCTCCAATTGAAGAACCATCCGATAGATATCTTTGAGCAAAAATATCTTCATGGCCGTTACGATTATCTTCCCATGCAATAATAAAGTTACCGTTCTCATCAATAGCAATATTCGCACGAAGGTGATTATTACCCTCCGTATCGGTATTCACCTGAAAATTACTCCCCAAAGGAGTACCGTCAGCCGAAAAGCGTTGAGCATAAATATCTCGCCAATTTGAATTTCTGCCATCTGCCCAGCTTGCAATAAAATTTCCGTTTTTATCACCGGAAACTGTTGGCCAATACTGAAAATTGTAACCTGAATCGTCATTAATTTTAACATTATTGCCAAGTGCTGTTCCATCGTTTGCATATCGTTGGTAATAAATGTCCCAATTGTCACCAACTCGTTGGTCTGACCAAACTATAACGAAATTTCCGCAACTGTCAATTGAAACGCTTGCTTGTACTTGTTTTTCGGTTCCCTGGTCAGTATTAACTCTAAAATTATTTCCCAATGCTGTGCCATCATTCGCAAAACGTTGAGCGTAAATATCCAAATTTCCGTTTCTTCTATCTTCCCATGCAATTACAAAACTCAAATCAGGCCCGACGGCAATTTCAGGATAGCTTTGTAAGGAAGTTCCTAAATCATCACTAACTTTGAAATTACTTACAGGTAAAGTGTTACCATCTAAATATATTTGGGCATAAATATCAAAATCACTTCCATTGCGTTTATCTTGCCAGGTTATTACATAGTTTCCATTTCCATCACCATCAATTGAGGGCATAGATTGGTCAGAGCCATTTATTCCAACTTGTTCATTAACCAAAAAATCAGGAATGTTTTGAGCATTAGTCGGAGTAAAATTAAATAACATGCTTAGTGTTAAAATAAAAATAATTAGTAAATTGTTTTTCATGGTGCTTTTTTTGCTTGTGTTAATATTTGTTTTCAAGTTATCATTCAAGAGATTATTTTATCATAATTTTATGTGTTTCCAAAGCAGTTGAAGTTTCTATCTTTATAATGTAAATACCGGATTCAAAGCTTTTTGAATTAAATTTAAAATTATTATCATTAATATTATTTTCATAAACTAATTGGCCGGTAATTGTAAAAACTGAAATCTTAATTATTTTATTAGCGGAAACAATATTAATATTTTCAGTTGCTGGATTAGGAAACACAAGAGTTTTTTCATTTTCAAATTCCGAGTTTTTATTAATATTCACAATACTATAAATTCCATCTTCATTAGGATAATAATCTGACACATAAGAATCATAGAAATCTTCCATAAAATATTCTGCATTTTTTATTTTAGTATCATTATTATCCATGACTTTCAAGTCAATTTTATTTCCTGCTGAATACCCTTTTTCGTTATTTAAAGTGCTAAATATTGGTAAAGAATTATCAAAAGTATTATTTGATATTATTTTTATTGCACCGACAATTTTATCACCATCGAAAGCAGCAATTTCATCTCCAATTTCCAATCCATTTATATAAATTGTATAAACCGGATCGGCAGCATTACCCCCTTCAAAAGAAAAATAAGTAGGATTCAATGTTGTTTTACCGCTTGTTTTTGCTGAAGCAGGATAAATTATTTCACCTTCGGCAAACATTTTTACAAGATAACCTTCACCCGGTTGACCGTCACCAATTCCGTTTACCCAATTCGGACCGATTTTTCGAATCATTGTCCCTTCAGAGCCTCTAATAAAATGAAGATCATCGCCAATGATTGTTTCAAAAGCAATCAAAGCATCCATAGCATTTTCGGGAAAGTAACTTACAAATTGAAATCCTTGTTCTACAGGAATGGGGGTTGTAGGATCAACCTGAGTTCCATTTATAGTAAATGAATCAGCGGCTAACATTTTAACAAGATAACCTTCGTCAATAATCCAATCTCCGATACCATTAACCCAATTGGGGCCGATTTTTCGTAATGTCTGGC
>Ga0222665_1000715_pt1 | contig 18206 bp, 14 predicted proteins | sample AntAcemetagen653_FD_179853 | JGI IMG/M metagenome (GOLD analysis project Ga0222665, IMG submission 179853) | Saline water microbial communities from Ace Lake, Antarctica - #653 | ecosystem: Environmental > Aquatic > Non-marine Saline and Alkaline > Saline | place: Antarctica: Ace Lake...
TAAAAACAGCAATATAATTAGAAATTGAAAAAAAATAAAAAAAAATAAAAAAAGGCTTGTTTCTTAGAAAAAAGAAAATGTATCTTTGCAGCCGCTTTTAAAGCGAATGTTCATTGAAAAAACTGACAAAACAAAATACCTTTTAAGGATGAAAAATTTCCTTAATTTGTTAAAGCAAAAGCTTTAAAAAAAAAGTTGAAATTTTTTAAAAAAAAGCTTGTTTTAAACAAAAATTAAATTGTACTTTTGCAGCCGCTTTTAACGAAAAAGTTCATTGAAAGAAGCTGACAAAAAAACCAATTTTTAAGGAGAAAAAAATCCTGAATTTGTATAAAAAAAGCTAACAAAAAAAAGTTGAAAATTTTTTTAAAAAAAGCTTGCGAATTAAAAAAAAGGTATTAATTTTGCAGCCCCTTTTGAAATCAAGGAAAGTTTGAAAGAAAAAGGGTCAAAAAATAGACAGAATAAAGTTCTTTGAAAATACTGAAATAAGCCTAAAAAGTAGCAAATATACTATTTCTAAAATTAGAAATGTATGTTTTTAAAAACAGAAATTGAATAGTAAATCTTGAGACATAAAATTAGTACAATTACAATGAAGAGTTTGATCCTGGCTCAGGATGAACGCTAGCGGCAGGCCTAATACATGCAAGTCGAGGGGTAACGATGGCTTCGGCCAGGCGACGACCGGCGCACGGGTGCGTAACGCGTATGCAACCTACCTTTAACTGAGGAATAGCCCCAAGAAATTGGGATTAATACTTCATAACATCTTATTGTGGCATCACAAAAAGATTAAAGCTTCGGCGGTTAAAGATGGGCATGCGTGACATTAGTTTGTTGGTGAGGTAACGGCTCACCAAGACATCGATGTCTAGGGGTTCTGAGAGGATTTTCCCCCACACTGGTACTGAGACACGGACCAGACTCCTACGGGAGGCAGCAGTAAGGAATATTGGGCAATGGACGAAAGTCTGACCCAGCCATGCCGCGTGCAGGATGACGGCCCTATGGGTTGTAAACTGCTTTTATACGGGAAGAAACTACCGAACGTGTTCGGAATTGACGGTACCGTAAGAATAAGCATCGGCTAACTCCGTGCCAGCAGCCGCGGTAATACGGAGGATGCAAGCGTTATCCGGATTCATTGGGTTTAAAGGGTGCGCAGGCGGAATGATTAGTCAGTGGTGAAAGCCCTCGGCTCAACCGAGGAACTGCCATTGATACTGTCATTCTTGAGTACAGTTGTAGTGGGCGGAATGTGTCATGTAGCGGTGAAATGCATAGAGATGACACAGAACACCGATCGCGAAGGCAGCTCACTAAGCTGAAACTGACGCTCAGGCACGAAAGCGTGGGTAGCAAACAGGATTAGATACCCTGGTAGTCCACGCCGTAAACGATGATTACTCGTTGTTGGCGATACACTGTCAGCGACTGAACGAAAGTATTAAGTAATCCACCTGGGGAGTACGGTCGCAAGATTGAAACTCAAAGGAATTGACGGGGGCCCGCACAAGCGGAGGAGCATGTGGTTTAATTCGATGATACGCGAGGAACCTTACCTGGGCTTAAATGTAGATTGACCGTTCGAGAAATCGGACTTCCCTTCGGGGCAAACTACAAGGTGCTGCATGGTTGTCGTCAGCTCGTGCCGTGAGGTGTCGGGTTAAGTCCCATAACGAGCGCAACCCCTATCATTAGTTGCCATCAGGTAAAGCTGGGGACTCTAATGAAACTGCCTACGCAAGTAGTGAGGAAGGTGGGGATGACGTCAAATCAGCACGGCCCTTATGTCCAGGGCTACACACGTGCTACAATGGTCGGTACAATGGGTTGCTACCTGGTGACAGGATGCTAATCTCAAAAACCGATCTCAGTTCGGATCGAAGTCTGCAACTCGACTTCGTGAAGTTGGATTCGCTAGTAATCGCACATCAGCCATGGTGCGGTGAATACGTTCCCGGGCCTTGTACACACCGCCCGTCAAGCCATGGAAGTTGGGGGTACCTGAAGTCGATAACCGCAAGGAATTGCCTAGGGTAAAACCAATGACTGGGGCTAAGTCGTAACAAGGTAGCCGTACCGGAAGGTGTGGCTGGAATACCTCCTTTCTAGAGTGATTTACTATGTCCCGATAACTATCGGGATTTATATTTGCTACTTAAGCTTATTTCTTTTTTTTTGATGATTATCCCAGTCGAACAGCGTGCTGCTTCTTCCTGTAGAAAATCGGGAAGTAAAGTTTACAAAGTGTAAACAATACAGTCCCGTAGCTCAGTTGGTTAGAGCACTACACTGATAATGTAGGGGTCCGCAGTTCAAATCTGCGCGGGACTACATATTAAATCGACCGGGGGATTAGCTCAGTTGGCTAGAGCGCTAGATTTGCATTCTAGAGGTCAAGGGTTCGACTCCCTTATTCTCCACACAGGGTTGATGTTTTAATTAATTTTTTAATTAAAATTTGACATGAGTCATTAATCAATCAAAAAAGTTCTTTGACATATTGAAAGAAAATACAACGAGATTAAGTTATGATATCACAATATCAATAAAATAATAAGAAAGTAAATAAGAGCGTACGGCGGATGCCTTGGCTCTCAGAGGCGATGAAGGACGTGATAAGCTGCGATAAGCTTCGGGTAGGTGCAAATAACCTATTATCCGGAGATTTCCGAATGGGACAACCCGGCTGGTTGAAGACCAGTCATCCCGGCACTTGTGTCGGGAGGCAAACCCGGTGAACTGAAACATCTAAGTAACCGGAGGAAGAGAAAACAATAGTGATTTCCTAAGTAGTGGCGAGCGAACGGGAAACAGCCTAAACCGTAATTGTTACGGCAATTGCGGGGTTGTAGGACTGCGACGTAGCGAAAAAATTTGTAGTAGAACATTTCTGGAAAGTTAGACCATAGAAGGTGATAGTCCTGTAAACGAAACAAATTTTTAGCTTAGCAGTATCCTGAGTACCGCGGGACCGGAGAAATCCTGTGGGAATCTGCCAGCACCATCTGGTAAGGCTAAATACTCCTGAGAGACCGATAGTGAACAAGTACCGTGAGGGAAAGGTGAAAAGTACTTCGAACAGAAGAGTGAAATAGATCCTGAAACCGTGCGCTTACAAGCGGTAGGAGTCCCGTTTCGATTTTTATCGAAAATTAGGGATGACTGCGTGCCTTTTGCATAATGAGCCTACAAGTTACTCCTCTCTAGCAAGGTTAAATGTGTTTACACATGGAGCCGAAGCGAAAGCAAGTCTGAATAGGGCGTTTTAGTTAGAGGGGGTAGACGCGAAACTTGGTGATCTACCCATGGGCAGGTTGAAGTTCCGGTAACACGGAATGGAGGACCGAACCAGTACACGTTGAAAAGTGTTTGGATGACCTGTGGGTAGGGGTGAAAGGCTAATCAAACTGAGAGATAGCTCGTACTCCCCGAAATGCTTTTAGGAGCAGCCTTGGAGTAGAGTGTCATAGAGGTAGAGCTACTGATTGGACTAGGGGGCTTCACCGCCTACCAAATTCTGACAAACTCCGAATGCTATGACATATATCCAGGAGTAAGGCTATGGGTGCTAAGGTCCATAGCCGAAAGGGAAACAACCCGGACCATCAGCTAAGGTCCCAAAATATATGCTAAGTTGAACTAACGAAGTCTGATTGCATTGACAGCTAGGATGTTGGCTTGGAAGCAGCCATTCATTTAACGAGTGCGTAACAGCTCACTAGTCGAGCGATCGGGCATGGATGATAATCGGGCATAAAGCATATTACCGAAGCTATGGGTTTTTCGTATTTATACGAAAAGCGGTAGGGGAGCATTCCAGTTGCGTCGAAGATGTATCGTAAGGTATATTGGAGCGGCTGGAAAAGAAAATGTAGGCATAAGTAACGATAATGCGGGTGAGAAACCCGCACACCGAAAGACTAAGGTTTCCTGATCAACGCTAATCGGATCAGGGTTAGTCGGGACCTAAGGCGAACCCGAAAGGGGTAGTCGATGGACAACAGGTAAATATTCCTGTACTAGCAAATACTGCGATGGGGTGACGAAGAGGTGAAAGGTCTGCGTACTGACGGAATAGTACGTTGAAAGGTTTAGGTATACATTCGATAGGCAAATCCGTCGAAAGTGCTGAAGCCTGATAGTACCGTGAGTCTTCGGACAAGCGGATAATGACCCTAATCGGACTTCCAAGAAAAACCTCTAAGCTTCAGGTATCTGCTACCCGTACCGTAAACCGACACAGGTAGTCGAGGAGAGAATCCAAAGGTGCTCGAGTGATTCATGGCTAAGGAACTAGGCAAACTAGTCCTGTAACTTCGGGATAAAGGACTCCCAACTAACGTTGGGACGCAGAGAAATGACCCAGGCGACTGTTTATCAAAAACACATGGCTTTGCTAAATTTAAAGATGACGTATAAGGCCTGACACCTGCCCGGTGCCGGAAGGTTAAGAGGAGATGTTAGCTTCGGCGAAGCATTGAATTGAAGCCCCGGTAAACGGCGGCCGTAACTATAACGGTCCTAAGGTAGCGAAATTCCTTGTCGGGTAAGTTCCGACCTGCACGAATGGTGTAACGATCTGGGTGCTGTCTCAGCCATGAGCTCGGTGAAATTGTAGTTCCGGTGAAGATGCCGGATACCCGCAACGGGACGGAAAGACCCCGTGAACCTTCACTACAACTTAACATTGACTTTGGATAAATGATGTGTAGGATAGGTGGGAGATTGTGAAGCGGCTTCGCTAGGAGTCGTGGAATCAACCTTGAAATACCACCCTTTATTTATTTGGAGCCTAATCCCTCGCGGGAGACAGTGTTTGGTGGGTAGTTTGACTGGGGTGGTCGCCTCCAAAAGAGTAACGGAGGCTTTCAAAGGTACCCTCAGCACGTTTGGTAATCGTGCGTAGAGTGCAATGGCATAAGGGTGCTTGACTGTGAGACTTACAAGTCGACCAGGTACGAAAGTAGGACATAGTGATCCGGTGGTTCCGCATGGAAGGGCCATCGCTCAAAGGATAAAAGGTACTCCGGGGATAACAGGCTGATCACTCCCAAGAGCTCACATCGACGGAGTGGTTTGGCACCTCGATGTCGGCTCGTCATATCCTGGGGCTGGAGAAGGTCCCAAGGGTTGGGCTGTTCGCCCATTAAAATGGCACGCGAGCTGGGTTCAGAACGTCGCGAGACAGTTCGGTCCCTATCTGTTGTGGGCGTTAGAAGTTTGAGAGGACCTGACTCTAGTACGAGAGGACCGAGTTGGACAAACCTCTAGTGTACCTGTTGTGGCGCCAGCTGCATCGCAGGGTAGCTATGTTTGGAGGAGATAAGTGCTGAAAGCATCTAAGCACGAAACTCACCTCAAGATGAGACTTCTTTTAAGGGTCGTTGAAGACTACGACGTTGATAGGCTGCAAGTGTAAAGACAGTAATGTCAAAGCTGAGCAGTACTAATTACCCGTTAACTTTTTTATTAAGATATAGATTCATAATTTTTTCTTCTGTATTTTCTTTCATATAATATGTCATTAAAAATATTATGCTGCAACAGCAGTTGAAGATTTTTTGGTAGCTATAGCAATGGTGTTCACCTCTTCCCATTCCGAACAGAGAAGTTAAGCCCATTAGCGCAGATGGTACTGCCTTTAGGTGGGAGAGTATGTCGCTGCCAACTCTTATTAAAATCCCGGTTTACGCCGGGATTTTTTTTTGCTTAATTTTTGCTGAAGTGATAAAATGTATTCTGCCTAATTTCAAAAGAATAGGTTTAATTTGTCAATATTTTTATCTCTGTTGTTTTATTCAGTCAAATGGAGTAGGATCTGCCAGAGAGCAAACTATCAAGGATATGCTTGATACCTGGCATAAAAAAAAACACCCCCCGGCAATTTCGCCGAAAAGTGTTTTTATAAACAATTAAACAAGCCTTAATCTTCCTGATAGGGTTTAACCAACTCTATTAATTCCGGTAAATCCATTCCAAGTTGTTTAAGATGTGAAATTTTTGGAACGCCATTTTTTGTCCAACCTCTTCTTAAATAAACAGCGTCTAAAAGTTTTTCATATTGTTCTTCACGATGTTTGCGAACAATTTTAAGTTTTTCTTCTACTGATTTACCTTCGGGATCAACGCCAATAATTTCTTTCATTTGTTTATCGTAGCGTTCGGCTCTTGATTCGTATTCTTCGATAGTAACAGGGCCTGCAGCACGGTAGGGCTGAGCATCGAATTTCCTCACGCCATAGCCTCTTCTTAAATTAAAAATTCTTTGGAAATTATAAACTCTTTCCGATTGACGAATCATTTCGTGTTTATCAAGAGGTTTACCTGTTACAGCAGTATAAATAGTTACATAATTATCAACGTGTTCGGGGACTTTTGCAGGTTCATCGGTTTCGGCATTGTTTTCGGGTTCAACATCGTTCCAGGGCAGCTTACACAAGCCCATTAAACCGAACCATGTACGAAACATCGGAAAGTAATGAAGTGCTTCAGCTTTGTCTTCGAAGGTAGGAATTTGATTATTTACCATGTCCATAAAAATCAACCAGGCTTCATCGTGTTGAGGGCCCTTATTTGTCATGGCAAAACCTCCTTGTTGCGCCAGAGATTCTTTCGAGATGTATTCGGAATACTCGAGGCCTTTATTTTCCATTCCAATATCTTGGAGGAAATTTGCATCACCCCATCCTTTTTCGGTGAAATATTCTTTCATTTTTCTAACACCCATGCCCGCAATTAATCCAAAGCCTTCGCCTCTTGCTAATTGATGAATTAATTCCATTGCAGAATCAGCATTACCGAAATTGAGTTTTAATCCACCGGTTCTTTCTTCGTTAAGTATTCCGTTTTCGTAACACTCCATAATAAAAGCCAGCAAAGTTCCCCACGAAATTGTGCAAATACCGTAAGTGTCGCAATAAAAGTTTGCTTCAAGAATATAATCGGGGTTAAAAATGCCGCAGTTTGCACCAAGCCCACCGGCATTTTCATATTCGGGCCCATCAACAATTACTTTAGTGTCTTTGTAGGGTCCGGTCCGAATTTTATAATTATCAACACCTTTTGTGCATGCCATGTTACAACCTATCCAACAACCATCGGGAATGCCCTGTGTAAAGCGGCGTTTCCATTCTTCCGAATCAATTTTCGGACTATCTGGGTGGCTGCCAAATTTATAATTATGAACAGGTAAAAGGTCATAATCATTCATAATTTCAACAAGGTGGGCGGTTCCCTTGGTTCTCATTTCGCATTGCGAATCGTCAAGCTCACGCATTTCACGATTGAAATTTTTCCCTCTTTCCATAATGGTTTTCAAATCGACAACATTGTTGAGATTTCCTTTAATACCTGGAACTTTACAAACTATGGCTTTAATTTTTTTATCTCTGAAAACTGTACCGGTTCCACCACGCCCGGCTTGTTTCATTCTTACTACCTTTCTTTTTGAATCGAAAAAGCTAAAATTTAGCATACCTATAAGCGAATTTTCAGCGGCTTCACCTGCTGAGACTACAGCTACGTTTTTTCTGTCTTTTTCGTTATCAGCATACATCTCGGTTAATTGTTCGGCTAAAACATGACTATTTACCTCTTCCATAGGAGCTTCTATTATTTCAATTTTACCCTTAACTCCATCAATAACAATAATTACATCTTTTTCGGCCTTGCCTTGTAGTTCGATTGCATCAAAACCGGAAAATTTTAAAAACGGCCCGAAGAATCCACCTACATTACTATCCATTACAGAGTTTGTTGTAGGTGAAACGCACACAACTAATGATTTACCTGTACCCGAATATTGAGTTATTCCACATATAGGGCCTCCCGAAATCACAATTTCGTTTTCAGGATCATTCCATTTAGTATCAGGTTTTGTTGCATCCCACAAATATCTTAATCCGTATCCTTTTCCACCAATAAATTTTTCTTTCATTTGGGCAGGCACATCCTTCGCTTTTATTGTATTGTCCGAAACATTTATATACAATGTTTTATCGGTATAGCCTTTTTCAATTGGAGTGATCTGATATTCCCACTCTTTCAAAAGTTTATGACCTTTTTTTATTTCTTCGATATTCATAATACCTATTTTATTTTGTTGAATAATTCAATTTCGTTTTTATTAATTGCAAAAGTAAAAAAAATATATTCAAAGCAACGAAAAGTATTAAAAATCAGTTATGCAAAATAAAGCATATCGATTAGTACATATTTTCAAACAATTACAATTTTTCTATTTTTGCAAAAAATATTTATACAGCCTATGGACTTAAATGAAATTAAAATAAAACTTAAAAGCAAGTCGGTTGGAATTGCAGGCTGTGGTGGGCTTGGCTCAAATTGTGCTGTCGCTTTGGCACGGGTAGGAGTGGGACAATTAATTGTTGTTGATTTTGATATTATTGAACAATCCAATCTTAACCGTCAATATTATTTTTTTAGTCAAATTGGAAGGAAAAAATGTTTTGCTTTAAAAGAAAATATTGAAAAAATAAATTCGAATGTTGATGTTATTGCTTTTGATAAAAGAATTGATCGCAAATCTGTTATTGAACTATTTAAAAATTGCGATATCATAGTTGAAGCCTTTGATATAGCTGAAATGAAGCAGATGTTGATAGAAACGGTTTTATCTGAAATGCCCGGAAAACCAATTGTTTCAGGGCTTGGTATAGCCGGTTTTGGCGAAAATAATATAATTAGAACAGAAAAAATCGGTAATCTTTATATTTGTGGAGATAGGCAAAAAGAAATTTCAGATGATTTGCCGCCTCTTGCTCCTCGTGTTGGGATAGTTGCAAATATGCAGGCAAATCAGGTTTTGGAAATTCTTCTTAGTGATTCCAAATAGTATTTCTGTTATTAAAATGTAAACTAAAAAAAATGAAATTTAATGAAAATTATAATAAATAACCGAGAAGAAATAATTGATTACGAAACCCTTTCGCTTACAGAATTATTGGAAGTTAAAAATTTTACCTTTAAAATGCTTGTTACAAAAGTTAACGGAAAATTAATAAAAAAGGACGAAAGAAAAACTACTATAATAAGAAAGGGTGATAATATTGCAGTAATTCATATGATTAGTGGCGGGTGATTTTATTGTAAAAACAGGAATTGAAAATACTCATCAAACCACCTCAGCCACAATAAAAGTACTGCCACCAATAAATATCATATCAGTTTTTTTGGCTGAACGTACTGCCGATTGATAAGCTGTTGTAACCGAGTTGTAAGCTTTTCCATCAAGATTAAAAATTTTTGCTTTTTCTTTTAGAATTTGTGCATTGAGTCCGCGAGGAATTTTTGCTTTACAAAAATAGTATATCGCTTCTTTCGGGAGAATCTTCAAGATTTTGTCGATATTTTTATCATTAACTACTCCAATCACGAAGTGAAGTTTGCTAAAATGAAAATTGCTTATTTGATTAACAATATACTTTATTCCATCTATATTATGGCCTGTATCACAAATTGTAATCGGGTTTTGCTTTAATATTTGCCAGCGACCCATCAAAGCAGTATTTTCAACGGTTTTGAAAATTCCTTCAAAAATATGCTCGTTTTTAATTCCGAATTTATCTGCTAATATATTCAGGGCTTGAACCGAAGTGATTAAGTTTTTGCTTTGATAATCACCTTTCAAAGGCAGTTTAATATTTTTTAGAAATAATTTTCCATTCTTTTTAATATTGAAAATATTGTAATAAATATTTTTGTTGTCAATTAGTTCCGCTTCAAAATTTTGATCGGCAAAAAGAATTTGAGAATTTTCGAGTTTAGCTTTTTCAATAAATATATTTCTTATTTGATTCTGAGTTTCACCAATGATTACAGGAGTGTTTTTTTTAATAATTCCTGCTTTTTCGACGGCAATTTTTTCTATTGTTTCACCAAGAAATTGAGTGTGATCCAAACCAATATTTGTAATTATTGAAAGTTCGGGATTAATCAGGTTTGTTGAGTCAAGCCTTCCGCCCATTCCGGTTTCGATGACGGCAATATCAATTTTATTTTCAAAAAAATATTGAAATGCCATTCCCACAGTCATTTCAAAAAACGAAAGTTTTAATTTTTCAAAAGCGGTTTTGTTTAGCTCAATAAAATCGACCACGTAGTTTTTATTGATAACTTTTCCGTTAATCCGAATTCTTTCTCTGAAATCTTTAAGATGGGGAGATGTGTAAAGACCTGTTTTTAGTCCGGCAGTTTGCAAAACCGAAGCAATCATGTGCGAAACCGAACCTTTTCCATTAGTTCCTGCAATGTGAATTGATATGAATTTTTTTTCGGGATTATCTAAATAATCGAGCAATTGTATGCTTGTGTTGAGGTCAGCTTTATAAGCTGCCTTACCTATTCGCTGATACATTGGCAATTGCTTGAATATGTAGTCGATGGTTTCCCTATAATTCATTTGGCCTAATCAATTTTTAATTTCATTACTGTAAAATCATTGTTTTACAAAGGAATAAGTATAGGTTTATAAACTTATTTGAAATGAATAATAACTCTATTTGACGATTGTATTTTGATTAATGTTTTTTCAAAAAAATACCCCCTAATTCAATCTAATAAAATTATAAGTAATTGTTCCTTTTTGAGTTTCGGCGGCATTTGGGTCGATGCTGAATTTTGCTCTTAATGCGGCATTTCGGGCAAGATTTTGAAGTCCCTGATTTGTAATATTTGTTCCTTTTGCTCCGGCAACGGCTTTAACAACTTTACCTAATTTGTTTACCCAAATTGTTACAACAATTTTTCCTTGATCTTTCGTATTATATTCGGGCTTAGGAAGGTGTTTGGCTGATCGTCCTGAAAGACTAAACGAAATTCCGCTACCTGTGCCCCCTTGTCCATCGTAATTATTTGAGTTTTCAGTACCATTCACATTGCCTTGATTACCGCCTTTATATGTTTTTCCTTCGCTAGAACTTTTTGATGAAGAATTATTTTTTCCCGTGTACATTGCTTTAGGATCGATGGTTGGCTCGGGAATTACCTCTTCAACTTCTTCAACAATTTCCTCTTCAGAAGTTTCTTCAGTAGTGTTTTTTTCTGTTTCCGATTTTATTTCTTTTTTATCTATCTTGGCTTTTTCTTTTATTTCGGGTTTTTGAATTGAGGGAGTTTCTTCGTTTTTCTGACTAATTACGTTTTCTTCAAGCTTTTCTTTAACTATTTCTTTTTTAGTTTCCTGAACGGGTTTGGGTTTTGGTTTTTTAATGTTTTGTTTTGGAGTTGAGGCCTGAGTTTTTTGAACAATTCCTTTACCGGTTTCGCTACTTCCAATGTTTACTTCCACACCTTCCTCACCGGGAAGCGGCAAAGGTGTTGTTAATCCGAAGAAAATAAATACTAATAGAAGAATTGCATGAAACACAATTGTGCCAATCACACCATCCATTTTGTATTTATTAAATTTCATTTATTATGATTTTTGTTGCTCTATAAATTTAGGATTTCGGTTTTGTAGCAAGAATTACTTTATGCTTGGTATTATATTTATTATTAATATTATTAACGGCATCAATCACATTTACAACATACTGAACGGGTACTGAGGCATCTGATCGCAAAACTACCGAAGCATCAATTTGGCCAGCAATTTGATTGTCAATCTCGGTTTCAAGCCTATCTTCAGATACTTGCATTTCGTTTACAAAATAATTAAAACTATTATTAATATAAATAGTAACACTTTGTTTTGCCATGGTTTTGCTATTGCTACTCGGCAATAATAATTTTATTGCGTTCGGGCTGACAAGTGTTGAGGTTAGCATGAAAAATATTAACAATAAAAAAACCAAATCCGACATTGAGGCGGTGCTAAATTCTATGCTTCTTTTATTTCTTGTTTGAATGGCCATAATAAAAAATTGTTTTTACCTGATTTAAGAGGCAGGTTCGTGAAGCAAATCCATAAACTCAGTTGCACGAGCTTCTAATTTATAAACAAGTTTTTCAATTCTTGCAACCAAAATATTATAACAAATATATGCAACAATCCCTACTATAAGCCCTGCCACGGTTGTAACCATTGCCTGGTAAATTCCATTCGAAAGCAAGGCAATATCAATATTATTACCGGCCATCGACATATCGTAAAAGGCTATTATCATCCCGATTACGGTTCCTAAAAATCCAATCATGGGGCCAGCACCAGCAATTGTAGCAAGAGTTGCAATGTTTTTTTCGAGCCGCGATACTTCGAGTTTTCCAACATTTTCGATAGCGGCATTGATGTCGTTCAATGGCTTCCCGATTCGTGAAATACCTTTTTCAATCATTCGGGCAATTGGACTTGTGTTGCTTTTGCATAAAGTCATTGCGGGTTCAATTTGTCCGTTGTGAATAAAATCTCGAATATTATTCATGAAATTATTTTCCTCCTTAGAGGCTTTATTTATTATAAGAAAACGCTCAATAAAAATGTAAACCGCAATAACTGAAAATATTGCTAAAACGAGCATTATCCATCCTCCTTTTTGTGCCATTTCCCAAATTGATAATTTTATCTCTCCGGTTTGGTCATTAACAATTTGATCGACAGCAAGCGAAGTATCATTAATAGCTTCCGTAACTTTGCCTGTGATTTGTAATAATATTCCTGTGTGCATTTTTTAAAATTTATCAGTAAAATTAAGGGTATTAATAATTTTCATAAAAGATAGAATTCATTTTAACATTGATTTTTATTATAACTTAGAAATACAATATTTATTATTTGTAAATAAATAATTATATTCATAGGAAAAAGTCATTTTAAATGCATTTTTATTTGCTAAATTACGATTAAAATTTTTTCAAACTGTTATTATATTAATTGGGAAATGATAATTATGATTATAATAATAATTGCATACAATAAATTGATAAAAAATATATTATTTCCTATATGTTTTTATTGAAATCTTATTAAATTTGCCGCTAATTATTAATTTCAATTTGATATAATATGGAAATGTTTGTATTAATGGTGGTTGTATTTATAATAGGTTATACAGCCATTGCATTAGAACATCCCCTTAAGGTTGATAAATCTGCTTCAGCATTATTAACAGGGGTTTTAACATGGGTGATTTTGGTTTTTGGGGGATATAAGATTTTGAATCTCGGATTTAGTCCTTCATGGGCACATTTTCAACATAGTACGGTTTTTACTGATTTTATGAAAACTCATCCTGATGCAGGAATTCATGAAACTGTTTCTTATTTTATAACACATCACGAACTTTATCATCATCTTGCAGAGATTGCAAGGATCTTGTTCTTTTTGCTTGGAGCAATGACAATCGTTGAGATTGTTGACCAACATCAGGGTTTCAGGATTATAACCGACAAGATTAAAACTACGAAAAAAGTTAAATTATTATGGATATTAAGTTTTCTGACATTTTTTATGTCGGCTGCTCTTGATAATTTGACAACAACTATTGTTATGGTAGCCCTACTACGGAAGCTTATCGCCGATCAAAAAACGCGATGGTTTTTTGCAAGTATGGTTGTCTTGGCTGCAAATGCCGGAGGTGCATGGTCGCCAATTGGTGATGTTACAACAATTATGTTATGGATTGGAGGACAGGTAACCACAGTAAATATTATTACAACAGTTATTATTCCGAGTTTGGTAACAATGATTATTCCTGTTATAATATTGACATTTACAATGAAAGGAAATGTAGAAAGGCCAAAACTTGATGAGGAAAAATCGAAAGAATTTACCACACTACGTGAAAGAAAAATAATGTTAATTTTAGGTGTTTCGGCTCTTTTATTTGTACCCGTTTTTAAAACCATTACACACCTTGACCCGTATATGGGAATGCTTTTTGGACTTGGATTAATGTGGGTTACAACTGAAATAATGCATCGAAATAAAACAGGAAAAGACAAACGTCGATTATCGGTGGTCGGTATTTTATCGAAAGTTGATGTCCCGACAGTTTTCTTTTTCCTCGGAATTCTAACGGCAGTAGCAAGTTTATCAACGGGAGGACAATTGCAACTACTTGCTTCTTATTTAGATGATAAGCTTGGAAATATTTATTTGATCAACCTCGCAATCGGGCTATTATCAGCAGTTGTCGATAACGTTCCTTTGGTGGCCGGAGCAATGGGTATGTATCCGATTACTACTCCCGAATCAATTGAAACTATGGCAGCAGGACAACAGGCCTATGCAGCTTTCTTTGTTCAGGATGGACAATTTTGGGAATTTCTTGCATATTGTGCCGGAACGGGTGGAAGCATTTTAATCATTGGCTCGGCTGCAGGTGTAGCCGCAATGGGAATGGAAAGAATTGATTTTATTTGGTATATGAAAAAAATCAGTTTGTTAGCTTTAATAGGATATTTAGCGGGTGCTTTAGTTTATTATCTGCAAATGATGATTATTTAGTATTTGTAAGAAAATACCAAAAACAAATAAACAAGCGGAAATCATTAATGGTTATCCGCTTTTTTTAATTTTATTTTTTACAAAAGCACAAGATTTAAGTCTAAGATGTGTCAAACGATAAATTTGATATGAATTGGAAAAAAATGATATGTGATCTCCTATATTTTTGCTACTCTCTGCTACAACTTAAATCTACGAATCTTTTTTGAAAAATGAGCGATAAAGAACTTTTAGATAGAATTCGAAATAAAGATAAGGATGTATTCAAACATCTTGTCGATAATTATAATTCTTTGGTATTGAATACATGCAATAGCTTTTTACATAATTTTGAGGATGCACAAGACATTAGCCAGGAAGTTTTTATTGAAGTTTACAGCTCAATTGAAAAATTCAGGGGCGAATCGAAAATTTCTACATGGCTCTACCGAATTTCTGTGAATAAATCTTTAAACCATATCAGAAAAAACAAAAGAAATGCAATATTTAAAAGTTTTGAATCAATGATTAAAACTCAAAAACAAGAAGTTGAAAATTTTAATGATTTAAATGAAAATGAAAATAATTCAGCTAATGAAAAAAGAAGCAGGGTTTTATATAAAGCAATAGATTCATTGCCTCAAAATCAAAAAATTGCATTTACTTTAAGTAAGCTCGAAAGCATGAAATATAAAGAAATTTCTGAGATAATGAATGTATCTATTTCATCGGTTGAATCGTTGATATTTAGGGCAAAAAAGAATTTGCAAAAGAAATTAGTTAATATTTATAAAGAAAATTGATGGTGTTTCGCAAGTTTATTCGATTAAGTGTGTCATAATCATAAAAGCATTAAAAAATGAAATGTTCGGAAATACAAAAAAAATTGATTTTTTACATTGAGAAAGAGTTGGAAAAAACTTCAGCCCTGGAAATAGAAAGTCATCTTTCTAAATGTAAAAAATGCAATTCTATTTTTAACGAAATGAATAAAACTTATAGTATTCTGAATAATGTGGAGCAATTAAACCCAAATCCATTTTTTTATACGCGGCTGAGTGAAAAAATTAAAGAGATTGATAATAAAGAGAATAAAAAGATTTTTCAGCCTTCTTTTATAAAAATATTGCAACCAATAGTTGTCAGTTTTGTTTTGATAGTAAGTGTTGTTTTGGGTATTGTTATTGGCAATGAGTTTAGCCAAAATTCAAATATCTTTGAAAATATAACCGAAACCGAAATACAAGTTTATTCAGACAATTTTTATTTAAATGAGATTGATGAAGAATCTTTTGAGAATTTTTTAATTAATGGTAAAAGCGAGTAAAATGAACTATTTCACAAAAAAAAGATTAGTAGTATTATTAATTGTATTTTTATTAATAATAAATGTTGCAGCAATTTCTACAATAGTTTTTCATAGATATTTTATTTCTGACCGTGTTTTTGGTGAGAAGAAAATTGAGAATCCCGTAGGATTTATGAGAAAAGCACTTTCGTTGGATTCGAAACAAGAAAAAATATTCAAAAGCCTGAATTCCGATTATCAAAAAAAGTCAGCAAAAACTCTCAAAAGTTTAAAAATGAAACGAGTTGAAATGCTTGAAGAAATTTCACTTCCTGATCCGAATATAGAACAATTAGATAAAATTGCTGATGAAATTGGAGTTTTACACGCAGATTTAAAAAAACAAACGATAAAGAATTTTTTAGATATGAAAGAAAACTGCACACCCGAACAGCAACAAAAATTTAAACAAATGTATCGAAGAATTTTGATGGGAAAAGGCCATGAAATGGAGCCTAATGATAGGAAGTTCAAAAACAGGCAGGGAGAAGGAAAGGAAGATCGTAAACAAAGAAAAAGATCAAGGTAAAATATGAAATTAAATTAAATAAATAATAAATAATAAAAATTTTGAAAATGAAAAAAAAGTTAATTGCAGTAATGGTAGCAGCTACTCTTATTGCCGGAACAAGCTCAAGTTTATTTGCACAGCAAGGACAGGGTCAAAGAAAATTGAATAAAGAAGAACTTCGTAATAATGATTACAACAGGAACCAGCGTAGAATGTTATGTGATGAATTACCCGGTATTACTGAAACGCAAAAACAACAAATTAAGGATTTAAGAACATCTGATTTAGGAACTCAAACCCAAATGAGAAATCGCATGGCGGAAAAACGTGCACATTTGACTACTCTTCAGGCAGCAGATGAGGTTGATATGAAAGCTATTAACATAACAATTGATGAAATGTCGGCATTACGTACAACAATACAAAAAAACAGAGTTGCTTTAAATCAGGAAATCAGAAAAGTTTTGACCGATGAGCAAAGGGCAATTTATGATGCACGCAAAGGGCAAAGAAAACATAGAATCAATAAACAAAGAAAACAAACGCACTCTGATACCAAAAGCCCGAGAGAGAGATGGTAATCTTACAGGTTTGCATTAAGTAATGCTTTCTGAAAGAAAATAAATAAAATAGGCCAAGAATTAATATATAATTTTTGGCTTATTTTATTTATTCAATTTTAAATTTTTTAGTTGCCAATACTGTTCCATTCTCCGAAACTACATCAACATGCCATTTTCCTTTTGCAAACGGTACAATTTTTTTTGAACTCCAGGTTCTCCATGTTTTGGCTTTAATGGCAAGTTTAATATTTGCCATTTCTTCGTTTTGATAATACCAACGTTGAGAAATATTGCAGGTGTCTTTAGCACCGACAACATTTGTAAAACAATATAATTTCCCAACATCTTTCGAGAAAGTGGAATCTGCCCCAACGGGTTGGCGGTCTTCAATGGAAGTACAGATTACTAACTTTTTAATAATTAAATCATTTGATTCCTGTGCCGGAAGCAACGAAACACAAAGCATTGATAAAAGAAATATTAATGATACTTTTTTCATATTGAATACTATTAAAGGTTAATTATTTGTAAATATATAAAAATTCTTAAACAAAAAACAATGCAACTCCAATCACACTAATTACTGCTCCAACCACCTCTTTTATACTTACTTTTTGTTTAAATAACATAATTGCAGGCGGAATAATTAAAATAGGTACAATGGCCATAATTGTCGAGGCAATTCCCGTACCTGTGTGTTGAATAGCGTAAAGTGAAAAAGAAACACCTAAAAACGGCCCGAAAACGGAACCGATTGAAATGCCTGTCATTCCCTTACGACTTTTTAACGCAGAACGAATTAAGGATGTTTTTCTAAGCAAAACAACAATAATTGCAAAGCCGACCATTCCTACAATTATTCTAATATGCGTTGCCGCAAAAGGGTCATAGGACTTCATTCCATATTTGCTTAAAACAAGTCCGACTGCCTGCCCAACAGCCCCAAGAAATGCAAACACCACACCTTTAACCGAATAATTGAATTTCATTTTATTATTCAGACTTGGCCTGTTAAGAATCGCAATGGCGATGCCGGAAACGGTTAATGTCATCCCGAAAATATGTTTCGACGACATGGTTTCACCAAGTAAAAGCCAACCGATTAAAGCGGTAATAGGTGGAACTAAAGTCATTATTAGCATTGAAATTCTTGAGCCGATAATTGCAAATGAGCTAAAGAGAAAATAATCGCCAAATACAAAGCCAATCAATCCTGAAAGCGATAACCAAATCCATGCATGTAAATCAGCATCCAAAGGTAGAATCATTCCTCTATAGAAATAGGAGAAAATTGCAAGAATAATAAAAGCAAAAAACAATCTGATCATATTAACAGATAATGAACCTACGATTTTACTTGCTGATTCAAAAGACAATGCCGTTATTGTCCAA
>Ga0222665_1000718_pt1 | contig 18145 bp, 12 predicted proteins | sample AntAcemetagen653_FD_179853 | JGI IMG/M metagenome (GOLD analysis project Ga0222665, IMG submission 179853) | Saline water microbial communities from Ace Lake, Antarctica - #653 | ecosystem: Environmental > Aquatic > Non-marine Saline and Alkaline > Saline | place: Antarctica: Ace Lake...
TAAATCTCTGTAATAGTTTTCGTGTAATCCGATCATAATTAATTCAAGAAGGTTTTTTGAGTAACGGTAGGCTAAAAGATATTGTGAATTCCCCAGTTTAAACTTATGAACGAAAACATCTTTTAAATCACCTTTTTTTTGTTCACCAATATTTGGTTTTTCCATAATTTCCCGAACTACCTTATCCAAAGTAGCCTTATGTGCTTTTGTGAATTTTTTCACTTTCTTTCGGAATGATCGCGATTGTATTATTTTCATCTTTGCTTAATCAAATGTGTATTCGGAAAACTCATCTTGTTCAAGTTCTTCCATTCCCAAAAGAATGTCTTTGATCAGGCTGTAAGTCAAATCAGAGTTATCTTCTGCACATTTTCCAATTTTTGCCCAATGTTCAATTTGACCGGTAAGCGAACGTTTCTCAACTCTACTAAAAAGCCTTGCTTCTTTTACCAATTTGCTGGATATTCTTACTGCTGTTGCCATAAAATAATCTTTAAATTATAATTGCAAATATAAACAAAAAATTGCATTTTGCAACTTTCAAATAATTATAAAAATTTATTATTTTACATAAAAATCTATGCTTAAAGTTTTCGATAAGGGATAATAAATTTCACTTTTGTTCCTTTTATTTTTCCTTCATTATCTTTAATCTCATTAATTTCTAAAACAAAGTGTTTTTTTCTTAAGCCTTTATTGAATATTTCAATTCTTTCGTTGGCAATAATTGTAGCGAGCGAAGTATGATTTTTCGATTTCTCATTTTTTAATTTCTTTGAGGCTTTTAAACCAATGCCATTGTCTTGAATAATTAGTAAAATAGCATTTTTTTCAGGTAACAAATCATAAGAAATTGAAATAAAACCTTTGCTTTTCAAATGTATTATCCCATGTTCAATTGAATTTTCGACAAATGGTTGTGCAAGCATGGGCGGAATTTTAATTAAATCTGTTTGAATTAACGGATCGATAATTATTTTATAATCAAATTTTTTATCATACCTGAGTTGTTGTAAATCAATATAATTTTGCAGAGTTTTAATTTCTTTTTCAAGGGTAATAAATTCTTCTCTCGAATTATAAAGAATTGACCTGATTAGTTCGGCAAAGCGTGAAAGATATGAGCCGGCCTCAAGAGGGTTGTTTTCAAAAATAAAGCTTTGAATCGAACTTAGGGAGTTGAAAATGAAGTGAGGATTCATTTGCGAGCGAAGCAGTTTTTGTTCAAGTAGTTGAAATTGGGTTTTTTCAATAATTTTCTTTTCTCTGTATTTTATTATTAGAATTACTATAAAAATTAGAAAAACAATTAAAAGCAACAAAAACCAAGTTGTTTTCCAAAAAGGCGGCGTAATAATCATATTAATGGAAATTCCTTTTTCGTTCCATATTCCGTCGCTGTTTGATGCTCTGAGCCTAAATTTATAATTACCGGGATCAATATTTGTATATTTTGCAATTCGGTTTGGCGATTCGATATAAACCCAATCTTTATCGGCATTTTCGAGCTTATAAGCATATTTTATGTTTTCCTGATTTGAGAAATCAAGAGCAGTAAACTCAAACGAAAAATAATTCTCATCATAATTAAGTTCAATAGGTTTGGAGTTGAGAGTATCAATTTCTTTTTTATTATCAAACACGCTAAATGAGGTAATTGCCAATCGGGGAGGGTTAGTGTTTTTAAAAATAGATAATGGATCGCATATATTTATGCCGTTTTTACCTCCAAACAAAAGTTCGCCGGATTTTAGTTTGCAATTTGCATTAGAAAACTCATTATCCTGCAACCCGTCTTTTTCGTAATAGTTTTGAAAAATCTCGCTTTCAGGATCAAAGCTGCTTAAACCGTTTAGTGTTGCTATCCACATTATTCCCTTTTCGTCTTCCTGAATACTCATTACGTTGTTATCAGTTAAGCCATCGTTTTCAGTATAATGAGTGAATGAATCGGAATTCTGATTATATTTATTTAATCCAAAGCCCCCAACCCAGATTGTTCCGGTTTTATCAACATAAATACAATTAACAAGATCGCCCCAAAACGAATTATCATTTTCCAAATTACTATTGAATTGCTTAACTTTCTGAGTTAGGGGGTCGATTTGATTTAAACCCTTATTTGTAGTTCCAACCCAAATTTTTCCGTTTCTATCTTCTGCAATACACTTAATTAAGTGTGAAGACAAATACTTACCGGGATTATAAACAAAAACTTCAAATTTTTCAGTATTGATATTAAATTCACAAAGTCCTTTTTCTGTTCCTACCCATAATTGATTGGGAGGAACAAATGCCATTGACCAAATAGTGTCACTTGTTAATCCCTGATTTGACTTTATTGAATAGTGATGAATTACTTTTTTATCCCGAATCCTGAACAAGCCCTTAAATGTTCCGACCCAGATGTCACCTTCCTCATCAACAATTTTACATAAAATGGTATCTATTTTAGAATTTGATTTTAGAACAGATATTTCAGGATTAAAATTCAGGGAAGGTGAGTCCGGAAAATTATTCACAGGCATGATAGAAATATAAGGTTTGTTTTGTTTTTTATATATTCCGTTGTTGGTTTGAAACCAAACATTTCCATTCTTTTCGCTGTAAATATTAGTAATTTTGTTAAATTTATAATGATGATAATTTTCTTTATAATAGTTTGTAATTTTTTTTGCCTTCGGATTTAGAGAAATAAAAACAGACTGACTTTGTAACCCAATCCAAATATTGTTTCCATCAAACACCATGTTTTTTATCAGGCCCGGAACCATGTAAAGCTTTAATTTATAGGTTTGATCTTTAAAAGCATTCCTTTTTTTGTCGAATTGATATAAACCCAGAGCCCCCCATAAACCACACCAGAAGTTGCCTTTACTATCTTCAAAAAAATCGTTATACCAATCGGCTTTAAATGAGTTTTTTAAAAAGGAATATGATTTAACAGCATGGGTCTCGGGATTAATAATATTAAAGCCTTTTCCAGACCATTGCCCGGCCCAAACATCTCCGTCGCTATCTTGCATTAGCACAGAAATTCGATTTGAATTAATTTTGTTTTTTCCTTTATTTGAATACTTATAACAATCGGTTTTGATAAAATCATCGTTCATACAATCAATCCCCGAATTATCGGTTCCTATCCAAATTTCACCGGATTTAAGTTGCAATAAAGCAGTAGTATTTGAAGAAACCGGTGTTCGGTCATCTCCTGAAATGTGATAAATATGCTTGAATTTATTTTTCGAGGGTTTGTAAATGCTTATTCCATTGATTGTCCCTATCCAAACATTTTCGGCATGATCGATATAAATTTTGTTTACATGATTATTTATAAGTGAATTTGCGTTGTTATCATCTTTTTTAATAACTGTGATTGAATTGTTTGATAAATCATAAATATAAATTCCGCCTCCTGTTCCAATCCAAAGATGTTTGTTTTTGTCTTCAACAATGCTAAATGTGGAGGTTGGAAATATTTTAGAAAACATCTCAGTTTTTGTGTTCAAAGTGTAAAGACCATCAATACCACTCAGCCACATTCTACCTTCTGAGTCACGAAAATATTTGGAAACATCGTTTTCGCGTTTTTTGTTGGGATCGTTTTCATCGGGCAAAAAAATATTAAATTTTTCAGTTTTCGGGTCAAAGCTATAGATACCCATAAATCGCCCCCCCAGCCATAGAATACCGTTTTTATCTTTATATAAATCGTGATAGAAATATGTATTCACCATACTGGGTTCTGTGTGATGATATGTCACAGATAATTTATTGGCAGAATTATATTTTATCAAATCACCATTAGCAGTTTCAATCCATAAAATATTATTTTCATCAGGCAGGATAGCTCTGATGTAATCATTAATCTCAATAAAATCGCCGTCATCGTTTTTTCTTTTAACAGTTTCAAAAGAGTCATTATTTCGGTTGTATAAATTGAGCCCCGCGCGGGTTCCTATCCATAGGTTTCCTGTCGAATCTTCTTTCAGACAAGTAACAAGATTATCAGCGATTGAAGCAGAGTCGTCGGCTTGATGTTTATATTGTTTTATTTTGTAAGCATCGTAGCGATTTAGTCCGTCAATTGTTGCAATCCATAAAAAGCCAAATTTATCCTGGAAAATGTCAAGCACGTAATTATTGCTTAAGCCGTTTTTTTTTGTTAGTTTATCAAATTTCAGGTAAGGATTCTCGCTTATTTGCGGTTTGGAAATTTTCGGCTCTTCGGTTTGAAAAGGTTTGCCATAAGTTGATTTAATGTAATTTTCGGAGTTTGAAAAATTCAAATTTATTTTACCTGATTGTTCATTTGAAGCAAATGAAGAACAGTTGACAAATAAGAGTAAAACAAATACATAGTTCAAGATTTTCTTTGTTTCACTATGCGATTTAGCATCAATCATTAAAATTATAAATTATATAATTGTTTTATAACGAATAAATCAAAAAATTGTTTTTATAAAATTTGAGAAAATATAGATGTTTACTTACATAATATTAGTGTTTTAGAGTTAAATTGGATTTTGGTGTCGGTGAACTTAAATCATAAATACTAAAGTGATTATCATTTTGATAACTATTTTTTGTAAAAGGTGTTTCTGTTATAACTATTTTGATTTTTTATTTGAAATCGTTAAGATATAAATACTGACAAATCTGGATATTATTATAGCCACATACATTACTCCTGTAATTTGTTCTAGGTTAGAAGCAGCCCTCGCTTGTAGAGAAACAGCCGTTAAATCTCCATATCCTGTCGTTGTTAATGTTGTAAAACTATAATAAATAAAGTCAAAAATAGTTAATTTAATAGCTGAACTTTCCGGGCAATTGATACAAAAGGAACCTTGAGTTGTTGCTTCAATTAAAGAGTATAATAATGCAAAGGACATACCGATAAGCAAATAAACAACTATTGCACCACACATTATGTTTGCATTAACATCCTTTGCCTTAATAAGGTTTTTTAGAATAACTATAATCACATAAATGTAAAATGCAATCTGGCATATTATACTAAATATTGCCAGATATAGTCCTTCCTCAATAATTATAGAATACCATATTCCCAAAAAAGCAAAACTGCCAATGCTTATTGCGATAATTTTTTGGTTCTTTTTCAAGTCGATTGCATATATGCCTGCGATCAGGATAACAGTAGAAAACAAATCTGAAAACATTAACCTGGTTTCTTCATTTGAGAAAACCGGATAAATCGTTATCTGGATTAATAGGGCAATTAAAAGATAAAAATTATGCCCGTGCTTAAATATTCTCGGCTTGTTACTCATGGCTTAATTTTTTAACAAATATATGATTAATTTTTATGAAATCATTTTGGGGACAAAAGATAAACCTTATTCCATCATTTACGTATTCGCTCATTTATTCCTCGGGTCAGGCTGAATGGGCAACTTCGCCATTTTTTCGACTTCAATGCTCGGAAAACCAAATTCCTGAACGATTTTTCCATAAATCAAATAAACACCGGTTCCGCGGAAAGGATATTTTTTTAGGCTTTGTGGGAAATGTACTGTGTCGAGAAACTCACTCTGATAATCAAGAAAAGTACCAAAGTGCATATATTCCTTTTTAACAGTTCTAACATATTTTATAGTAACCAAATGCCCGACAACCCTAACTTTTTTACCAATGTAATTAATCAAATCTTTTGCAAACAACTCGCCTCGAAACTTTGTTTTCAGTAAATCAAAAAACGACATACTTACCGGGAATCCCAACAATTCGATCTCATCATAAGCATCTTCAATTTCATTATTTTCAAGCTTGGGTAAAACGAATTTCTTCGTGGGTAATTTGAACATTTTCATTGAGGGCGAAGTCTTGATTTTTTTTCCAAGAAACAAATGTGCATCCCATAATAAACGAGCTTTAGTAATGCCGGTAAAGCGAAAAGCATTTGATTTTATTAAAATTATTATTTGCTCAATCCCGATTTGAATTCTATCCAGAAAATCCTCAAGGCCTGTAAATTCACCATTCTTTTTTCTTTCGGCAATAATTGATTTTGTAGTTTTCGATTCGAAATTCGAGATGTGGACAAAGCCGATAAAAATATCTTTTCCTATAATTCTGGTATTGAAATCTGAAGTGTTTACGCAAGGTAAATTAATTATTGCACCGCAACGTCGGGCTTCTGAAAAATAAACCCAGCTATGATAGAATCCGCCAAAATTATTAATTACTGCAACCATAAATTCGAGCGGAAAATGAGCTTTCAAATATAAACTCTGGAAACTCTCAACTGCATAAGAAGCCGAATGAGCTTTTGAAAACGAGTATGCTGCAAAGGATTCGATTTGCCGCCAGACTTCTTTTGTCAATTCATCCGGGTATCCGAAATTTTTACAATTCTCAAAAAATTTCCTTACTATTATTTGAAACTCACTTTTTGCACGAAATTTTCCGCTCATTGCCCGACGCAACACATCGGCATCAGCCAAATCGAGGCCCGCAAAATGATGACAAATTTTCAAAACATCTTCCTGATAAACCATTACTCCGAAAGTTTCTTTCAAATGTTTTTCCATCACAGGATGAAGATATTTGAATTCGGGATTATGAAAACGTAAAATATATTGCCTCATCATTCCCGACCGTGCCACCCCCGGGCGGATAATAGAACTTGCCGCAACAAGGCTTAAATAATTATCGCAACGAAGCTTTTTCAATAATCCGCGCATGGCAGGGCTTTCAACATAAAAACATCCGTTGGTCTCGCCGTTTTTCAAAAGGCTTTTAACTTTTTCATCTTTTTTGAAATCTTCAACCTGATGAACATCAATTTTTATTTTTTGGTTTTTCAGAACAATTTCCGAACATTCTTTAATATGCCCTATACCGCGTTGGCTTAAAATATCAAGTTTTTCGAAACGAATATCCTCGGCAACATACATATCCCATTGCGTTGTTGGGAAGCCTTTTGGAGGCATATCCAAAGCCGTGTAATAATTTATTGGTTTCTCAGAAATCAATATTCCTCCGGCGTGTATGCTTCTTATGTTCGGGAAATCAAGCATCATCCCTGCAAGTGAATGGATTGTTTTTGTAATAATATTTTTATTGATTTCTTTGTCAGGATATTTTATCAAATCATCGATTTCGTTTTTTGGCAGGCCGTAAACTTTTCCAAGTTCACGATAAATTGATTTTCCTTTAAAAGTAGAAGTAGCACCAAGCAAAGCCGTATGTTTACGGCCATGTCGTTTGAAAATATAATCCTGCACCTCATCCCTGTCGCGCCACGAATAATCTATGTCAAAATCAGGAGGGCTTGTGCGTTTCGGATTTATGAAACGTTCAAAATAAAGGTCAAGTTCTATAGGGTCAACATCAGTAATTTTTAGGCAGTAAGCCACAATGCTGTTTGCACCGCTTCCTCGCCCGACATGATAAAATCCCCTCGACATCGAATATCGGATAATATCCCAGGCAATTAAAAAATATGCCGAAAAGCCGAGTTTATCAATAATTTGTAATTCCTTTTCAATACGTAGGCGGGCTTCAGTATTTTGTTTTCCATAGCGATATTGCAAACCGTCGAGGGCAAGTTTTTCCAAAAGAATTTTATCATCGTAGCGGTTACCCGTAAATGATTGTTTGTTTTTGGGAGTTTTGTAATCGAATTCAATACCCGAAAGTTCAACAAGCTTTTCTGTATTTTGAATTATTTTCGGGTAATACTCAAATGCTTCACGAAGTTTGTCGGGTGAAAGTATCACATCCTTTGGGGAAGCAAATTGCCCGGGCTGCAAGCGGCTTAAAAGAATATTATTATCAATTGCTCTGAGATTTTTATGCAAGATAAAATCGCTTTCACTTGCAAAAGAAACTGGCTGTCTGATCAAAAGTTTCTCCTGCCGGTGTTTTAAATCTGATGAAAACAATTTCCTGACTTCATTAGGCCGTATTCCAACAAATTCGTTCTCTTTAAGTTCCCTTGCTTTTTTTTCACCAAAAGGATAAATAATAAATACATTATTAAAATCAGGTGCCACTTCCGGAAATTTCTTTTTCAGAATATTATGCTCCGAAACACATTCGTTTATTTCCTGAAAACCTGCATTGTTTTTTGCAATAGCGGTAAACAAATGTTTATTACCGTCTCGGAAATCAATTCCGGCAATTGCTTTGATATTATTTTTATTACAAATTTTTACAAAATCAAGTATTCCGGTAGAATTATTAATATCCGTAAGGCTTAAAGCACAAATCCCGATTTCTTTGGCTTTTTCAACAAGTTTTTCAATCGACATCGTGCCGTAACGCAAACTATAATATGAATGTGTATTCAGATACATTTTCTAATTATTAATAAAACGATTAGAATCTAATCAAAATCAACAGGGTGCGAATATTTAATTTCCAGCATCCGGTATCCAATTTCCTTTTCATCCCACTCCTACAGCCCTTTTCACCGAAGCCGATCCATATCTGAGGCGAATCGTATCCATTGCCTGATAAAGCTTAGTCATTTCGGGTGTATCTTCAAACATATTCAATTGCTGGTTGCCGCCGACAATATGACTTAATTTAACCCCTATCAACCTGATAAGCATCCTGCGATGATAAAGTTTTTCAAAAAGTTCTTTAGCTTCTTTTATCAAAATATGATCGAAAGAAGTATAAGGAATGTGTTTTTGCACAGTATGAGTATCAAAATTGGAATACCTGATCTTTACGCTGATGCATGAAGTTAGTTTTTGTTTTTTCCTTAACTGAAAAGCAATTCGTTCGACCATGGTAACAATAATATCATTCAAAGCAGCAACATCGGTCGTGTCGGTTTCAAAAGTTCGCTCGGTGCTTATCGACTTTCTTTCGGAGTAAGGCTTTACGGGTGTCAGGTCAATACCGTTTGCTTTTTCCCAAATTACTATCCCGTTTTTTCCCATCAGCCTTTCCATCATTTCTATGGGGATATTGCTTAGAGTTTCGATTTTTGCAATCCCCATCGAACGCAAAACATGATAAGTTTTTTTTCCTATCATAGGAATTTTTCTGATTGATAAGGGCGAAAGAAAAGGTTTTATATAATTTCCCTGAACTTGCAATTCGCCATTTGGTTTTGCTTCGCCTGTAGCAATTTTCGATACGGTTTTATTTATTGATAATCCGAAAGAAATTGGCAAACCGGTATTTTTAATTATTTTTTCACGCAACTCTTTTGTCCATTTCAGGCAACCGAAAAACTTATCCATGCCTGTAATATCAAGATAATGCTCGTCGATTGAGGCTTTTTCGCAAAGGGGAGCCTTTTCACTAATAATTTCTGTAACAATTTTCGAATATTTACTGTATTGATCCATATCGCCCCGAATTATAATGGCTTCGCTACACAAAGTGCGGGCAAGTTTCATAGGCATAGCCGAGCTAACACCGAACTGCCTCGCTTCATAGCTGCAACTCGAAACCACACCCCGGTCGGATGTGCCGCCAATTATTACGGGCTTCCCTTCTAAACTACTGTTTAACAAACGCTCAACAGAAACAAAAAACGAATCAAGGTCGAAATGGGCTATGTTTCGGTTTGGGTTGTTTGTGTGTATTAACTTCATGTTTGATTATCGTTATCATTCTTTTAAATTTCTCAATATTTTATAAGGGGAATAGGGGAAACAAGGGAAATATGGCCTTTATACCCTTATACTTTTATACCCATTCCTTAAGATTTTTTTTTCTGATTAATTGCCTCATTTTCAATAACAATTTTATTACCCAAAACTTTTTTACTTTTTTTTGCCATTTTTCAATTTTTTATTATACCTTTGATTAGTTTTTAATCATTCTTTTGATTACAATGTAATCATTTTTTAAAAAGAAAGAAGAAATTATAAAAAAATAATAAAATGTATTTTTACAAAAACATCAAATTCCTAAGAAAGCGAAAAAGCCGTACCCAAGACGATATTGCCTTTGCTTTAAACATGAAACGCTCAACATTAAGCGGATATGAAAATCAGGTATCGCAACCCGGCATCAAAGTTTTAGTTGCTTTTTCCGATTATTTTAATATTGCAGTAGATACTTTACTGAGAGTAAACATGGAAGAATTGCGTGAAAGCCAGCTTTCGCAAATCGAAAAAGGCTACGATGTTTACATAAAAGGAAGTAATTTAAGAGTACTTGCCACCACCGTAAACAACGACAACGAAGAAAACATCGAATTGGTTAGCGAAAAAGCAAGAGCCGGTTATGCTTCAGGGTTTGCCGATCCGGAATATATTAAAGTGTTACCTACTTTTAACTTGCCTTTTCTTTCGAAGCAAAAAAAATATCGAACATTTCAAATAAGCGGCGATTCAATGCTACCCATCCCCGACGGTTCGTATGTTACGGGCGAATTTATTCAAAACTGGAATAATATTCGCAACCACCACGCTTACATTATAATTACAATTGAAGACGGCGTTGTTTTTAAAGTTATTGAAAACAAAATTATGAATGAAAACAAATTCACACTTCATTCCCTCAACTCACTTTACGATCCTTTTGATATTGCAATAAGCGAAGTAAAAGAAGTTTGGAAATTTATAAATTACATAAGTTCGGAAATGCCTGAAGCCAATAAGGAAAAAGAGGACCTGATAAAAACAGTCAGATCTTTAAAAAAAGAAGTTAGGGAAATACAAATGAAGATGCAATTATAGATGTTCGCAATAATTGACGTTGAAACTACCGGACTAAGTTCAAAAGCTGAAAAGATTACCGAAATTGCTATAATAATTCATGATGGCGAAAAAATAATTGACGAATTCTCAAGCCTCGTTAATCCCGAAAAACCTATTCCTTACAAAATTACTATGCTTACCGGTATCAATAATAATATGATTGGCGAGGCACCAAAGTTTTCAGAAATTGCGAAAAAAATTATTGAGCTTACCGAAGGAAGAATTATAGTCGGCCATAATGTAGCATTCGATTATAGTTTCATTAAAAACGAATATGCTCAACTTTTTTATGAGTTTAAGCGAAAAACACTTTGTACTGTAAAACTCTCGAGAAAATTACTTCCCGGCTATCGTTCATATAGTTTGGGAAATCTTTGCAAATCACTTAACATAAATAACAACAGCATCCACAGAGCCTATGGCGATGCAAAAGCAACTGCCGAGATTTTCGAGATTTTGTATAGAATTGATAACAAGGTTTCCGAAATTTCTCTTCGTGGGCTCAACACTAATTTTAATAAAAAAATTTTAGACGATTTACCCGAAAAAGCAGGTGTTTATTATTTTTTCAATGAAGATAAAAAACTCATTTACATAGGAAAAAGTAAAAATATACATTCCAGGGTTTTATCGCATTTAAGTAATAATGCAACAAAAAAGGCTGTTGAAATGAAAACCAATATCGCTGATATTGATTTTGAACTAACAGGCAGCGAACTGGTGGCATTGTTAAAAGAATCGGACGAAATAAAAGAACACAAACCTGTTTATAATCGCTCGCAACGTCGGTCGGTTTTTCCACAAGGCTTATTTTCATATTATAATGAAGAAGGATACCTTTGTCTCAAAGTCGAAAAAATTGAGGATAAAATTCCCTTAACTGCGTTTTCGTCGGCAAAAGAAGGGAAAGAAAAATTATTTCGTTTGACCGAAGAATTTCTGCTTTGTCAAAAATTATGTGGTTTATATAAAACACAATCTTGTTGTTTTCAATATCAAATAAATCAGTGTGCTGGTGCTTGCATTGGAAAAGAAAAACCGGAAGATTATAACAAAAAAGTAAAAGATGCCATCGCTGCTTATATTTTTGACAATGAAAGTTTTTTTATTATTGATGAAGGACGAAACATATATGAAAGATCGGTAATTAAAGTTGAGAACGGAAAATATATCGGTTATGGTTTTTGTGATTCTGAAACTCAAAACTCAAACCTTGAAATACTTCATGACTGCATAAAGACATACAAAAGTAATAGAGATGTGCAACAAATTTTAAAATCTTTCCTTAAAAGAAAAAGAGTTGAACAGATAATTTCTTTCTAAAATTACATTAACAAGTTCTATGTTTTTTGAAAGTATTTACATTACTGCATATTACACAATATCAAATCTGTTTTTAAAAAATATTTGCCAAATTTATTATAATATTGTATTTTTGACCAAATGTTAACCAAAAAATGAACTAAAAAATGAAAAAACTGAATTATTTATTAGCCTTTGTATTTTCGATAATTATTGTATCAAGCATTAATGCACAAGAAAAGTTAAGTGCAAAAGAAATTGTTGTAAAGGCCAACGATTTGGTAATGGGAACATCAAGTATCAGCGAGATGAAAATGACCATTGTCCGCCCCGAATGGACACGCGAAATTTCCATGCAATCGTGGTCGATAGGTACTGATTATTACATGATCTATATAACTGCCCCTGCCAGAGATCATGGACAGGTTTTCATGAAACGTCTGGCAGATATGTGGAATTGGATGCCTTCGATTGACCGAATGATAAAAATTCCACCTTCGATGATGATGTCGTCATGGATGGGCTCAGATTTCACTAATAATGATTTGATGAAACAAAATTCAATCATAGTCGATTATTCACATAAAATTGTTGATGATGAAACTATTGATAATTTCGATTGTTATAAAATTGAGCTAACTCCATTACCTGAAGCACCAGTTGTTTGGAATAAAGTAATTATGTGGATTGCAAAAAAACATTTTTATCAAATGAAAAGCGAATATTATGGTGATGAAAATGTATTGGTGAATGTTGAAAAATGTTCAAACATTCAAAAAATGGGCGACCGCAGCATTCCCACAAAACTTGAAATGATGCCGGTTCAAAAAAAAGGTCATAAAACAGTTTTGGATATTATTCATCAAGAGTTTAATGTAAAAAGTGTAACCAAAGATTTCTTTTCTCAGCAAATGATGAAACGCTTGCGACCAAAAGAATAGAAAATATTTTAGATTTATGATTTATGATTTTAGATTGGGATAGACCATAAATCATCAATTGTCAATAATCAATCAAAAATAATCAATCAAAAAATGGATACAATAATTAAAATTGCTTGGCGGGATTTATGGCGCAACAAAAAACGAACTTTTATAACTATGGGCTCGATTATGTTGGCCGTTTTTCTTGCGATGTTTATGCGATCTATGCAAATCGGGTCATACAATAATATGATTCTAGCCGGTGTTACAGAGGTGGGCTATCTTCAAGTTCATGATTCCGGTTATTGGAATAATAAATCAATAAACAAATCATTTGTTTACACCGAAAGCTTGAAAAAGAAAGTTAATAGTATTGAAAATGTTTCCAATCTCATCCCTCGACTTGAGTCGTTTGCACTCGGTTCTTTTGGGAACCAAACAAAAGGAATATTTTTAATCGGAACAGATCCTGAGATTGAAGATAAACAAACTCATTTATCAAGGAAAATTGTCAAAGGGCGGTATTTGAAAAAAAATGACACAGGAATATTACTTGCAGAGAAACTGGCAAAATTTCTTAAAGCCGAAGTAAACGACACAATCGTTATTCTCGGACAAGGTTATCAGGGAGTTACTGCTGCTGGGAAATATGAGGTGGTTGGAATACTTAAGTTTCTCGCTCAGAATCAAGATAATAAAATGGTTTATACAAGCCTTTCCAATGCTCAAAATATGATTTCACCCTATGTTCCCGATATTCTTAGTTCTCTGTCAATTATGCTTGAAAATCCAAAGCGAATGAAAACGACACAGGCTGAGCTTCAGAAAACTCTTGGGGGTAATTATGAAGTAATAACTTGGAGAACGGTTCTAAGTGAAATGGTTCAGACTATTCAGGGCGATAATGCAGGTGGAATAATAATGTTATTAATACTTTATATAGTAGTTGGTTTTGGTATTTTCGGTACAGTATTAATGATGACATTAGAAAGAAGAAGGGAATTCGCTGTTATGGTTGCAGTTGGGATGCGACGTGGTAAACTTTCTATCGTTATTTTATTAGAAACTCTGGTAATCGGTTTGCTTGGAGTTTTATGCGGGATTATTTTGAGCCTGCCACTTTTAATTTATCTTCATATAAATCCTATTCCAGTTAGTGGTGAAATTGCCGATATGATGATACAATATAATATGGTTCCTGCAATTCCCTTTTCTCTACAAGGATATATTTTCCTTAATCAAGGATTTACGGTCTTGCTTTTAGCTTTAATAGCTTCACTTTACCCAATTATTATTATCAATAAGTTTAAGGTATTAAATGCGTTAAGGGGCTAAGTATATTTATTATTGTCGATTGATAATTAATAAATAAAAACAAAAAATATAATTTATAAAACAAAAAATATAATTTATAAAACAAAAAATATGATTTGGTCAATATCTTGGAGGAATGTTTGGAGAAATAAAATCAGAAGTTTGGCAATAATTCTTGCTGTTACTATTGGTTTGTTCGGAGGAATTTTTACCTATGCTTTTATGATAGGAATGTCTGTTCAGCGAACCAATGCAGCCATAGAATATGAAATTTCCAATATTCAGATTCATAATCCAAAATTCCTTCTAAACGAGGAAATTAACTTCACAATTAATAATCCGGATAAATTAATTTCAATTATTGAAAATACTTCGGATGTAAAAGCCGTATGTAAAAGAATTAAATGTCCAGGAATGGCAAGTACGGCCATAACAGGTACAGGAGTAGTTATAAACGGAGTAAACCCGGAAAAAGAAAAACAAGTTTCAAAACTTTATACCAAACTCACATCCGGGAAATATTTTGAAAAGGGAGATAAAATTCCTGTAGTAATTGGGCAAAAATTGGCTAAGAAATTAAAAGCAAAAGTTGGATCGAAAATAGTCGTAACAGTTGCAAATATAGAAGGTATAATAACTTATGGGGCCTACATTGTTATCGGAATTTATAAAACAGGTAATGATGTTTTCGATGAAGTAAATATTTTTGTCGAAAGCGAAGGTTTTTCCACCCTAATCGATTTCGATAATAGCAAAACATCCGAAATTGCTATTACTCTGAATAATAATGACAAAACTAAACAAGTCGTCGATTTACTGAAGGTTAAGCTTAAGAATGACGTAACTAAGAAAAATATCACCATTGAAACATGGGAACAAATACAACCCACACTTAATGCCATGACTTCAATGATGGATATTATGTCATATATTTTTCTTGTAATTATTTTAATTGCTCTTGCTTTCGGAATAGTCAACACAATGTTGATGGTTGTAATGGAAAGAGTTAGAGAGCTTGGAATGCTTATGGCAATAGGGATGAACCATAAAAAGGTTTTCAGTATGATAATGCTTGAAACAATTTTTCTTTCAATAATTGGAGGAGTTTTTGGGATAGTAATAAGCATATTAATTGTTAATTATTTTAATGTCCACGGAATTGATCTTGCTATTATTGGCGAAGGTTTTAACTCTTTAGGATATAGTTCAATCGTTTATTTACAAGCAGACAGTATTTTCTATATAGAGGCTGCAATACTTGTGGTTATTACAGCCATAATTTCATCAATTTATCCGGCACTAAAAGCCTTAAAACTAAATCCTGCTGATGCTGTACGAGAAGAAGCATAAATAAAACAATGATAAAATGCAAGAATAAAAATAATACTATTAAAAATACAATAGAAACAAAAAACAAAATACCATGGGAATAATAGATATTAAAAATTTACATAAAATTTATACGGATACAAAAATTCCGGTTAAAGCAGTTAACGGTATAGACCTTAGTTTTCAAGAAGGTGAATTTTCGGCAATTGTTGGGCCTTCGGGTTCGGGCAAAACCACATTTTTAAATATGGTAGGTGGATTAGATACTCCTACTGATGGTGAAATAATAATCGACGGTACAAATATTAGTCATTTAAAATCTCGTCAATTGATCGACTACCGTTTAAATCATATTGGTTTTGTTTTCCAAGCTTATAATTTAATACCGGTTTTAACTGCAATTGAAAATGTTGCATTTATTATGCAGTTGCAGGGAAAATCGAAAACGGAAAGAAGTAAGCGAGCAAAAGAACTTCTTGATGCTGTTGGAATTGGTGACAAAATCAACAATCGTCCCGGCGACCTTTCAGGAGGACAGCAACAAAGAGTTTCGGTAGCTCGTGCCTTGGCATCAAAACCAAAATTTATTCTCGCCGATGAGCCGACAGCTAACCTTGATTCAAAGTCAACGAGTGATTTGCTTGATATGATGCTGAAAATGAATTTAGATTCGAAAATTACTTTTATTTTTTCAACTCACGACCAAAGAGTAATGGACAAAGCAAGAAGAATAATCACTATTGATGATGGACTTGTAGTTAAAGATGAAAAGATTGATTCGTGATGATTTTTTTCCCGCAGATAACGCTGATTACTATAGAAAAAAAATAGCATAAATCTGCAGAAAACAATAAGCATCTAAGACATAACGAACTTAAGTTCAGTTTTATGAAAACTGCAAAATTAATATTTATGTATCAATAAATTTAGATGTAATATGATTAATAATAAACCGCAAAGACCGCAAAGAAACGCAAATTTTTTTGTGTCTTTTAACGGACTTAGCGGTTAATAAAATAAAAGTCATGGTAAAAAATCCTAATATAAAAAAAATCAGTTTTGTCTTATTAACAATTTTAGTTTTCGGATTGTCGGGATTCAGCCAGAAAAAATATTCACTCACCGGCCATTTAGAAACCCTTGAAACAGTTTGGTTAAAAGATTTCAAAGGCAAATGGCAAACCATGAATTCCATTAATAACCGCTTGGATTTAAGATGGTACCCAACCAACAGCATTACAACCCACGTTGGAATGCGAAATATTTTTAACTACGGACAAATGATACAGGCATATTATCCTTTTTATGCAGATGCCATGGAGAAAGATGACGGATTTTTTGATCTCACCAAAAATATTATTAACGATAGTTCCTGTTTTTTATATACTAATCTCGACCGTTTGAATTTTGAATATACAAAAGGAAATTTTGAAGCTAAGGTTGGACGTCAACGAATAAATTGGGGCGTAAATCTTGTCTGGACACCTAACGATATTTTTAATTCTTTCTCTTATTTCGATTTCGATTATGTTGAGCATGCAGGTTGCGATGCTATTAAAGTTCAATATTATACAGGCTTGACATCTTCTGTACAGTTTGCTTCTAAAATAAATCATAACGATAAAGTAACAATTGCCGGAATGTATCGCTTCAATAAATGGAATTACGACTTTCAGTTTCTTGGAGGAGTAATGGACGATGATATTGTTGCAGGTTGTGGATTTTCGGGACAAATTGAGGGGGCAGGAATTAACGGTGAAATGTCGTATTTCAGGTCGAAAGAGAATTTTTCGGATTCAACGGCAAGTTTTCTTGCATCGATAGGTGCAAATTATACATTCAAAAGCAGCTTATACATTCAGTCAGCTTTTCTTCTAAACACTTCCGGCACAACAGGCCCAGCAGGTATGGGAAATTTTATGGCTATGAATATGAAAATCGATGCTAAAAATCCTACCAGAGCAAGATATTCAGTTTTCGGAAGAGTTACTTATCCGATCACACCATTATTAAAATTAGATGTTTCGAGTATATTTAATCCTAATGATAAATCGGTTTTTCTCGGGCCTTCTCTTGACTTTTCACTAATCGAAGACCTTGGTTTGTTATTTATGGGGCAATTTTTCTGGGGTGATAAAGGCACAGAATTTGGCGATTATGGTAAAATGTTTTATTTAAGATTGAAGTATAGTTTTTAAAATTTTAAATTTATCCAATACACACATAACAGACTCATGACATGACAATAAACTTTACATCTGAAAATCAGAAGCCGACTTTTCTATAGCATCATAAATCCAGTAATTCATCCCTCAACTTCTTAGTAAGCCCCTTGACAATTAAATCATAAGAAATCTCAATCCATTTAAAAATTAGCTTTTCGTCAATTGAACCGTCAATATAAATTGTATTCCAATGTTTTTTGCTCATGTGAAAACCCGGCTGAACAGCAGGATAGGTTTCCCTGAGTCCGATAGCGGCTTCGGGATCGCATTTAAGATTGACCGAAAGTGGCTTTTCGATATCGGTTAAAGCAAACATTTTATTCATAACCTTAAAAACCAAAGTGGTTTCATCAAAAGG
>Ga0222665_1000720_pt1 | contig 18109 bp, 11 predicted proteins | sample AntAcemetagen653_FD_179853 | JGI IMG/M metagenome (GOLD analysis project Ga0222665, IMG submission 179853) | Saline water microbial communities from Ace Lake, Antarctica - #653 | ecosystem: Environmental > Aquatic > Non-marine Saline and Alkaline > Saline | place: Antarctica: Ace Lake...
TTCTTAAATATAGAAATATCAGGTGAATACATTGGTTTTAATCCTTTACGAACTTCAAATATATTTTCGGCAGAAACGACTGTAATTTTAACAGGCATTGAAATATTTCGTTCGGCAATTAAATCGGAAGCAACTATAAGCCTTGTTTCGGTTGGAAGCGGCCATAACTCATTTGTTTTAGACGGTACAATTCTGGCGACATTAGTGGCAATAATTATTTCGTGCCTGTGTATCGGATAATAAATTTCGCCCCAACTCAACACGCATGATTCTCCTTTTTCGTTTTCAATGATAACGAATAAATCAATAATCGGCTTAAAATGTTCCTCGTTTTTTTTCTTTAAAATTCTATCATTCAATAAATCATAAATTGAATAGCCATCGAAACGATAAGCTCCGACAAATTTATTTTTATCACCGTCAAGAACTGTTTCTTTTACAATTACCGATCTTTTTTCGAATTTTGTCATATCGACAATTCCGGCATTTGCAATTTCACCTTCGATTAAAATTTCTTCAGGGCCGAATAAACTATAAGTTTCGGCATTATCATAAAAATCGTTTGTTTCTTCCGATTGCGATTTAGCTTCAAAAGAAAGCATTGTTAAAATTATTAACATACTAATAAATAACCTTTTCATTTGTATAATATTTTAATTGATTTATTTTTTTTATTACTGGATTTTCTATTCTATTAATTATTGCTCATCAAAAATCTTGTATCATGTATCCTGAATCTTGCATCCTACATCCCGAACCCTTTATCCAATATCCGGCATCTTGTACCCTCTTTAATTTTCAGCATATTTCTTCAATTCCAAAGGGATATTTTTATAAGTATTACTTTTAGAAGGAATTAGGGAAGGCTGTCCGTTTTCTTCCATAATTTTCATTCCTTTTTCCGAAAGCAAAAAATCGACAAATGCAAAAGCTGCTTTTTTATTCGGGGCATTTTTCAAAATTGTAATTCCATAAACCATAGGTTCGCCTTTTTGAGTAATAAACTCACCCGGTTTTTTGCCGTTGATTTTAACTTCAACGCTTGAATAATACTCTTTAAGATCAGGTGATTTCAGATTAATTGAATCGGGTAAGATAATATATTTTAATTTATGTTGTTCGGCAACCGAGCGATAAATAAAAATATAATCAATGGCATTTACTTGCAAAAGGCCGAGAAGATCAACTTCTTTCGGGCGAATAAACCTCTGGTCTTTTAATAAAAGCTTTTCGGAAAGACCTGATTTTTTATAAAACTTTTCGGCAAGTTTGCTTGTCAACACGGTTCTGTAGCCGCATGGGTCTGAATTTGGATCGGAACGTCCGAAAGCAATTTCTTGTTTTAATAAAATTTCGTACCAGTTATTTTTATTGATCTCATTTTTACTTCTTGATTTCTCAGTAAAAGCTATCACCATTTCATTGCTAACAAAGTTAATATTCCAATCGGAATAATTTGGAATTATCAATTTTTCGATAACCGAATAATCGGCAGAAGCAAAAACATCGCAATCCCTTTTAAGATCAGTTATTTTACGAGCGCAGCTTACGCTTCCGGCAGATTCGGATTTTATTTCAACCTCTGGATAAATTTTATTAAATTCTTCGGCAATTTGTTTAAACGGAACTGAAAGGCTTCCGGCATGAAATACTCTAAGTTCGCCATTAATTTGTTCGTTTAGAGTCGATTTATTAATGTTTTCCGGGTTATGACAAGCAAAAAAAATAAATAGCGGAATTAAAACAATTATAGATAACAAAGATTTCTTATTACTCATCTTTTATTCTTTTATTGAACTCCTCAAATGCCTCATCTATCGAATCATCAAATTTTTGATGAAAAGCATCATAGGCTTCGAGAAGTTTTTTCCCTCTTTGTGTGATTATTGATCGACCACCTTTTATTCCCCCTCTTTGCTTTTCTATAAGTTTATAGCCAAGTGTTTCTTCGGCTTTTTTCAAATCGCCCCAGGCTTTTCTATAACTTACTGCAATTTCATCTGTAGCAGCTTTTAATGATCCTTTTTCGTCGATGAGCCTCAATAAGTGATATTTCAACTCATCAATTACTCCATCACCGCTAATATTCGATAACCAGATTTTATAATTAAGAAAAAAACTATTTTTCTTTTCTTTCTTAAAAGGTTTCATTTTTTCATTTTTTATAATTACGATATGAAGGAACATTCATAACGCAATTGCAAAAATAGAAAAACAAATTATACTCCCTGTGTTTTTGTTAATTTTATTTATAGAGACACAAATAAGTTGTATCGCTTTCAGCTTTTACCTTAAATTTTACATCCTTCTCAACCTTAAAAGTATCAAAAGCTTTATAAGTTTTCCATACATCTTCATCAGGTTGTTTAATTTCCATTTTTCCGGAGGTTACGGTCATGTATTCGACTGTTGAGGTTCCGAATTCATATTCACCCTCGGCCATAACTCCAATTGTTGCAGGACATTCTGCTGTTTCAAAAGCTATTGATTTTACTTTTCCATCGAAATATTCATTTGTTTTATACATTATCATTAAATTAAATTATTATTATTCATTTTTTGCAAATTTAATTATTCACATGAATTTTGAGTTGTTTATTTTATCAACAAATAATGAATTTTGAAATTGAAATTCCTATTAAAAAGTGAAAAATAATTTTACTTTAAGATTGTTTCGTTGAAAGCAAAATGTTTGCTGTTTTTTTCTAATTTTGGGTTTTTTATAATATAAAATTTAATATCAAATAAAATGAAAAATAGTCTATTAATTCTTTTTATAGGAGTTATTTCTTTTTGTTTTCAGGGACAAGTAGTTGCTCAAAACACTTACAAAGAAATTACCTTAGAAAACATATTTAAACAAAGAACATTTTCGCCAAAAATGGTTTACGGAATTGAATCAATGAACGACGGTGAGCATTATTGCACCATCAAAAAAGGAAACATTGAAGAATTCAGTTATAAAACGGGAGAAAAAGTTAGAAGTATAGTAACTGCATCTAAAATTGTATATAATGATGACACATTACGAATTCGCTCCTATAATTTCAGTCAAGATGAGAAAAAAATTATTTTCCCTACCGAAACCGAATATATTTATCGCCACTCATCTAAATCAAATTACTTTATCTGGGATATTGAAAATGAAACATTATCACCTTTATCGGAAGGTGGAAAACAACGTTTAGCAACTTTTTCACCCGATGGTACTAAGGTTGTATTCGTTAGAGAAAATAATATTTTTATTAAAGACCTGGAAAGTGGTTCGGAAAGCCAAGTTACTGAAGGCGGGCTTTATAACCAAATAATTTATGGAACTGCCGATTGGGTTTATGAAGAGGAATTCGGTTTTACGAAGGCATTTGCATGGTCGCCCGACGGATCGAAAATTGCATTCTACAGATTCGACGAGAGCAAGGTAAAAGAATATTTCTTGACTTTTTATGGCGAACTTTATCCCGAAGAATACAAATATAAATATCCTAAAGCCGGCGAAGACAATTCGATTGTTGAGATTTTTGTTTATAATTTAATTTCAAATATAACAACAAAGATGGACGTCGGGCCTGAAACAGACCAATATATACCTAGAATTAAATGGACAAAAGAGGATGATATTCTTGGAATTTTCAGGCTTAATCGCTTGCAAAACAAATTGGAACTCTTATTAAACAATGCCGAAACCGGTGATTCAAAAGTAGTTTATACTGATGAGAATAAATATTATATAACCGAATGCATTTATTCAAATATGATTTTTACTGATGGACATTTTATTATCAAAAGTGAAAAAGACGGTTTTATGCACATTTATCTTTATTCAACAGAAAGTGAATTGATTAAACAACTCACAAAAGGTGAATGGGACGTTATTGATTTAATAGGCTATGATAGTAAAAAGAAACTTCTGTATTATACATCAGCCGAAATTTCGCCCTTGGACCGTGATCTTTATTCGGTTAATATGAAAGGAAAAATCGCAAAAATCTCTGCAAAAAAAGGAAGCAATACCATCAAATTCAGCAAAACTTATAAATATTTCATAAACACATATACTGATGCTAACACACCTCCGTATATTACTGTAAATAAATCAAATGGTAAAGAGATTAGAGTTTTGAAAGATAATGCAAAACTCATTGAAACAATGAAAGAATATGCTTACAGTAAAAAGGAATTTTTTAGTTTTAAAACTTCTGATTTGATTGAATTAAACGGATGGAAAATAATGCCTCCCGACTTTGATCCTACAAAAAAATACCCTGTTTTAATGTATGTGTATGGAGGCCCCGGTTCTCAAACCGTAAGAAATAGCTGGGGTTATTCGTCATTGTTTTGGTACGAATTGTTGGCCCAAAAAGGAATTATTGTTGTTTCGGTTGATAATAGGGGAACCGGAGCAAAAGGGGAAGAGTTCAAAAAAATGACATATAAAGAATTGGGGAAATATGAAACTATCGATCAAATTGAGGCTGCAAAATATTTAGCTTCATTAGATTATGTTGATGGAAATCATATTGGAATTTTTGGTTGGAGTTATGGAGGTTTTATGTCAACTTTATGTTTGACAAAGGGTGCAGACGTTTTTTCAACAGCTATTGCGGTTGCTCCCGTATCGAATTGGAGATACTATGATAATATTTACACCGAACGCTTTATGAGAACTCCACAGGAGAATCCAAGCGGATATGATGATAATTCACCAATCAATCATGTTGACAAAATGAAAGGGAATTATTTGTTGATTCATGGTGGTGCCGACGATAATGTTCATCCTCAAAATACTATGGATTTAGTTTCAGCTCTGGTTGCTGCCGATAAACAATTTGAGATGAAGATTTATCCAAACAAAAATCATGGAATTTATGGTGGAAATACAAGGATGCACCTTTATAGAAAAATGACAAATTTTCTTTTGGAGAATTTATCAACTAATTAGTGTCCATCCGAAAAGGGAAAAATTGCCACAGATTCACAGATTAATAATTCTAAACTCTGTGAATCTGTGGCTTTTTTTTCTTTATCCCAACAAAAACGAAATATCCTCACCCGGAGCAATTTCTTTGGGTTCCTTCCCGAAATTAAATATTCGTAAAGGTCGTTTTCCAATTAATTCAATTGAATCACCTTCGAACAATAATGAAGTAGCTTCTCGTAATCCAACAACCGTAACATCTTTGTTGACCACTAAAAATTCCTCTATCCGCTGCTGACGAGTCTCTCCGCCATGACCTTCGGGGTTTGCATCAAGATAATGGGGATTAATTTGAAAAGGAATTATATCGAAACAATTAAAACTCTCGGGCTCAATTATAGGCATATCGTTTGTGGTCATTAAAGTCGGGCATGCAACATTTGAACCGGCACTCCAGCCCATATAAGGTGTTCCTTTTAAAGCTTTTTCGCGAATTTCCTTAATAATCTTGTTTTTGTGGAGCATATAAACCAAATGGAAGGTATTTCCACCTCCAACGGCAATTGCTTCAGCATCTTGTACGGCCTGAATCGGATCATTTTCTTTGTGAATAGAATATATTTCATAACCAAGTTCCTGAAAAACTGAATTCACTTTTGCTTCATAAACATCATATGATTTCTCAAGGCTTTCGGTAGCGAGTCCAACACCTGCATAAGGAATAAATAATATTCTTTTAACCGTGGTTGATGATAAAAATTTTTTAATATCAGGACGAGGCCATCCAAGATATTCCTCGCCGTAATTGGTTGAATTGCTTATTAATAATAGTTTCATTTTTTTGTTTTTTGTTTTTTAATGCTTGAATTTTTCAAAGTTCTAAGATACTCTTTTTTAAAGAACTTATAAAAATTATTATTTTTTGTATATTTTGTAATCGCATTTTGTGGCTTCACTTTCGGATTTATATAAAAATCTTTTTCTGCAAGTAGCCTTCCCAATTGAATTTGAACATCTTTTGTTTTATCCATCGGATAATTAATACCTTCTAAAACATTTAACATTCTTATTGCTTTTTCAGGTTTATTTTTTGAAATAAAATAATCTATTGAAAACATTGTCATTTCAGGAGAATTCTGAGATTTTACAAAATCATAAAAAGTGGTGTGCTGAATTCCAAAAATGTCGATTCTATAATCAATAAAATAATCTTCGAGGGAATCATATTGTTCGATAATATTTCTAAATCCCTTGCTATACAAATCATTATTCAACTTCTTTAAATTATTTTGATATTCTGAAGCATGGAAATATAATTTATATAATTGAAAAGCCGTTGAATCGGAAATGTTGCATTTAACGTTTTGATTGAAAATAGTTTTTGCTTCATCAAAACAAGCAACTGCTCCAACGAAGTCTTTTTTTCTAACTATACGTTTGCCTTTGATTATCAAAACATCATATTTGTCTTTAACAATAATGCATTCGTTAATTACTATTCTTTCTTTTAGATTTTTTATAGATTCATTTGTTTTATTATCAGCCTTAATATTAGCATCTTCAAGCAATTTTTCCGAATCAGATAAAATTTCATAAGCCGACTCAAAATCGTTTTGCCAGGCTTTTGAAACTCCGACATCAATCTTGTTTTTAATTAATGATTTTACTACCAGAGCTTGGAAATTATCAATTTCAGAAGATTGGTAGTTGCTCATTTTACAATCAGATTGTTTAATATCAAGCAATTGATTATAAGCATCTTCATATAAGCCGCTAAAAAAATATTCTTTTGCTTTCAAATAAAGGCTTGTAATATCTTTATTTTCAACTTTCTTTTTTAGATCTCTTAACTTTCTGGTTTCTTGAGTAAAGTGAATTTTATTATTTTCTTTGTAAATCAGGTTTTCAGCAAGTTTTTCAGTTTTAGGAGTAACTTGATTTTGAATATATTTTTCAACCAGTAAAATGTCTTCTGCATATTTTAATTTTTCAGCTTTTTTAATTCCATTTTGTAAGCGTAAATTCCAATTTTCATTTGAAATCGTATTAATATATTTAGAAGCATAATAAAAATTAAGCAGAGAAGATGAATAATTTTTATTTGCTAATTCCATTTCTCCAGCCCTAATACAATTATCAACGAACTTTGATACAATGTTTTCAGTTGGAATATTTGAAATTATATATTCGCTATTTTCAATCTGAAAATTTATTGCCTGATCGAGGTAATTTTCAGAAATTTCAAAATTTCTCGCCTGTATCGCCCTGTCGGCTACTCTGATATAAGATTGATAAATTCCATATTTAGCTCTTGAAATATTGTTAAACAAATCTTCGAAATTATACTCACCCGGAACAATATTACAAATACAATTCGCATTATTTAAAACTTCAAGAGCCTCATTATATCTCTCTAAGCTAATATATTGGGAAGCTTTTCTGATCATAGCATCAACTATTGAAGATGAAATTACAGCGTAATCAAATTGAAATGATTTAAGATTTGAATGGTTAATTAAATCATCAATTACGTCAATGAAAAGAAAAATACTTGAATTATCAGAATTAATTTTAGCCAAATTTGCAACTGACGACGAATATGTATGAGGCACATATGAAGACTCATCGAAATAAATTGTAAACAAATCAACATATTTATCAATCAATTCAGGGTATGGCTCTATTATTTCAATTTCTTGAGTTTTATTTAAAGTTTGATCAAAAATAGTATTCATGCGAAGAGCTTTACGCTTCAAAACATCAAGTTTTTCTTCAAAATTATAATGCTGATCACGTACATTTTGTGATAATTCGGAGAAATCTTTTTTAGAGATAATCTTAACAATACGATTTGATTCATTAACTTTTAGAAAAACATCGGGTGTAATCGTAGAATTTTCAACATCTATGTTTTCAATTTTTTTGATAGTGGAATCAATTATCATTTCAGTAGCAAGAAAATCAAAGATTGTGATCAAACGGCTCTCAATAAGTTTTTCATCAACATTATTAAAATAGAACTTTAGTTTTTCAAGTTTAGCAGACAGTTGCATGCCTTTTTCAACATCCGAATTAGGAATTTCTTCAGAAATAATAATACCATTGTTTTCAATTAAAACATCTTCAAAACTAATTTCCAAATTATTTTCATTTTTCAAGCCTGAAAGCAAAATTGTCAGATCAACATTTGAAGGAAAAATCATTTCTGAAATATTAAAACCTTTAATAATAATATCTCTTTTAACTTCAATATCCTTAACTGTTAATCTAAGAATGAAATTATCATCACGGGATTCAGAAATACTTATTTGAAGGTTATAAAATATTGGGAAAAAAATATCGGACAAACCCACCGGCTCGTTAGCTCCAATTTCACTAATTATCGTATTATTAATTTTTTGTTTGCTGTCAGGCCTTTTTTGATATTTAATTTCAGAATAACTAATGGGGAAATTTTCAGTAAAAATAATTTTCTGTGCGAAAATATTCCCGAAAAATAATAGTAACAAAAACAATGGAATGAATGCTTTTTTAAGCATAATTTAAAAACAAAATTTAGGTTTTTATTTCAGATTTAGACTTAAATACAACATTCATTGATAAAAAAATTGTGCCCGGAACAGGGATCGAACCTGCACGGCCTTGCGGCCACTGGTCCCTGAAACCAGCGCGTCTACCAATTCCGCCATCCGGGCAATAGTTTATAATTTTTGATTGATGATTTTTGATTTTTGATTGAATATTACACAATTACGACTTAGTTGTTTTATTAAAAAATTTAGTATAACTTACATTTAAAAATCTCTCAATCAATTATTTAGTGCCCAGAACAAGAATCGAACTTGCACAACCAAAAGGTTACATGGCCCTCAACCATGCGCGTCTACCAGTTCCGCCACCTGGGCATTGAGCCTGCAAATCTAAAACAAATTTTTATTTCAAAAAGAAAAGTTTTAGATAAATTTATTTAAATATTGAAAAAACTATATTTTTGCTGAAGAAATGGAATTATTTAAAAACCGGTTTAACAAAATATTATGTTCAACGAAAAAGATCTTCAGCAAATTCAAGGTAAAGGAATTAATATCGAAACTATTAATAAGCAAATCAATAACTTTATCAAAGATTTTCCCCATATAAAACTAATCTCCCCGGCAACAAACCAAAGTGGATTGAAAGTTTTTTCAGAAGAAGAAGTTAAAAGCCTTGCTGCTTTCTATGATAAAGAAAATGTAAAAAGAGATACTATTAAATTTGTGCCTGCTTCGGGTGCTGCTACAAGGATGTTTAAACATCTGTTTGAATTTGTAGCCAATTATCAAAACACCGAAGATGATTATCAAGAACTTCTAAAAGATAAGAGTTTTAACTCTGTTTTTAATGTCATTTCAAGAATAAAAGATTTTGCTTTTTATGATGATTTAAAATTAAAAATGAAAAACGATGAAATTGATATTGAAAAGTGTCTTGATGAAAAAAATTACACTCCAATAATTGATTACATACTTTCTGAAAAAGGATTAAATTATGCAAAATCGCCTAAGGGTTTGATAAAATTTCATTATTATGACGACGGATCACGAATGTCAATCGAAGAACATTTGATAGAAGGAGCCAAATATTGTAAAGATGAAAACAATTATGTGAGAGTACATTTTACGGTTTCGCCTGAGCATCTCAATGATTTTAAGGAAGAAATTGATAAAGCAAAAGCTAAATACGAAAAGAAATTTGGAATAACTTATGATATTAGTTTCTCGGTTCAAAAAAGTTCAACCGACACTATCGCCGTTGATTTGGAGAACAAACCTTTTCGAGAGGTAGATGGAAGCCTTTTATTCAGGCCCGGCGGCCATGGAGCTTTAATTGAGAATCTTAACGATTTGAAGGGTGATATTATTTTCGTTAAAAACATCGACAACATAGTACCCGACAGATTAAGAAACACAACTTATCTTTATAAAAAAGCACTTGCCGGATATTTATTTAAGCTTCAGGAAAAAACAAATGATTATTTGAAATTACTTGAGAAAGAAGATTTAAATGATAAAATATTAAATGGAATAGAAACTTTTGCAAAAGAAAACCTTGAGATTGATTTTAATAAAAGTTTAATGAATCTTTCAAATCATGAAAAATCAAAAGTTTTATTCAACAAGCTTAATCGGCCAATACGAATTTGTGGTATGGTAAAAAATGAAGGTGAACCGGGCGGCGGCCCTTTTTGGACGAAAAATTCAAAAGGTGTTACCTCTCTTCAGATTGTTGAATCATCACAAATGGACTTAAATGATCCCAAGCAAAAAGGAATTGTCAGCAATGCAACTCATTTTAATCCGGTTGACCTAATTTGTTCAGTTCGAGATTACAAAGGTCGTCTATTTGATTTGAAGAAATTTGTTGACCATAATACAGGTTTTATTTCAATAAAATCAAAAGATGGAAAAAGTCTTAAGGCACAGGAATTACCGGGCCTTTGGAATGGAGCAATGGCATATTGGATCACAATTTTCGTTGAATGCCCTATTATTACTTTTAATCCGGTTAAAACTGTAAACGACCTTTTAAGGGAACAGCATCAAGCATAAAAAATCAGTGGACAGGATACCGAATATGTTCATCCCTTCTGATTTTTCCTGTTTTGCATAGCTATTTTTATAATCGACTATCGAATTCTAATCTTTCCGGCAAACATGCCAAGTGATATTTTTTATGAGAATATTTTATGTAATTTGCAGTGATTAAAAAGAAAATAATTATGAAATTCAAAATAATTAGCAAAAGGGAGAAATACTCACTAACATTCTTAGGAAAACTTTTAATCCTGACAATAGTTATTATCCTCATCTATATTGGAATTAGAAATATTTATCCCTTTCTTTCAACTACAAATACTGTCAATACCGATGTTCTTGTGGTTGAAGGGTGGCTACCTGACTTTGCTTTAAAACAAGCTGTTGAAGAATATAATTCGGGTAACTATAAAACTTTGATCGTAACCGGTATGCCGATTATTAAAGGTAGTTTTTTAACAAAATTCAAGACTTATGCCGAGGTTTCAGCCCTAACGATGAAGAAATTCGGTGTTGATGCCAAGGAGATAATCAAAACACCAACTCCTTTAAGTGTTTTTCGCGATCGTACCTACGCAAGTGCTATCGAAGTAAAAAACTATATTACTGAAACTAACAGCCCGATTACTTCTTTTAATATTTTTTCAATGGCTTGTCATGCAAGGAGAAGCAGAATGCTGTTTGAAGAGGCTTTTCCCGATTATTTCAATATTGGCATAATTGCTTCAAAAGATATAACTTATAATTCAGAACAATGGTGGACAAGCAGTAAAGGTGTCAGGACTTTGATAAGTGAAGTCGTTTCCTATTTTTATGCTTGGCTTTTTTTCAATCCGGCTGATGATTTGATTGGCGAAAATGATCCTGATAAAATCTATAAAATCAAAATTCAACGACATAGAGATGTGAAAGATATTGAATATACTGATATTGAAAACACTCCATTAACCGATGAATTATTGACTGATTTTATCGGATTAAAATATTTTCCTATTGATATTAATTACGAAGTAAATTGCACTTTCGTAAGAGACACAACAGCAATTCCTTTTAAAATGAAAACATCTACCGATAGAAGGCCTGATTATATAAAATATGGTGAATTAAAATTTCATATTAATAATACACAGCAAAAACTAAGTGTTTATCAAAACCTTAAACTTATAAATCGAGCCGGTTACGAAGATTATCTTTTTATCCCTTTTAAAGATGAAACCTCTGTAAATGAAACTTATGGCGGAGGACGTTTTCTTGATTTCAAAATCCCGAAAAGCGATACTATTAAACTGGATTTTAATCTTGCTTATAATCCTTTGTGTTGTTATAATCATAAATACTCCTGCCCAATTCCTCCTGATGAAAACGTTTTAAAAGTAACAATTGAGGCAGGGGAAAAAAACTATCATTAATAAACTTTTTCTTAATTTTAAAGAATAATAATTCATGAAATGCGGAGGAGATATCTGATAATAATAGTTTCGGCATTTTTGATTCTTTTTTCGACCTGCAAGAAAAGTGAAAATAAATCTGTGCCCGTAATAAAGATATTCTCTCCGGCACAGAATTCTACTTTTAATGTACTCGATACTATTAAAATAACAGCTGATGTTTCGGATTATAGTCAACTTGAAACCATAAACATTTCTATAGTAAACGAAAATCTTATTCCCGTAACTTCACCTTTATTTATACTGCCAAAATCAAATTCTTATCAAATCAATATTGATTATGTAATTGATAATATTCATATTTCATCAGGTAAATATTATATTTTGATTATTGCATCTAATACCGATAATTCAAAAAAAGAATTTATAAGTATTAATATTTCTGAGATTGATAAACAATTTGAAAGTCTAATAGTTATTACCAAAACAACTAACAATCAGATTATTGTTAATAAAATTGATAATGATTTCAATCTTCAGGAACTTTTCACTTTTGAAGGTGATTATTCAGCCTCAAAAATTAATTCATTTTACCGTCAATTGTTTATTAGCGGGTTAGACATTACCAATCTAATTGTTTTTAATATTGATGATGGCAAAATCGACTGGTCGTTAGAACCGACAATTTATCAACCTATGCACGATTACAATTCTATGTTTTTGGATGACAACATTCTTTATCTTGCATTTTCTTACGAATATATTAATGGTTATAATCAGAACGGTACAATTAAATTTACCGCTCAGGCTCCAAATACATTATTGCCTACAAATCCTATCAGGTTCGGTGAGTATGTTGGAGTAAATTTAAAAAGCAAAACTTCTGCTAACGGGAAAATAGCGGCTTATTATAATTTTAGTGGCGTTGAAAGGCATTCATTTACTGCTTTCAACAAGGTAATAAGAATTTTTCCGCTTGATGATTTCAGTATAATTTCATTTGAAGAATCAAACGTAAGCAATCTTATCAGAACCTATAATTTTGAAGATATTTATTCAAATACTAATTTTACTCTTCCGAAAGGAAAAATTAATTGTATCGCTCAAATTGACGAAAACAATTTTCTGATAGCTTATCAAAACTCAATCTATTCATATAATTATAACAATAATTCAAGTAATTTATATATTGATAATATTTCAGCAACTCAAATAGTTTATGAAGAATTAAATTCACGGATATTTATCGCTGAGAATAACAGAATATATATCTATGATTATTCATCTGCTACTTTTATAAAAGAAGTGCAACTTACTCAGAATATACTTGGTATTAATTTATTGTATAATAAATGATAGAATGAGAGAATGAGTCAATGCTAAAATATTACATCCTCATTCTCTCATTTTATCATTTTATCATTCTATCATTATTCTTCTGGCATCAATAAAACTTCAACATATTTACTCGTGTCAATATGTTTCTTAGCTGTTTTCTTTACTGATTTAATAGTAATCTTATCAATAATCTCATTATAATCATCCAGCTTGATATTTTCACTACCATAGAAATATGCATTTTTAATTTTTCCAAGCCAGAAACGATTTTCTTTCAAACCTTCTTCTCTTTTCTTAATAAAATATTTTTTTGCTTTATCAAGATTAGTTTCTGATGGCCCTTCTTTAACAATTTTTTCAATTTCCTGATAAACTAATTTTTTCAGCTTTTCAGCTTTTTCATTATCGCAATCAAATTTAATAGAAAGTTTATATTTTTCCCAGGGATATTTTGTTGTTGACAATCTTACCCTAACTCCATAAGTTCCACCTTCTTTTTCACGAATTACTTCAGTAAAACGTAATTCCAAAACATGGGAAATAACTTTAGCATTCATTCTTTCAAAATAATCATCATAATCAAATTCACCGCTATAATTAATCGAAACCGTTGATTTTGGAACTTCAAGCTTTTTCGTAATAACTCTCTCAATTGTATTTTTTGGAGCTCTTACGCCATTATCCTTATATGTTTCATCATTTTCAACATTAGGAAGTGAAGCCAAATATGTTTCAACGAGAGGTTTAAAAGTTTCAACATCAATATTACCAACAAATACAAAAGTAAAGTTATTGGCATCGGCAAAGCGGTCGTTATAAATTCTCTTTATTTTTTCAAATTCTACTTTTTTAAGATAATCAACATTAAACGGTTGTATTCTTGGGTGGTGGTCAGCATTAATAACATCAACAGAATCGCTATATACTTTTTGAGGATCCATGCTCATATTTTGAAAATAAGCCGATATTCTCTCCATGAATGCATCATGAGCTTCTTCATCGAAACGAGGATTTGCAAAATATAAATATGTTAGTTGAAACAAAGTTTCTAAATCATTAACAGAAGAGCTACAGTTAAACCCCTCTTCCTCATCATTGATGTATGGATTTACCCTTACAACTTTTCCGGTAAGAATTTTTTTCAAGTTAATGGAATTAAAATCTCCAAGTCCATACTGTCCGATAAATGTAGAAGTTAAATTTGCTGATGGTAAATCTTCCAGATTATATAATGATGTTCCTCCAAAGCTAAATGCGGACATTAAAATCTCATCGTCCTTAAAATCAGTTTTCTTAAAAATAACTTTAACTCCATTGCTCAAAGTCCATTCTGTAGCGTCAAATTGTTCAATATTTGTTTCTTTAACAATTTTTCCGGGTTCGGGTATATTTTCAATTAATGGTTTGTCGGACATCTCATCTTTATACGCTTCAAGCTCTACACTTTTAACGTTTTCAAGCTCTTTCAAAATATCCTCTTCTGTTGGAAGAGATTCTAAGTCTTTCTCGGGGCCTGAAATTGTTACAACAATATTATCATCAGTAATAAAAGATTCTGCAAGCATATTTACCTGTTCTATTTGAATAAAGGGCATAACTTGCTTAATTTTATTGTAATAAAAATCAAGGCTTGGAATAGGTTCATTTGTTAAAAAATTACTAAAATATTCCCAAACAAAAGAATTATTCGTCCTGTTTTCTCTATCTTTATAATCTGATTCAAGATTACTTAAAAATTCCTTCTTAACTCTTTCAAATTCGGAAATTGTAAAACCATATCTTTTAACCCTTTCAGCTTCTGTCAACAAAGTAGTTAAAGCGATTTTTTCTTTTTGAGGTGATGCAATAGAATAAAGTGCAAAAATATCTTTTGTTCTCGTCAAGGAACCGTAATAACCTTGTCCTACAACAAATGGCGGGTTTGGCTTTTGGACTATTTCATCAAATCGGTTATTGAGCATACTCGTACAAAATTCCCTCAATAGTGTTAAGAAAAGGTATGATTGATCTTTTTGTTCGGGTTTTACAATATCATGTTTATAATATACCTGAATCATAATATTTTTCGCCTCGGGATCGGTAACAATACCAATAAGTGGTTCTTTGTTATCAGGAATTTCAATATCGTAACGTTCTTTTGGGTTTTCATTTTTTGGGATTTTAGAAAAAAGTTCTATAACTTTTTTCTGCATTTTTTCTACATCTATATCTCCAACAATAATTATTGCCTGAAGATCGGTTCTGTACCAATCATGATAAAAATCACGCATTGTTTCGTACGAACAATTATCAATAACATCTATCTGACCTATAACATCCCTTCTGGAATACTTTGAATTATTGTAAGTTACTCCTCTATTCTTTTTCCTGATCCGAAAATCTGCATTTCTTCTTGTTCTCCATTCTTCGTGAATTACGCCTCGTTCGGCATCAATTTCTTCATCTTCAAACGAAACATAATACGACCAGTCATGCAAAACCAATAAAGCCGAATCAATCCATACTTCATTAGTAGTTGGAACATCGTTAAGATTATAACAGGTAACATCAGTCCCTGTGAAAGCATTTACATTATGACCAAATTTGACACCAATTCTTTCAAGAAAATTCAAAACTCCTTTATCGGGAAAGTTTTTTGTTCCATTAAAAGCCATGTGTTCGCAAAAATGTGCAAGGCCATCCTGATCATCATTTTCCAGAATCGCACCAACATTATGAACAATGTAAAAATCTGCACGATCCTCAGGACGTGTATTTTTTCGGATATAATATTTTAATCCGTTATCCAATTGTCCGACAACTACATCCTCATCAATTGGTACAGGAGGCATCTGTTGTTGTGCATTGATACTTGCAAATACACAAACAAGAATAAAAATCAGGAAAAATTTAGTTAGTTTCATAATTTGTAAGTTTTAGGTTTAATATTTATATTATTTTTATAAACTTTTTTCAAAATAAATGATTTTTTTTCTCATTTGCAATAATAATTATGACTTTTTGTAATAAAGATTTTAGCAAAGCATCCAAGAGCCTTACTAAAAATAAGGAAGCAGAACTCATTTTGACGGATGACGGCTCCCATACAATTTTTCTTCCTCATCTCAAGGAACACTATCATTCAACATTTGGAGCCATGGAAGAATCAAAACATATTTTCATTAATGCCGGGCTAAAAACTCTTATAAATTCACTTGAAGAAATTAACATTTTCGAGCTTGGTTTCGGGACGGGTTTAAATGCCTTTCTTACTTATTTTGAGGCTAAAAACGCAAAGATAAATTATACTGCCGTTGAATCAAATCCGCTGAAAAAATCATATTACAGTAAACTAAATTATCCGGAACTTTTTAATAAAAAGGATTCAAATGAAGTGTTTTTAAAACTTCATGAATTGGATTGGAATACACAAAAAGTTATCAATGAAAATTTCATACTCAATAAAATTAACGAGAAGATTCAAAATATTAAATTACCGGAAAATACTTATGATTTAGTTTATTTCGATGCTTTTGCACCCGATATTCAACCGGAATTATGGACTGAACAAATTTTTAAGAAAATTGCTTCAGCAATGAAAATGAACGGGATTCTATTAACTTATTCGGCAAAGGGATCGTTTAAACGAGCTTTAAAAAAATCAGGTTTCACAATTGAGGGTTTACCCGGCCCAACGGGAAAAAGAGAAATTACAAGAGCAATGAGAATATTTTAAATTGGTTATTGATTATGGTTAATAAAGTTTTTTATTCACAAAAATAAATTATATTTGAACCTTCAATTCGATAATAATGAAAACTCTTTACAAAATATTTTTATTTCTCTTGATGCTACTATCATCAACTGTAACTTTTCCGCAAAAAGGCAAAATTCTTAATGGAAAAGATATTGCACCGGCCTTATTAAGTGCCACTGCGGGCATTGAAGAAGTAAGGCTTGAATGGAAAGCAATACCGGAAAACGGCAAAACAAATCAAACCAATTTCGGAGTTGAAGATGAACATTGGACCGTTGGGGGCATAATTACTGAAGCTATCTGGACTATTTTTATAGGAAGTGCAAGATTTGATGGATTAGATATGGAAGCAGGTGATGAAATAGCAATTTTTGATGGTGACTTAGCAGTTGGCGCTTTCAATTTAACTGAAGTTTGCACATCGGAGAATCAATTGAGTAATGATTTTGCTGCATTCGAATTATTATGGTATGAACCGGGATATGCAGCCGGTAGCCCATTTACATTTAAGGCTTATGATAAAAGCCAACATATCGAATCAATCGGCTTTGAATATACGTTCAGTAATCCCTGGGGAGATGCTTATACAGGTGATCTTTTCCCATTTGAATTTCATCCATATAGCCTTGCTGAATTAGAATTTACAAGCGGTGTTTATATTCCCGAATTCAATGTCTATTATGAAGATGGAACATTGGTTGCAGGTGAAGTAGAAGGGTCTTCTTATGCTGATAAATACTTATTTGCAGGACAGGAATATTCATACTATATAACACAGATTTTGGAAAGCGGTATTGAATCCAATCCTTCAAAAGTATTATGTGCAACACCCATGCAACAGCCTTTCGGATCGATTGACGGTGAAATTAATAATGGTATTGATCCTGTAAAAGGAGCAATAATTACCATAGAAGGCTCTGAATATACGGCAACAAGCAATAAATATGGTGAATTTTTCATTAAAAATGTAGAACCTGGAATATATCATATTAAAGCAAGTGCTGAGGGATATAAAACCGAAATACAATATTACAGGGAGGTTATTGCCGGCGAAACAACAAAAGCAGATTTTACATTAATCGGATTACAAACATATACACTTAAAATGGGTTATCAATTTGTATCATCAAGGCTTATTCAGGAAAATGCAGATATGCTT
>Ga0222665_1000734_pt1 | contig 17904 bp, 11 predicted proteins | sample AntAcemetagen653_FD_179853 | JGI IMG/M metagenome (GOLD analysis project Ga0222665, IMG submission 179853) | Saline water microbial communities from Ace Lake, Antarctica - #653 | ecosystem: Environmental > Aquatic > Non-marine Saline and Alkaline > Saline | place: Antarctica: Ace Lake...
AAAATAAGAGTTCATGCCGGTTTAAAAAAACACAGAAAAATGAAATTAATCAATGAATTACTTAAAAAATAGCAACCAGTTTTCTTCCATTAGACCTTTTTTTGTATCTTAGCGAAAAAAAAATAATTAATGCTTTTTTCCAGAAAACAAAGAACATTAATAAATCCATAATCAATTTAAATTCAAGGCTTATGAAAAATTTATTTATCTTCTCGCTAATTTTCCTAATGGGAGTTGGAGCATTTTCCCAGAAAGAAGGAATTACAATAAAAGGAGCACGAAAAATTATGAAAACTGCAATTTATCAAACTCCAAACAATATTGTAGTTAGTTCCAACAAAGCACAAAGTTCAAACACTGATGCCACTTTGCTTAATCCGGATGAGGAAAATATTGGTAATACATTTTACGATCTGCAATCAATCTCTTTATTGCAAAACAGGATTTATCGCTACGAAGATGGATGCATTGGTGTTGTTTGGAATCTTGGTGTAAACCTGCCACCATATTTCTCCGACAGAGGAACAGGATATAACTTTTTTGATGGAACAACATGGGGGCCAATTCCAACAACTCGTCTTGAAAGTGACAGATCAGTTTTTCCAAGTTACGGCCCTCTCGGGCCAAATGGTGAAATTGTTGTAAGCCATGGTTTCGACAATGGAAACTCTGTCCTATTTATTTTAACCCGTGAAGAAAAGGGAGTAGGCGACTGGTTTGAAACCATTTATCCAGGTAGCCCGGGACCTGGCGATTTAGTATGTGGAAGGGTTACAACAAGTGGACCGGATAGAAATATTATTCATCTTCTTGCTAACACATATATCGAATACCTTGGACAAACTTCAGCTATGGTATATTCAAGATCACCGGATGCCGGCCAATCCTGGGATATTCAAAATGTTGTTCTTGAGGGAACCGGAATAAATTATTATTCAGGAATTGATATGGATGAATATATTTGGGCAGATGAGAGAAATGGAACAATCGCATTTTTAGTTGCCGATGCCTGGCTTGATATGTTTATGATGAAATCTGATGATAATGGTAATACATGGGAAAAAACTGTAATCTGGGAGCATCCATATCCGTTTTTTGATTGGAATACAACTATAACCGATACTTTTTTCTGTGTCGATAATTCAGCTAGTATTGCGCTTGATGCAAGCGGAAAAGCTCATGTAGTTTTTGGTATTACGAGAGTTGGCCACTTTGAAGCAGGAACATCATATAATTACTGGCCATATTGTGACGGTATTGGATATTGGAATGAAGATATGGATGTATTTTCAAACAATATTCACGCTTTATCCCCACCTGATTGGGGATACTCAAACACAGAAATGGTAGAAGATTATAATTATATCGGCTGGTCACAGGATGTTGATGGTGATGATGTTATTACTTTTAATGAAGATATATTTTCATACCCTCAACTTGGAGTTTCTACAATGCCGACAATTTCAGTTGATGATGACGGTTATATTTTTGTACTTTATGCTTCAACAACCGAATGTTATGTTTATATGGATTACAACTACAAACATATTTGGGGAAGAGGACGTACACCTGATGAAGAATGGGATTGTTTTCACGATCTAACTTCAAGTATTTTCCATTTGGTTGACGAATGCATTTATCCGCAATTAACAAGTAATTCGGATAATAATGTTCATTATTTCTATCAACTTGATCAAATACCCGGGTTAGCTATATATGAAAATCATGAATATAGTGATAATTCTGAAGTTTATGGAACAATAGAAAAATTTCAAATTTTTCCACCTCACTATTCAACTCAAATTATTAACATCAATCCCGGATTCCAATTTGTTTCAAGCAAAGTTTCTGCTTTTGATCCAAATATGATGGTTGTTGCTGCTAACATTATTAATGACGACCTTCAATATATAAGAAATTCAACGGGAGCTATGTTAAGAAAAATCGGACCTAACTGGGTCAATGGAATTGGTGATTGGGTTGGTAACGAAGGATACCTGATTAAAACATCAGCCAATGGTGAATTTTTGCTTAATGGTTGGTTGATTGATCCGGATACACCTATACAACTAACAGCGGGTTTTCAATTTGTAAGTTACCTGCCAGGTGTTGAAATGGATGCTTCAGAAGCTTTTGCCACTATCATTGGTGATGATCTTTTATATGTTAGGAATTCAACAGGTGCAATGTTGAGAAAAATTGGCCCTAACTGGGTTAACGGAATCGGAAACTGCATTCCAACCGAAGGTTATCTGATTAAAATGGCTGCAGATGCCGAATTAGTTTATCCTGCCGATGGTGCACCAGCAAGTGTAACATCAATTGAAAAAAGCGAAAGCCATTTCAATTTTGAAGGAGGAAATCCTGCTGAAGCTATATGGGCTTTGTACATTGGGGGTGCCGTATATCCTACTGGTTATTTCGAAGCAGGAGACGAAATTGCAATTTTCGATGGAGATTTATTGGTTGGTGTTTTTGTTTTAACTCAGGTTTGTACTCCTGAGAATCAATTAGAAAATGTTCTCAATGCTTTCTCACAGTTATTTTCAGGACAGGGTTATACTGTTGGAAATACAATATCCTTTAAAGCATGGATTCAAAGCATGAACCTGGAATTTGGTTTGTTTTACTATTTTACTAATCCTTATGGAGATGCTTATGTAGGGGATGTGTTCCCTGAAGGTGAGCCTTACAGTTTAGTAATCTTTGATGGACCGGATGGTATTAAAGAAAATCAGATTAATATTTCATTTTATCCAAATCCCGCAACCAATACTTTAAATATCAATTCCGATTCTGAAGTTTCAAATATTAAGGTATTGAATTATTTAGGCCAAACTATTGATAATATCAATGTTACAAGCATGGAAGTTACTATCAATACTTCAGCTTATAATTCAGGAATATACTTTATTCAAATTGAAACCGAAAAAGGAATTTCTACTCAAAAAATTGTAATTGAGTAGATTCGTTCTGAAAATAGTTTTACCTCAAATTTAATGAGGGAAAAGACCGAAGGCCGAAGACGGAAGATGTAAATTGGACGTTACTTCGGCCTTCTCCTGTTTTCGTCACCCCTCCCAAAAACACTTGTAAAGCATTAATTCACAGGTATTGATTTTTTGTTTTGGGTGTCTCAACCTCTTTTTTTGTTATTTTTACTTATGTTTATTCGTAAGAAAGAGAATAAATCTGGTTCTGTAAGCATTCAAATTATTGATAAAAGTAGTGGGAAATATAAAGTTGTAAAGACAATTGGTAGTAGTCAAACAGAAGGAGAATTAGCTTCATTACTTCATCAGGCCAAAAAAGAGTGAAATAGGATTCAACTACAAACAAGTCTGTTTATTTCTGATGAAGATGCCATCTTAGAGAGTTTTCTCAACATACTGAGCAATTCAAATGTAAGAGTTATTAGTCCTGAATTGATTTTCGGAAAAATATATGATAGCATCGGATTTAACAAAATTGAAGAAAAACTATTTCGTCATTTAGTTATTTAACGTTTAGCATTTCCATTAAGCAAGTTGAAAACTGTTGATTCTTTAAGTCGTTATCAAGGCGTAAGCATCAATATCAGCACAATATATCGTTTTTTAGATAAACTAAATAATCGCCTAAAAGAACAGATTGTGGGCAATAACCCAAAATTACTGACCAAAATTATTACTGAAAATGTTTAGGGTGTCCCAAAGACGAAAACAGGAGGGAAAAGACCGAAGGCCGAAGACGGAAGATGTAAATTGGACGTTACTTCGGCCTTCTGTTTTTTAACCATAGTGATAACAAATTCTAAATTATTTCAAATCTTCACGATGAGGTTGAATCTTTTTTGTATCTTTAGCGTAAAAAAAATAATTAATGCTTTTTTCCAGAAAACAAAGAACATTAATAAATCCTTAATTAATTTAAATTCAAGGCTTATGAAAAAGTTATTTATCTTCTCGCTAATTTTCCTAATGGGAGTTGGAGCATTTTCCCAGAAAGAAGGAATTACAATAAAAGAAGCACGAAAAATTATGAAAACTGCAATTTATCAGGCTCCAAGCGATAATGTAGTTAATTCCAACAAAGCACAAAGTTCAAACACTGATGCCACTTTGCTTGATCCGGATGAGGAAAATATTGGTAATACATTGTATGATCTGCAATCAAACTCCCTATTACAAAACAGAATTTATCGTTGGGAGGATGGTTCAATTGGTGCTGTTTGGACACGCGGAGTTGAACAAACACCAACTTTCCCCGACAGAGGAACCGGATATAACTTTTTTGATGGTACTGAATGGGGGCAATTACCTGTATCACGTATTGAAAGCGACAAAACAGGTTGGCCGAGTTATGGACCTCTCGGGCCTAATGGTGAAATTGTCGTAAGCCACAAGATCAGCATGGGGAACTTTGTTTTATTTATTTCATCCCGCGAAGAAAAGGGAGTAGGCGACTGGAACGAAACAATTTATACAGGTACTCCCGGGCCGGGCTCAATATCATTTCCCAGAGTACAAACAAGCGGGCCGGAGAGAAACATAATTCATATTCTTGCAAATTCAATGAATTCATATTTAGAACAAAATTTCGCTATGCTGTATTCACGTTCAATGGATGCAGGCCAAACCTGGGATATACAAAATGTGGTTCTTGATGAAACAGGGATTGATTATTATACCGAGATCAGATTGGATGATTATGTCTGGTCAGATATGAGAAATGGAGAAATTGCATTTCTTTGTGCAAGCCCTTGGCACGATATGTTTATGATGAAATCTGACGATGATGGTGAATCATGGGAAAAAACTGTAATCTGGGAACATCCTTATCCTTTCTTTGACTGGAATACAACAATAACAGATACTTTTTTCTGTGTTGATAATTCGGCGAGCATTGCACTGGATGCAAACGGTAAAGCTCATGTTGTTTTTGGTATTTCTCGTGTGGGGGTCTTCGAAGCGGGAGGAGGTTATAATTATTGGCCATATTGTGATGGTATAGGTTATTGGAATGAAGATATGGATGAGTTTTCTGATGATATTCACGCTCTATCACCACCTGATTGGGGATACTCAAACACAGAAATGGTAGAAGATTATAATTATATCGGATGGTCACAGGATGTTGATGGTGATGATGTAGTTACTTTTGCAAATGATATAATGACTTACCGCGAATTTGGAGTCTCAACAATGCCGACAATTTCTGTTGATGATGCCGGTTACATTTTTGTTCTTTATGCCTCAACTACGGAAACTTATGTTTGTTTGGATTATAATTATAAACATATTTGGGCAAGAGCCTGCGATAATAATGGTGAATGGTATAATTTTCACGATCTGACTTCAAGTATTTTCCATTTGGTTGACGAATGTATATATCCACAATTGTCAAGCAACACTGATGATAACATTCATTATTTCTATCAATCTGATCAAATTCCGGGTTTAGCTTTAGATGATGATCATGAATATGTTGATAATACCGAAGTTTATGGTACAATTTCAAAACTTGAACTTATACCATATAATCCCTTTGATACTCAAACTATTGATGTAGCACCGGGATTTCAATTTGTATCAAGTAAAATATCACCTGAGAATCCCGATATGGAAGTAGTTGCAATAGATATTATTAATGATGATCTTCAATATATAAGAAACTCAACAGGAGCAATGTTGCGAAAAATCGGGCCTAATTGGGTGAATGGAATTGGTGATTGGGTTGGGACTGAAGGTTACCTAATAAAAACCAGTGCAATCGGTGAATTTACTTTATCAGGAGCATTGATTGACCCTGCTACTCCGATACAACTTTTAGCAGGTTTTCAATTTGTTAGCTATCTTCCCGGTGAAGAAATAGATGCTTCCCAGGCATTTGCCTCTATCGTAGGTGATGATCTTTTATATGTTAGGAATTCAACAGGTGCAATGTTGAGAAAAATTGGCCCTAACTGGGTTAACGGAATCGGAAACTGCATTCCAACCGAAGGTTATCTGATTAAAATGGCTGCAGATGCCGAATTAGTTTATCCTGCCGATGGTGCACCAGCAAGTGTAACATCAATTGAAAAAAGCGAAAGCCATTTCAATTTTGAAGGAGGAAATCCTGCAGAGGCTATTTGGGCTATTTATATATGTAATGCAGAAATGACTATTGATGGAAATGATCTTGAAGCAGGCGATGAAATTGCAATCTTTGATGAAGACTTATTGGTTGGGATTTTTGTTTTAACTCAGGTTTGTACTCCTGAGAATCAAATGGAAAATGTACTTAATGCTTTTTCAGAATTATTCTCCGGGCCGGGATATACTGTCGGAAATCCTTTCTTTTTCAGAGCATGGGATCAAAGCGAGGATTTGGAACTACCCTTTGAAGGCACTTTTAGTAATCCTTATGGCGATGCTTATGTAGGAGATGTGTTTCCTAGTGGTGAGCCTTATAGTATAGCGTCATTTGACATCTACTGGGGAGTGGATGAAAATACAATTAATGTAGCTATTTATCCAAACCCTGCAACCAACACTTTAAATATCAATTCTGATTCTGAAGTTTCAAATATTAAAGTATTGAATTATTTAGGCCAAACTATTGATAATTTCTATGTTAAAGGTATGGAAGTTACTATTAATACTTCAGCTTATAATTCAGGAATTTACTTCATTCAAATTGAAACCGAAAAAGGAATTTCAACTCAAAAAATTGTAATTGAGTAAAGCTTGATAAAGGATACTATCTTTTAGATAGGTAGTATCCTTTATTATCTATTTAAAGGTTAAAACCCTGCAATTTCATTGCTTTACTTTAGTTTCTATGAATATTTAATGTCGAATATCGATTAACGAATAATGATTTAAGAAGTGTTCTTTTGCGTAAGTACCATTACTTCAAAATTCTTAAATCGTTAATCGGTGTTCATTATTCAATTATATTTAAAAGGAATTTCATTCCTTGCTTTGTTAAAACTATGGATTTTCAATCCATAGTGGTTTATTTACCCAGGCCTTCCAATAAAACTTCTACAGCTTTTTCCAATTGTTGGTCACGCCCTTTGATTACAATATCATAATCCTGCCTGACTTTATGATCGGGTTCGAGTTGATTGTTTTCAAGATAATTTCCCTCTCCGTCTTTAGCACCAACTTGTGGAATACCGAAATATAATGATCTATCCTGAAGAGTTTCCCACCAAACTGCTGTCATAGTTCCGGGGACAGGCATTCCCACAAGTTCGCCTATCTCAAGAGTTTTATATGCATAAGGAAAACCATGAGCATCGGAATAATTACTTTCGCTGATAAGCACGATCGAAGGCTTGATCCATTTATTCATTGGTTCGTGGCCGTAATGAACTCCTCTCGGATAAAAGTCGGCATATTTTTTACCGGCAAGCATAGTTGCAAGGTCATCGTGTAACCAACCTCCTCCATTAAAGCGTGTATCGACTATTAAAGCTTCTTTATCCCAGTTTCTTCCCAAAACTTCTGAATAAAATTCACGAAAACTTGAACTGCTCATACTTCTTACATGAACATAGCCGATTCTTCCATTTGATAAACTATCGGTTTCTTTTCGGCGATTTTTCACCCACCGCTTGTATAACAATTGGTTTTCCTCTCCACCCGATATTGGTTTTATGGTTTCTTCCCAACGCTTCTTTGAGTTCGGATCATAAATCGACAATAAAGTATTTTTACCGGTTTTATGGTTAAGCAATTGATAATAATTTATATCGGGAGAAATCTCTACTCCATCAATTTTTTCAATAATATCCCCGTTTTTTATTTTTGAATCAGCTTGTAATAAAGGACCCTTATCAATAATTTCAATAATTTTAATACCTCTACCGTCGTAAGATTCATCGAAGAATGCACCAAGTTTTGCTGTATTATCGCCATTTTTTGCTGATGCTCTATAACCCGAACCTGTATGGGAGGCGTTCATTTCGCCAAGCATTTCGCTTAACATTTCGGCAAAGTCATAATTATTATTTATATAGGGTAAAAACTTTTCATACTCTTTCTTATAGAAATCCCAGTCAACTTCGTGAAGATTGGGGTTATAGAATTTTTTTTGCATTTGTCGCCAGGCATGCTCAAACATATATTCCCGTTCAAGTGCTTTATCAAGATTAAATTCAGCTTTATAGCTTACGTTTTTTTTCTTAGGGTTTTCGCCAAGCTTAATTTTTATTATTTGCTTATTAGAAAACAAATACAAATTCTCTCCCTTTTTATCCATTTGTAAAGCTCCGGCGCCGCCCTTCAATTTAACAAGCAATTTGGTTTCTTTATCTTTAAGTTTATTAACCCATAAATCATAACCATCTTCAAACTTGCTTAAATAATATAATTTTTCACCATCGGGGCTGAGAATTGCATCAGAGAGCGATGATGAATTAATCGTAAGTTTCTCTTTTCTATCTTCGATGTTAATTAAATCAATTTTTATTTCTTTAACGACATCTTCTTTTTCATCCTTTTCCTCACCTTTATTTTTCTTCTTTTTTTCCTTTTCTTTCTTATCTTTTATTAATTTATATTCTTCTTTTGTCAATTTAAAATTATCATAAGCCTCCTGATTTAAAAACATAGCCCAAACATCATCCTGCGAACCCCAACTTCCGTGGCTACGCATTCCATTGCGATCAGAATACCAAATCATAACATTTCCCTTCATCATCCATTGCGGATGATTATCACTATAGCCGCTGTTTGTCAAATTAACAGCTTCGCTTCCACCTTTTGCATCAATTATGGCAATATCATTTAAAAATACCGCATTGGGAGAGTATTCTACAACAAACCATTTTCCATCGGGCGACCATTCGTACCATTGATCGCCATCGGAATAAGAATAATTATATTTTCCATCTAAAATTGTTCTTGTTTTTTTTGAATCAAGATTGATAACTTTCAGTGTTTCTCTTTCTTCTAAATAAGCTACTTCCTTTCCATCTGGTGAAAAACGAGGCTGAAATGTTTCCTCTTCAATTTCAAGTATTGGTTCTTCTTTTAAAATAGTAGCAAGGGAAAACAAATCTTCGCCTTCACGAGTTATTTTTGTTTGATAAATGTTCCAGCTTCCATTTCGTTCGGAAGCATATAAAATTGATTTTCCGTCGGGGCTGAAACTAACCGATCTTTCCTGTTCAGGTGTGTCGGTTATCCTTTTAGTTGTTGCAAAATCAACCGAAGTAACAAAAACTTCGCCCCTTACAATAAATACAATTTCCTTTCCATTGGGTGAAAGCTCCATTTCAGTAGCTCCCGATGTTAGGGTTAAAAATTCTTTTTGGTTCTCTTTGTCATCGCTTAAAATTGCAATAGGAACTTTTTGAGGGGTTTCACCGGGTTTTAAAGTATAAATCTCACCATTGTAACCATAGCACAGAATTCCATCGTCGGAGATACTTAAAAATCTGACCGGATGATTTTCATAAGCCGTGATTTCTACAATGTTTTGAGGATTATTAATCGGGAATTTGCAAACATTAAAAGAAGCGTTTTGTTCGCTCAGGTAATAGATTTCCGATTCATCGGGGCTAAAAACCGGATTGCGGTCCTCGCCTTCAAAGTCTGTTAATTTAGTATGTTTTCCTGTTTCGATATCATAAATCCAAACATCTCTTGCAACAGAGGAAGTATGATGTTTTCGCCATTTATTTTCATAACCTTTCTGATCGTGATAAATTATCCGGTTTTCTGCTTTATTGTAGCGGGCCATTTTTGCCGGTGTCGATAAAATTTGATTGACTTTTCCTCCTTCAACCGGCACGCAATATAATTCCGATAAAACTCCTGAAGGAAACTGAACATTATCTTTCAAATCTTTAATTGATGCCGAAAAAACTATTTTGCCTGCATCAGGTGTGAAACTATAAGGGAATTCGCCCGCTGAATTAAAAGTTAATCGTTTCGCCTTACCTCCTTCTGCCGGAATGATAAAAACATCGAAATTACCATGTCGATCTGATGCAAATGAGATGTATTTGCCATCGGGCGACCAAACAGGCATAAAATCATAAGCCTTGTGAACAGTTAAATGTTTTGCTTCCCCGCCTGTGGAAGGAACCGTAAAAAGATCTCCCTGATAAGAAAAAACGATGGTTTTGCCATCGGGAGAAATTGATGGATATCTTAGCCATAATGGATTGCTGTCAGCAAAAAGTGTATTAATGCTTAAAAACAAGATAAATAAAGAAAATAATTTTTTCATGATTGAAAGAATATTAATATTCGAAATAAAGATTTTATATCAGACACAAAATTACTGAATTAATATTAGAAAATGCAATAGATTCTGAATTAAAAATAATTATTTTTATTCTCACATTTTAGCATTCAATCATTTTCGCATTTCTCTATCTCTACACTAAATTTGAAGCAAGACTAATCCTATTTTTTATAATGTATTTTTTTGCCTCATTATTACTAAACATGGGTGTGCCTGTAATATGTTAATAAATTGTTAAATTCACTTTCATAGGGTTACCTTTTTGTCTTTTTCGGAATTAACAGGTGTTAGGTGATAATATTTATATTTTCTAAGTAAAAATGAAAGAAGATTTAAAATAGCATTAGGATTAATTCCATGATTTGCTGCTTTTGCATAAAGCAAAGTATGTAATCATATTAAAATCTTTTTCATTTTTTATTGGGAAATATCCGAAATCAACTGAAATGAAGACGGAGATTTATAAAATACAAGCTACAATAGACAACAAGAGTGCTGCAATTGACGACAAGAGTGCTACAATTGACATCTGGAGTGCTACAATTGAGGACAGGAGTGCTGCAATTGACATCAAGAGTGATACAATTGACTTCAAGAGCGCTACAATTGATCGCAGGAGTGCTACAACCGGCTTCAGGGGTGCTACAATCGACCTCAGAAGTGCTGCAATTGATCACAGGACTGCTGCAAATAATATAAAAACAGAGTGGAATGCTTTAAGAATGTGCGGTTTGCAATCATTCTATCATTCACTCATTTAATCATTCATTTATTAACAATTAAAAAAAGGAGGAAAAAATGCCAATTTTTGAAAACAACGCATTTACAAGGGATGCACTTGCAGTACGAACTGCAAGACTACAAGCCTTGAAAACCTATATCAACAATTATGTTGAAAAACTTGCAATTCCGGTAAAACTCGCCGAATGGGGAGCAACAGCCTATGGCTTTTGGACGGTTTTGCTTTCACTCTCAACTGTCGAGCAGGGAGAAGCCGCCGAATCGTACCAAAATATGCACGAAGCCGATGAAAACACTTTCAGCTATGGTATAAAATGCAGGGATTTACTAAGAGACAGTTATGGTGCCGACGATAAAATTTTAAAGATTTACGGTATCACCGGAGCATTTCCAAGTCAAAGAAAAGCAAAGATCAAAGCTGTTCAGGATTTGATAGACGGCCACAATAGGCTAAAGCAGGAAGAAGACCCAAACATTCTGCCCGATGCATTTATTGAAAAATTGCAAGGATATTTGAATGTAAGTAACGACAGCTATGCCAATCTGATTTTGAAGGAACAACCCGAAGCAGATCAGGCGATAGATGATCAAAATGAACAATTTGAGGCCGACTCAAAGAATTTGCGAAATCTTTACAATTGGACATTAATGACATGGAGCGAATATGAACCTTTCCTTGTTCAATTGGGTTTTGCCCCGAAAATCAACAGGCCCGGTGGCGGACAACCCGATGCTCCGGCCGGCTTAAATAAACAATGGCTTGATTCCGAACTTATGCTAAGCTGGAATCCCTGCGAAAATGCAACATCTTACCAGCTTGTTTATAGCGAAGATAATGAAACATGGGAAGACCTATACGCAGGCAATGAAGCAAGCTATACCTATTCCCCGCCCGAAGGCAAAAGAACTTACAGAATCCGTGCCCGCAATGCAAAAGGCTATTCGGATTGGAGTAATGTGATTGAGTTTATTAAACCTGAGAATGCGGAATGATGAAGGGGTTTAGACATAAATATTTAGGATGTCCGGGATGAAATAGGTATTAAATTATTTTGTAGATTTGAAGAACAATCCTGTGAGGATATATTCTATGAAGAAAATATAATTATAAACTATATTTATAAGTTATGAAAAATTCAATTCTCTCTTATCTAATAACAATCCTGATTATTTCAAGTTCTGGTATCTACTCGCAAAACGAAAGCTATATTCCAATAATCAATCCTGAGCACACATGGAGCATTTTGGCTGATTATACAGCCGGAGGGGGAAATCTTCAATCATTTTACCTTAGAATAGGGGACACAATTATTCTTAAAAACGGTAAAGAATACCATAAAGTATATCAAACCTACGATTCAACAGGGCTTGAGGACATCTGGAATCAGATAGGATTTCTCTCTGAAGATATAGAAACAAAACAATGCCGGTTTATGAATATGAATTCAGATGAGGGATTGATTTATGATTTTTCTGCTAACGTTGGCGACACTTTAAATATGTGGAATACAATGCATCAAAACGTACCTGTAGATGTTGTCGTATTGGAGAAGGATTCCGTCTTGATTGGTGGTTTTTATCGCAACCGGCTTAACATTATGATAATTCCTTATCCAGGAGTTACCGAATATTGGATTGAAGGTGTTGGCAGTACTGAAGGGCTGTTATTTAGTGCTTATACACTAATTGGGGTTAATTACTTCCTTTTGTGTTTTTTCGAGAACGATGAATTGACCTATCATCTTGATGAACACGAAACTTGCTATTATGGCCATAATGCAGGAATTGATGATTTTATTGAAAAAAAGGATGATATTCAAATATGGCCTAACCCGGCAAAAGAGTGGACATCTTTCAATTATACACTACCGGGAAACGAAACCGAAGGAGTAATAAAAATTACGGATGTTACAGGTAAAATAATAGAAACAATTATCGTTTCAGAAAACCATGGCCAGAGGATATGGAATACAGAGAATATTAATCCGGGTGTTTATTATTACACCTTAAAAAGCAACAGTTTACAACGTACAGGTAAATTGATAATAATATAAGTTTATTATATTTGCAATCGGGCGGAGATTTCCGCCTGCTTGTATTATATTAATTAATAAGAATGCAATGAAAATATTAAAACTCAAATATTCCCACCTGATCATAACTTTTATTTTTTCCTTTATTCCTTTTGTCTTTTTATTTGCACAAAGCAATATGGCTATTCAATGGCAAAGTTGTTATGGTGGAAGTGATTATGATTTAGTTTGGGATATTGTGCAATCTGACTCCGGCTATTTAATTTTGGGAGAATCTCGTTCGAATGACGGGGATGTTACAAATAATCATGGCATGAGGGATATATGGGTTGTTAGTATTGATAGCTTAGGTAGGATAATATGGGAAAGATGTTACGGAGGAAGTAATATTGATTTTCAAGGAAGTATTATAAGTGATTTTGAAGGTAGTTATTATTTCTGTGGCGTTGTATTTTCCAACGATGGTGATATTCAATCAGGAAATCATGGTGATTATGATACATGGGTTGTGAAAATTGATTCCCTTGGCGACATAATATGGGAAAAGTGTTATGGAGGTAGCGGGCGTGAATTTGCCCCTTACATAATGCAGCTTAAGAATGGAAACCTATTAATCTCATGTAATTCTACATCAAGTGACGGGGATTTGCCAGCTCATTATGGGATTTTTGATAATTGGCTGTTAATAATTTCACCGCAAGGGGAAATACTTCAAAATAAGGTATTCGGTAACTCAATGATCAATAACATGAAGAATATTATTGAAACAGAGGATAGAGGATATTTTTTTGTTAGTTCTACAAATTTAGTCGAAGGAATGGTTGAAGGTACTTATCATGGAGGATTGGAAGATTTGTGGGTAGTGAAGTTAGATAGCAATATGAACATTGAGTGGCAGAAGTTGTATGGAGGAAGCGAAACGGATAATAGCGATCTGGGTATCCTTGAGTTACAGGATGGATATATTTTCCTTGCACAAACCAATTCCAATGACGGGGATGTTTCAGGTTATCATGGCAATATAGGTGAAAGTGCAGATATCTGGGTAGTCAGGATTGATATTGAAGGAAACATAATTTGGCAAAGATGTTTAGGAGGATTATTTTGGGAAGGCTCGGGTTCGATACACAAAACAGAAGATGGAGGATTTGTTATTTTTGGAGAAACCCAGTCAAACAATGGGGATGTATCAGGAAATTATTCATGGAGTGGCTATTCAGATATTTGGATGGTTAAATTAAGTGCTAATGGTGAATTGGAGTGGCAGGAATGTTTCGGTGGATATGGCAATGAAAGGATTTATAATGGAGCAATAAAAAAAAGTGATGATAACTGGATAGTTGCCGGTAGGGCCAGTAATAATTCGTTTGATGTTGATTGCAACCTGCATGGAGCGGAAGATTTTTGGGTATTTGAAATACTTGACACAACAGGGGTAGGCCAATATGAATTATTAAAAGAAAATATGGAATTTGAGGTTTATCCAAATCCTGCAAAAGACTATGTATGTTTTGAGTACATTTTGCCGGGAAATAAAGAAGACGTAATATTATCCATAAAAAACATGCAGGGTATTGAAACCACTCACTTTATCCTTCACGATAAAAAAGGGATAAAGGTTTGGGACACAAGAGGCGTAAAGCAGGGTGTTTATTTTTATAGTTTTAAAAGTGGTTTAAGGATACTAAAAAGAGGTAAGGTTATAATTATTAATTAAAAACACTAAACGACCAAAGGGAGTCCGTATGGATAAGCAACAAACAATAATCAATAAACAAGTAAAAAAGCAGCAGATGAAAATCCATCCACCCGTACGGGCGGATTCCCTTTGGTCGTTGAATATTATATGTTGAGTGTTGAATGTTTAATCGGTCCATCCCTAAATAAGGTTGCCCGGGATAAGTTTGCTTTAATTTTTTTTATAAATTTGAAGAACAATCCTACGAGGGTTTATTCTGTTAAAGGAAATATAATTATTAACTAAATTTATAAGTTATGAAAAAAAACCAAATATTTGTTTTTATGGCTTTATTGTTGTTGCCTTCTGTGTTTTTGGCTCAACAGAACAAGATTGCCAATGAAAAAACAAATAAAGATAATTGGCCCCCTAACAATTCTGAATGGTATTATCAGGTGAATCCCCTTTGGGTTAGCTTTCCGCGTTATGTGTCATATCAAAATACAAAAGTAATTGGTGATACCATAATACTTTCAAAGGAATGTAGGATTCTACAAAAATGCAATGTGACTTTGATTTGTGACAATATGGGTTCTGATACCGAATTCATCTATGAAGAAAATAATAAAGTATTTTGGTATAATCGTGTTTTGGAGAATTTTACTTTGTTATACGATTTCTCCGCCGGAAATGGTGATTTCTGGGAAATATTTGTAGATAGCTGTTCTTTTATTGTTACTGTTGATTCTGTTGGTTTATTGTCTGTTAATGATCAAGAGTGTAAGATTATTCATATTAGTGATGAGAACCATTATTTTACAGGTGATATAATTGAAAATATTGGACATACTTCCAGAATGTTTCCTAAAGATATATATTTTACTTGTAAGGGAGTTGCATGTGATAGCGATTATATTTATGGATTAAGGTGTTATTTACAAAACGACACATTAATCTATAAAAGAGATGAAACTCCATGCGATACTATATATGAGGTTTATTACTCAATTGATGAGATTGAGTCTAATTGCATTTCTTTTTACCCAAATCCTTTTACAGAAGTAATAAATATTCAGTTAGATAACTGCTTGAAAAATTATACTGATGAATTACAATTCAATTTGTATAATTCAATGGGTTCAAAAATCAAATATGGCTTGATGCCGAAAAGTAGATCAATAAAACTTTCTGGTTTGAAATCAGGTTTTTATTGCATTCATTTGCTTTCAAATAATGAAGTTATTCATAAACAAAAAATTATAAAACAATAAAAGAATTCTCAAACATGAAAATTTCAATTCTATTAATTTCATTAAGCAGTTTTATTGGCATGAACAATTGTATATCTCAAAGTCAGAATTCATTTGTAAAGGATAACAAAAAGTGGAATATATATGAGTTTTACAAAACGACCAAAGAGCATCGGGAGACATATCAAATAAAACTTGAAGGAGATACTATTATCAATGACTTTAAATATTATTTTGTTTTTCAGGGCACTGATCTTACCGAAGATGAAAGTTGGATGAGATTGGGTTTTATTCGTGAAGATACTACCCAAAAAGTTTTCTTTCTCTACAATGATCACGAATATTTATTATACGATTTTTCTGTTAAGGTGGGTGACACACTTGAAATTTATAATACTTATAGGAAGAAGCCGAAAATACCCATTAATGAACATTGTAAATTAATTGTTTCGGAAGTTGATTTTGTTTTTATTAAAAAACAAAGAAAAAGAATTATTCTTCATCAAATTTGCAGCAGTTCGGCAAAAAGTGTTTGGATTGAAGGATTAGGAGATTTAAATGGCATTTTTCATAGTAGTTTGGAATTCAGTATTTGTAATGCTAAAGATATTGGAGTAGTAGGACACAAAATGGGGGGAGCATTATATAGATTACAATGCGTTTATGAGAATGACACCTTGATATATAAAAATAAGAGCTTTAACAAATGTATTATTAATAATTAAAGAGCCAAATCTAAAATCTCAATTCTCAATTCCCAATTCTTTAATGTTTTCTTTTCAAGGTGAATAATGTTATTTCGCTTTGTGAATAAAAACGAATCGGAATACCGGAAGTTCCGCAGCCCTGACTTGTATATCCTTTCATGTTTTTAAAATTCCACAGTCCTTTATAAAATTTCTTGCCTTCAAATTGATGAGTAATAATGGGGATTCCACCCGGAAGGCAAATTTGGCCACCGTGAGTATGGCCGCAGAGATATAAATTATATGCGTTTTGTTCGGCAGTTTTATAAAGCTCGGATGTATGTACTAAAGCAATTTTAAAACCATTAATATTTTCTTCTAATGCGTTTATGGCCTGGTCGGTATAATAATAAAAGGGATCATCTGTTCCGGTTAGGGTAATTTTGTCGTTTCCTCTGCTTATGCTAATGCTTTCGTTGGCAAGGAGTTTAATTCCCATCTTGTCAAATTGTTTCAACATTAAATAAGTATCGTGGTTACCAAAAATGGCAATAATTCCATCTTTCGGTTTTTTTGCCGATACAATTTTTTTCAAAGGATTAATAATCTGCATAAAACTGCCGAGTGTGTTTTTTCTGTAATCGCCCGTCATAACACAAAGGTCATATTGCAGGTTTTTAATTTTATTGATAATTATATCTTCAATTCCCGGCAGGGTATCAAGATGGAGGTCGGATAAATGAAGTATTTTATATCCGTCGAATTTTTCGGGAAGATCGGGAAATTCAAGGGTAAACTTGTTAATATGAATGTTTTTAGCGTTTTTTAATCCTTTTTTATACAAATTAAATAGCTTAAGCAGAATAACAAAAATGTTAAGAAGCTTACTAAATAATGACCAACGGCTTTTACTTCTTTTCCCGCTACTACTATATTTGTATCTGTCCGATTCGAGATGAGCACGTGTTGAAAGCCAAATGTTTTTATAATCAATTGAGTTTTTCAAAATATTAAGAATTATTAAAAAATGTATTTGCTAAGATAATATATTTTCTAAAATCAATTTTTATATTATTTTGCTTTTGATTTTCTTACAAAGACTATTTTGTACATAGCCGGGACAACTCCAAGTGTTAGTATTGTTGCAAATCCTAATCCAAAAATAATTGTCCATGCAAGAGAATTCCAAAAGTCAGCACTATCGCCCCCAAAATAAATATTTGGATTTAATTCCGTAAATAATGTGATAAAATTAATATTCATTCCGGTTGCAAGAGGAAGCAGTCCGA
>Ga0222665_1000738_pt1 | contig 17823 bp, 15 predicted proteins | sample AntAcemetagen653_FD_179853 | JGI IMG/M metagenome (GOLD analysis project Ga0222665, IMG submission 179853) | Saline water microbial communities from Ace Lake, Antarctica - #653 | ecosystem: Environmental > Aquatic > Non-marine Saline and Alkaline > Saline | place: Antarctica: Ace Lake...
CTCTTTTTCCGTTGGGCTGACCCCTATCCCCGCACCGTGGAGGACCTGGAACACGGCGCCAGCGGTCCCAACGACCAGCAGCGCTTGGTGGCCGGCATGCTCGACCGCGACAACCTGCTCGATCTGATCCGCACCTTCACCCTTTTCTCATCCAACGACAAAGGCGAGACAATCAAGATCGTAGGCCGCTATCAGCAGTTTCGCGCCGTCAAGCTGGGCGTAAAGCGCCTGTTGGAAGGCCACAACCCCCGCGAGCGTAGCGGCATCATCTGGCACACCCAGGGCTCGGGCAAATCGCTGACCATGATGTTCATGGTGCGGGAGATGTATCGTCATTCTTCCCTGTCCAAATGGAAGGTGGTCTTTGTCACCGACCGGACCCAGTTGGAGCAGCAGCTTTCGGAAACCAGCCAAAGCATCGGCTTTACCGTCAAGGTGGCCGACAGCATCCGCACCCTTAAAGAACTCCTGCGCTCGGATTCTTCGGACCTGGTGATGGCCATGATCCATAAGTTCCGCGAAGCGGATTTGACGCAGACCTTTCCGGAGTTAAATGCCAGTCCCCATATCCTGGTGATGACAGACGAGGCCCACCGGTCACAGTATGCCATGCTCGGAGCCAATCTGGACAAGGGGATACCCAATGCGGCCCGGATCGGATACACCGGCACCCCCATTGATAAGACCGAGCGAGTCTTTGGCGATTACATCGACAGATACACCATGCGCCAGTCCATCGAGGATGGCGTGACCCTGGAGATTGTCTACGAAGGCCGCACCCACAATGCCAAAGTGGCCGACCAGACGGGCATGGACACCGCCTTTGCCGATGTTTTCAGCGAATACAACCTGAAAGAACGCATGGAGATCCTCGGTTACGGCTCCCGTGACGCCTATCTCGAAGCCAGATCCACCATCAAGGCCAAGGCCGGCGATATGGTGGAACACTACCTGACGCATGTCTTTCCCAACGGCTACAAGGCCCAGGTAGTGGCCGTCTCACGGGAAGGGGCCGTGCGGTACAAAACTTACATCGATGAGGCTCTAATCAAGGCCATCGCAGTCCTTGAAAATGATAATCCGAACAGCATCGATCTGGACCGGCTTAAAAAGCTGCAAACCGATGCGATCATCTCCGGCGGGCACAACGACCTGCCGCACCTCAAGGCTTACGCAGACAAGTCAAAGCACGAAACGAGCATTAAGAGCTTCAAGCTTCCTTTTGACGGCGAAGATGAGGGGGTTTCCGGCGACATGGGCATTGTCATCGTCAGAGATATGCTGCTCACCGGCTTTGACGCACCAGTGGAACAAGTGATGTATCTCGACAAGGTGATTGTAGCCCACAATCTGCTGCAGGCCATCGCTCGGGTGAACCGGGTCGGCGGCGAAGGGAAGGACAAAGGGTTTGTGGTCGATTACGTCGGCATCGGCCATCACCTGAAAAAGGCCATCGAAATCTCTGACGAGCGCGAGCAAAAGGACGTTCTCGATGCCTTAAGCTTTCCGGAAAAAGAGCTGAATGATTTGCGGGACACCCATCGGGCAATTATGGCATTTTTTGAAAAGCATGGCTTGACCGACCTCAGCGACCATGACGCCTTTTTCGATCTTTTCTACGATGAAGACCTGCGCTTCGAGTACCTGCTGGCATTTAAAAAATTCACCAAGAGCCTCAATCTTCTCTTTCCGGCCAAGGAAGCCCTCGATTTTATGCCGGATTATCACTTACTCTCCGAAATCAATGTATTGGCAGGAAAACATTTCTGCGACGAACGCTTGAGCATGAAAGGGGTTCCGCCCAAGCTCAGGGGAATTACCGATGCGTATCTGGAATCCAAGGGCATCGACCTTAAAGTCGCCCCCATATCGATTTTGGACCAAGACTTTGAAAGCCAGGTAGGAAAACGAAAACGGACGAAAACCAAGGCTGCTGAGGTCGAGCACGCCATCCGTCACCATCTTGATGTGGACCTGGATGATGATCCCGACCTGCAAGCCTCCTTTGCCGAGGCTCTGAAGAAAATCCTGGAGGATTTTCAAAAAAACTGGAAAAAGATTTATGAAGAACTGGAAAAGCTGCGACAACGAATCATCAAGGCCCGAAAGGAGCCGACTTACGGCTTGCACCGGAAAAAACAGATGCCGCTGTTTCGCATGTTCAGGCGGGAAATTTTCGGGGTTAGTGACGATAGCATATTTCAAGCATCGCCGTCAGCAGCTGGAGAACCCCCTTCTCCCATTTGGATGACCGAAGAAGATAAAATCAGTCGCCTGGTGGATTTAACCCAGAAAACTTTTCTGATAGTGGAGCGTGAATTAAAACTCACCGGTTTCTGGGGGAGCATTCCGGCCCGTAACAAACTCAAAGCGGACCTTCAGAGAATTTTGCTGTCACCTGAGTTTGATAGATTTCCCAAGCTCATTACAGACCGCGCCCATATCATTTCCAGGATTATTGAAATTGCGGAAAAGAACAACGACACCATCCTGTACGCGGAGTGACATGGATCTCGATTATTCCATCGTAAGGTCGCCCAAGCGCCGCAAGCTGACCATCACCGTTGCGCGGGACCGTTCCGTGGTGGTACATGCACCGGAATCGACACCGGAGGAAAAGATCCATCAAGTTGTGAATGTAAAGCGTCAGTGGATTTACGAAAAAATGCATCATCCCCAGAAATATCGGGATTTGCCCCATCCTCCGGGAAAGGAACTCGTCAACGGTGAAGCCGCTCTTTATCTTGGACGCCACTACCGCATTGAGGTGGTCAAAACGGGACTATCCGAGATTCGATTTAACCAGCGCTTTTATATCCCTGCTACCCACGCCGGAAAACGGCAGGAGGTCTTGCGGGAATGGTATATACATCGGGCCGAGGCCAAGATTATCCCCAGGGTGAAACATCACGCCCGCGCGCTCGGTGTGACCTATTCAAAAGTCAAAATAGTCGATAACCTGTATCGCTGGGGTTCCTGCACCATGAAGAACAATGTCAATTTTAACTGGCGCCTGATCAAATCGCCCATGTTTGTCATTGACTACGCCATCGTTCATGAACTGGCTCATCTTATCGAGGCCAACCACACCCCCAAATTTTGGAACATCATCCGCGCCCAAGCCCCGACCATGGAGAAGGCAAAGGCTTGGTTGAAAGAAAACGGACAGTTGCTGGAACAGGCCATATGAGGGCGGGGAGACAAGTTCATCAGTCAGTAAATGGGTCTGCGGAACGTCCATCAGCAAGTAGCTAACTCCTATAACAGGCGGAAATTACAGATGAAATCAGAGCGTTTCAGGGGCATGGTGTAAGGCATAAAGGATTTTTTTGGAGCAAATCCAATGCCGTTATAGGACATTGAAAAATTAATCCGGAACGGCGAGTTTGAGGCCGTTGAATTCAAAGGGTCCACAGATCAGCGCACAACTGCCGCTAAAACTTTTTGCGCCATGCTGAACGGGACAGGGAGTATGTTTCTCTTTGGCGTAGCCAACAAGGGCAACCCTGCACATTCAACGCTGCTCAATTTCATGCAAGGAGGGCTTGGAGATGAATAAACTTGTGCCTAAAGAATCCGGCGGAGAGTTCCTGCTGTATCAGACCGAAGACGGGCAGGTAATGGGCTGGGGGACGGGCATAATTAAATAAGCAACCTTCTCTAAACCGCTAATAAAGTGGTCTGCCGTTGACTCTTCACCCTTGGGGCAAACGCTGGTAAAATAGTAAGTTTCGGGACATAAACAAGGCAGAAACCTTGCTATCAAGAAGCAGATTTGAGGCCGAGACCGCATTTTCAAAAAGGCGAGATCTTACGTTCGTGAAGCATTTGTTAGCCCGGGGTCGCCCATAGTAACGGATTGAAATGGTTTGAGAAAGGACACAAAAGGAGCCCAAAATGGGGCCTATCATCGTATTTTCAGGTCCTGAAAAGGATTTTTTAGGATTGGAAAGATGAACAACGCCAGGCAAGTGAAAGGAAGAAGGGGTAACCGAGGCCTTGTCAAACATTAAGGCTTCACCGACGAGGAGTTGGATTTTATCATCAACTATGACATTTGGCTGCCAGCAGGAAGATCAAATACCACATGGACAAGGAGGGGGAACCCGCGCTTATCCCGAGGATGACGAGGCGGAGGGAAGAGGAAAACATAGATAAACATGAAACTACCCATTAATATCAACGATCTACTGACAGCCCGCACCGTCGAGTGGGAGCGATTGGAGTTTAAGGCTGGTTGGAACCCGAAAGCCGTGCTGCATGCCATGTGCGCATTTGCAAATGATTTTCATAACCTGGGCGGTGGCTATATCATCATAGGCGTAGCCGAGGACAAGGGCCTGCCGGTTCTGCCTCCTGCGGGGCTGCCGGTAAGGCGGATCGATGCCGTTCAAAGGGAAATCGTGGAACTCGGCTACCGGATGGTTCCCTACTATCATCCCATCATCGCTCCTTATAAAATCGATGGAAAACATATTCTCGTGCTTTGGGCTGCGGGCGGGCAGACCAGGCCCTACAAGGCCCCAGTATCTTTGAAAAAAGGTGAACGTGAGTTTGGTTATTATATTCGAAAAGGATCTGTGACGGTTCGGGCCAGGCAGCAGGACGAAACTGAGCTTATGTCTTTGGCCGCCACTGTACCCTTTGACGACCGCATAAATCAAAGGGTCTCTCTGGAAGACCTGGACCTGGGGCTGATACGCGCCTACCTGAAGCAGGTCAAGAGCGATCTTTTCCGGGAATCCGCTGAAATGGATTTCAACCGGCTTTGCAGGCAGATGAACCTTGTCGATGGGCCGGATGAATCCTTGTGGCCGAAAAATGTCGGTCTGTTGTTTTTTAATGAGGACCCCTCACAGTTCTTCCCACAGACGCAGATCGACGTTGTTCATTTTCCAGAGGGACCTGGTGCGGATACATTTTCCGAGAAGATCTTCAAAGGGCCGCTTCATATCATGCTCCAAAATGCCCTTTCCCATATCCGTTCCATGGTTATCGAGGAAAAGGTTATCAAATACCCTGACCGCGCAGAAGCAGACCGTTTTTTCAACTACCCTTTTCAGGCCATTGAAGAAGCCCTGTGCAATGCGGTGTATCACCGGTCCTATGAAATACGAGAACCTGTTGAGGTGCGGATTCTGCCGGATTCCGTTACTATTGGCAGTTTCCCGGGACCGGACCGTTCCATTCGGGATCAGGATATACGCGAATTCCGGTTTCTCTCGCGCCGCTATCGCAACCGGCGGGTCGGGGAATTTCTAAAAGAACTCGAAATGACCGAAGGTCGTGGAACCGGTATCCCGAAAATATTGCGTGAAATCCGGAAAAACCAATCTCCTGAACCCATATTCCACACTGATGAAGATCGGACATTTTTTCTGGTCGAGTTCCCTATTCATTCTGTTTTTGCCGAAGCATTAAAATTTACCCCCGAAGTCACCCCCGAAGTCACCCCCGAAGTCGGAAAAATGCTTGCGGTTATAACGGGAGAGATGACAAGAGCGGAAATCCAGGGGAAATTGGGGCTTAAGGATGAAAAGCACTTCAGAGAATACTACCAGCAAGTCGCCGTTAAGCTGGGTTTGATCGAAATGACAATCCCTGATAAACCCCGAAGCCGCCTTCAAAAATATCGTTTGACTGATAGAGGGGAAAAGGTGCTGGAAGAGCGTAAAGAAGGAAAAAAGGATTAACAGCGGAAGTTACCGGGTAAGTCACCCCTGAAGTCACCATGAAAGTGTGACCGTGAGATCTTGGGGACGTCCGTCAGTAAGTAAATAACTCCTCTAACAGGCAGACATTACATACGAAAACAGAGCGCTTCAGGGGCATGGTGTAAGGGGTAATGATTTTTTATCGGAGCAGACCCAATGCAGTTACAGGACTTTGAAAAACTGATCAAGAACGGCGAGTCTGAGACCGTTGAATTCAAGGCCGGATTCAACAAGGAGGCCATTGAAACGGCCGTTGCATTTTCAAATACCCGTGGTGGTGTAATTATCGTAGGGGTTGATAACCAGGGCAATATGAAAGGGCTGGATATAAACAATGATAGAAAAGGGGGCAGGCAAATTATGCTCTATTTTTCTTTGGCTTGACTGAAGAGCAAGCCCTATTCGCTCACCTTAAGGGTAAGGGCTTGGTTATCTTCACTGGATGTGGGCATCCTACCATTGAACTAATAGTGCAGATGGTCAGGCGTCTTTCAAAAGAAACTATCTACATTATCGGAGGCGGACCTCATTTCCCTATCACAGGTGGAAGAGGTAACCGTGCCGGCATTCAATTCCAAACAGTCATGGGTACAGGCAAGCCTGTTTGGCAAAGGATTACCGATGAAGATTTGAGTAGCACCATTACTGCACTTAACAAATTCAACCCCTGCAAGGTTTTCCTATCGGGTCATGATAGCTGCGATCATTCCCTAACACGCATGAAACACGAACTTAAAGCCGAAACTGAGGTGCTCAGAGCAGGGAAGACCTATCGTTTTTGATTCAGAGTTTTAGACATGTCTTTAGCGCACATAACCAAAAAAAGGCATGGGTGTCAGGCCTACACAGTTGACAGAGAACCGCAAAAACAGATTAGCAAAATTGTTTCGGATCTTCACTTGTCAAATGTGTAGGTCTGACACCCATGCCCTTGTGAAAACAACGGGGTCAGCCCTTGAATCGGGACAAAATTGAGCAGGCCATGTAACCCCAATAGGAAACGAGCGGAAAAGGATCTATTTTTCCAAAATGAAGTGAAGAAGTCTTAAATGACAGAAAAGAATACCGAAACATCAGTATCTATATTATGTAGAAATATGCGGGCATGACGAACGGCCAGATAGGTCAGATCTTCAATGGTCTAACCTTTTCTGCAGTGGCAAAGGTGTATCATAGGATGTCAAAGGCAGTTGAGGAAAACAGGACGCTGAGGAAGAAGGTGGGCAAAATTATTTCTGCTTTGTCCTAATTCAAGGGCTGACCCCGTTCCGTTCATGTAATGAGGTGCTTTGAGCGGGATTGGGTATTCATTAAGGCGGGTTTCAGCGGCACCCATCTAACCAGTCACCCAATCATCCAGTTTCAAGTTTCACATGAGTGCCATCCTCTGGCTTCCGCGAGGTCAGCAGGTTTTGCAGGTCATCCAGGATCACGTAGCCGCACGGGACCAGGAGGAGGGTGATCCCTGTGGCAAAGAGTACCCCGAAGCCGAGACTGACGGCCATGGGGATCAGGAACTGGGCCTGCAGGCTTTTCTCCATGATCATCGGCGACAGCCCGGCAAAAGTAGTTAAAGAGGTGAGGATGATGGCTCGAAAACGGAGCGCCGCCGCCCGGGTCACCGCTTCCCGGGCACTGGCGCCTTCATTGCGAAGCCGGTTGGTGGCATGAATTAGCACGAGGGAATCATTGACCACGACCCCCGCAAGTCCCACCATCCCAAAGAGGCTCAGCAGGCTCAAATTGAGTCCCATGATAAGATGTCCCGCAATGGCGCCCACGATGCCAAATGGAATGGCCGCCATGACGATAAAGGGCTGCGAAAACGATTTGAAGGGGATGGCGAGAAGGGCGTATATGCAAAAGAGCGCCACCACAAATCCCTCGATGATATCAGACATGGATTCTTTCTGTTCTTTACCCTCTCCTTCAATGGTGTACCTCAAACCGGGATATTTATACTTCAACCGGGGCAGTATCTGGGCCTCCACATCCATCCTCACCTCGTTTGCATTGGTCACAGACTCATCCACATCCGCCGTGACCTTGACCACCCGAAGGCGCTGTGCCCGCTGGATAGAGGCATACCCATGTTCCATTTTCACCTCGGCCACCTCGCTGAACGGCACTTCCTTGCCCATTGAGGTCCGTATGCGCATCTCTTTCACATTGCCTAAGGACCTCCGCTCCTGTTCGGGATACCGTACCAGGACCTTTACCTCGTCCTGATCCCGTTGAAGCCGGAGGGCCTCGGCCCCATAGAAGGCGTGCCGCACCTGCTGGGCAAGGTCGCTGAGGGTCAGCCCGAGACTGCGTGCTGCCGGCTTGAGTTTCAGCTGCATCTCTTCCTTGCCGGGGAGAAAGCTGTCACTGATATCAAACGTGCCGGGATATTTTGCAAGTTCCGCCTTGAGATCATCAGCAGCAGCAAGGAGCAGATCGTGATCGTCCAACGAAAGATGAACCTCCACTGCATTGCCGGCGCTGAAGAGTTCGCTCTGGAAGGTGATTGATTCGGCATCGGGGATCGCTCCCACCCTTGCCCGCCACATCTTGACTAATTTCATGGCGCTCACATCCCGCTTTTCTCCTTCCAACAGTTGTACGAAAATCTGCGCAAGGTTCCCCCCTAACTCGGGGGATCCCCTGTTGGGTCCGTGTCCTCCGGTGTGGAGCCCTACCACTGAGACACTGTACTCAAAGAGTGGTGGAGCACCTTCGGGCCGCTTTTTGTCCATTTCGGTCAAGGTTTCCCTGGCCGTTTGTTCCAGACGGTTGACGACCGCGACTGTTTGCGAAACTGGGGTCCCGGCGGGCATGGTGAGGGTACAGGCCAGTATGTCGCTTTCCACCTTTGGAAAAAATGTGAACTTTATCCAGCCGCCTTTCCAGACCCCCACGGAGAGGAGGAGGACTGCGATGCCTAAGGCGACCGTAGCATACCGCCATCTCACACATGAATTCACCAGCCTCGCATAGGGTTTCCGAATCACCCATTTGAGGCCCCTGGATACCAGTTTGTCTTTGTCGGGTCTCCTACGTCGTGCCGCCCTCACTCTACTCCGGTTGAGATGGGCCGGAAGGATCAACAGCGATTCCACGAGAGACCCCATCAGGACCAGGATTACGACAATGGGCAGGTTGCGCATAATCTTACCCATGGTCCCGCCTCCCAGAAGCAGTGGCCAGAATGCCACCACGGTGGTCAGGACCGCAAAGATCACCGGTCTCCCTACCTCTACTGCACCGTCCACAGAACCCTTGAGAGGCCCTTCTCCTTCTTCATGCTTGCGGAAGACATTCTCCCCCACAATGATGGCGTCGTCCACCACAATACCGAGCACCATGATAAAGGCAAACAGTGAAATCATATTGATCGAAATGTCAAACTGGGGGAGCAACCACAGTCCTGAAAGGAAGGAGATAGGAACGCCTAAGGTCACCCAGAAGGCCAGGCGGACATCCAAAAACAACCCGAGGAGGATGCTCACCAATATCAAACCGAAGGCCATATTTCTCAACAGAAGCTCGATACGGCTCTTGAGAATGGTGGACATATCCTGATAAAACCCGATACCAACTCCCACCGGGAGTGAAGGTCTGATCTGTTCGGCATACTTCTTGACGGTTTCTGCCACTTCGAGAGCGTTCTGGTCTGCCACCCGGTAGACCTGGATGACTGCGGCTGGTTTTCCCTGAAACCTTGCAAAGAGATCTACATCCTCGAATCCATCACTCAGATCGGCAATCTGGCCCAATGTTACCTTGGTGCCGTCTGGGCGCGTAATGACGGGAAGGTCCCGGTATTCTGCCGCATAATAACGTCTCCCCTTGGTCCGGATGAGGATCTCTCCTGCCCCGGTTTTAATACGGCCTGCCGGGAGATCAAGGCTCCCTCTTCGCACGGCGTCTGCTACCCTGCCAAGTGTCAGCCCGTACCTTCGCAGGGTCTCTTCTGATATCTCGATATGGATTTCCCCTGTTCTCACGCCGAAGAGGTCTGCCTGCGTGATCCCGGGGAGATTGGTGATCTCGTTCTTGATCTTCTCAGCGAGGTTCTTGATGGTGGCCTCAGGGACATCACCGTACACCGCAAGACTGATGACCTGGCTCCGCCGGGTCATTTCCCTCACGACCGGCTTTTCAGCCTCATTGGGAAAGGTGGTAATACTGTCCACCTCTGCCTTCACCTCATCTAAGAGTTTTTTCAGGTCCCAACCCTTCATGACCTCTATGGTTACCGTACCGAAACCCTCTCTCGCCGTGGAGTCGATCCGCTTGATTCCGGCCAGTCCGGCCACTTTTTCTTCGATGCGCTGTGTGATCGCCTCCTCCACCTCGGCTGGAGAGGCGCCCATATACTTTGTGGTTACAGTAATGCGATCTAAAGAGAATTCAGGGAACACCTCGATCTTCATAGTCAGGCCGGTGACAACACCGGCCAAAATGAGAAAGAGCATCAACAGATTGGTGGCCACATGGTTTTCAGCAAACCAGGCAACGACTCCTCTCATGACCGGTCTCCCTCCTTCATGGGAAGAGTTCGCACTTCCATGCCATCCGTGACTGTTTTTAGAAAGGATACGACCACCTGGTCCGCATCCTCGAGACCCGAACTAATCTGGGCCTGTTCACCATCGATCCGGGCCACCTTGACCTTCCGGTAATGAAGTCTCCCATCCAGGTCCACGACCCAGACCACATTCCCCTGATGAAGGGCACTGCGGGGGATAATGGCCATATCAGGGATATGATGGCCCTTGATTTCCACGGTTACGAACAGACCCATGGCCAGAGGTGGTCTTGTAGCATACGGCCTGTGGACCCGTATCACCACGCGGACCATTCGGGTCTGTTCATCCAACTTCCCCTCGGCCCTGACCACTCGCCCCTCCCACGAACGTTCTCTGCCCGCGATTCGAGACCTGATGATTACACTGGCTCCGGGGCCTTTGCCCGGTGTGAAGCCGGGGACGTGAAACCATTGCAGGCTCTCGTCCTCTAAGGGGACCACAATCTCCGCAGAGTCCGTTGAAAAGAGCGTGGCCAATTTTTCGCCAGGCCTCACATACTCTCCGAGATCCACATCTTCCTGTTCCACCCTCCCATCAAAGGGCGCCCCTATTTTGGTCCGTTCAAGATTCAGCCTGGCCTTTTGCAGGTTGGCCCTGTCTGCATCCAATTTGGCTTTGGCTGCCGTCAATTGCGGTTGTTTGAGAACCAGAGGCGGGGGGGGCTTCTCTTTTTCCGCACGGTCTGCATAGAGTTGGGACCACTCCTCCCTGGCAGCCTCTGTTTCCTCCTCGGCCATACGGAGCAGGCTTTGAGAGTTTTTCACCTTGGATTGGGCAAGGGTGACCGCCAACCGGTAATCTTCAGGTTCGATGGCTAACAGGATCTCCCCCTTTTTGAATTGTCCTCCATTGATAAGAGAGGGGGCAATATTGACCACCTTGCCGTCCACCTGCGGTACCATATGAATCTCCTGCAGCGGTCTGACCGTTCCTTCCCCTTTGATGACAACAGACCGGGAAACGATTTCCACCTCCATAATCCGGACAATTGGCAGGGGAATGGCGACCTTCTGCTTCTTGATCTGGGGCCTGCTTTCAGTGAGTTTGATCATACCCAATGCTCCCAATGCAATCAGGCCAAGGGTCAGAATTGTCTGTAGGATTCTCTTCTTTGTTTTACTCATAATATAGCTCTCAAATTACATGTTGCGGGTTGCGGGCCTTTGGATTTTTGATTGTCGATTGAAAAGCCAGGGGGCTCCAGTTTCAGGTTACGTGTTACAGGTTGCAGGTTTTTCCAGCATCCCTCCATCCAACCATCCAGCCGCCAGTACCCAGTATCCATTAACAATTAGCAATTAATCATTAACTATTAACCAATAACCAATCCCCAGTACCCAGTACCCAATAATAAGTATAATAAATATCAAGTATCCAACATCCAGTATCAAGCATCCAGTATCCAGCATCCAGACTCACCAAATCGTGTATGACCCAAAGCCCTCAGTCTCTTTTCCCTTGACCGGGGGGAGCATTGCCCAGCCACCGCCCAGGGCCCGATGCAGGGTGACGCGATTCGCCAGGATCGTCAACTCCACCAACAGCAGTTGATCTTCCGCTTGAAATCGCGTTTGTTGGGCATTCAACACGGTCAGGTAATCTACCAGGCCACGAACATAACGGGCTTCCGCTACCCGTTGGGTGGCACGGGCTTCCACCAAAAAGCTCAGGACATCCGTTCGACGCTCAATCTGTTTTCTGCGGGTCAAAAGCGCGTTTTCCACCTCTTTGAAAGCGTTCAGAACCGTTTTGCTGTATCCCGCGATTCCCTGGGCATATCGCGCTTCGGCGGCCCGTTGATTGGCCTTTAATCGACCGGCATCGAAGAGGGGCTGGGCCAGTCCCGCAAGCAGGCTCCAAGCTGCCCCGGGCTGAAAGAGATTGGACAACTCTTCGCTGGCATAGCCGTAACTACCCGTCAGACCGATGCTTGGAAAACGGCTGGCCTTGGCCACACCGATCTGCGCATTTAAGGCCTTCAACTGAGCTTCGGCGGCTCGAATATCCGGTCTGCGCAACAGAAGCTCACTCGGCAGACCAGGCGGTATGGGGCTAAGCTTTTTGTAATAGTCCTCGGGCTGCGGATAAGGTTTACGGGTTTTGGGATATCTCCCTGAAAGCACGGAAAGGGCCTGCTGTGCGGCGCCCAGTTCCTGCCTGAGCTGAGGTATCTGTCCCTTCGCCTGATTCAGGGTTCGTCGGGCCTGCCTGAGATCCAGGATGCTGGTTAATCCCCGTTTGTAACGTCGTTCCACAAATGTGACGCTGTCCTGGTAATTCTTCAGACTCTGAAGGGTGATCTGGATCCGTCTTTCAAGGGATTGGATCTGCAGATAAAGGCTGACGGCCTCAGCCACCAGACTCTGGGAAAGGGTCAGCCGATTTTCTTTCTCCTGCAACAGCTGGGCCCGGGAGGCTTCCTCTGCTCGTGCATATTTTCCCCACAGATCCACCTCATAGGATGCCGGCAGCGAAAAGCTGTACTGGTTCACGGTTCCACCAATGGGAATGCCCGGGCCGAGAATAGATTCCGGCTCATGTTGTCGCTGAGCCCCGCCCTGCAACCCCAGGGTCGGAAATCGATCCGCCCGGGTCTGAATCACCTGGTACTGCAATTCCAGAATACGCGCTGCGGCCTGCTGAAGATCCGGATTGTTTTCCAGCACCTTTTTCACCAAGCCATTAATTTCCGGATCCCCGAAAACCTCCCACCATCGGTCTTCCGGTACAACGGCCTTAGCATTTTTGGTTCGATACTGAAACCTTTCCGGCTGGGCAAATTGAAGATCGGGCTTTTTAAAGTCCGGCCCCATCTTTATACATCCACCTGCCACAATAAAGAAGAGCATAATCAGGAAGAGAAAGCCGAAGGCGCGGTTCATTAGGCCCCCTCCTCCCTGTTAATGTCTAACCCTGTCACAGAGAACTTAACAATATGTTCCACAAGCCTCTCCTTGAAATCGTCATCATATTCCCGCCCTGTCACGCGCATGACCGGCAGCCTGGCGAAATTAAAATAGATCACCATAGAAAAAATACTCAGGATGTTAAGCATCATTTGTTCCCCTTCCGTTTCCTCGGCCAGAAAGGGGCGAAGCAGGATAGCCAGTTCTCCAAAAAAGGGCTGAATAACCTGCTCAACCAGAATGTCTGCGGCAGGGGTTGGCATGACCATTTCCCTGATCATAAGCTGGGAATGACGCAGTCGCTCATCATCCGTCAACGGTCCTTTCAGAAAAGCCTCGGCCAGGGCATGAACAATGCCGGTGAGCGATGTCCCATCATGTGCCGATAGGGCATCTTTGAAGCATGCCTGGACCTTCCTGGCCCGCGGTATCCACCGTGCCCTAAAGACCTCCAGATAGAGTTTCTGCTTATTGCCGAAATAATAATTCACTGCGGCCAGATTACAATGGGCGGCCCGGGTGATTTCCCGGACAGTGACGGCATGAAACCCCTTTTCCGCAAACAGGGCTTCTGCCGCGTCTAAGAGTCTTTCTCTTGATATCGCGTTCTCATCTGCTCGGTCCATAAAACCATCCCTTCATTTAATACGAACGTTTGTATCAAACAATTGTTTTGATGTCAAGGACTATTTTGATTTCGGGAGTTTACGGAACTGCCATTGGCGGATAGGGTGTCTTTCCCGAGATTCAGAAATGCTAAGGCCACAGTAACCCCGCCTGCGGCGGGGTTTGGAGAGGCTTAAATTGAAATTAATTAAGATGGGTTACGAACAGCGCAAATGCCTCATATGTTGTGAAATAAAGTAGTCCAAACATTACATATTGTGTTTCCCCTTTTTTTTGAACATTAAATGAACATTCGTGTTCACCACAACATAAAGGATTTTCAGTAGCATGAATCACTTTTGAACAATTTAATACGAGGATGGGGGACGCTATTTTAATGCACGAACACCTTTCCAAGGGCGCTGAAAAATATCACGAAACCGAACATATTGTGCTCATTCTCAAGGCCAAAGCATCTGTTGTAAATGGATTGGGTAAGTTGATTTTTCTTGACCTAAGAATTTTTTCCATTACGTCTGATGCAAGTATTCCCACCATCCACACCATCCATTAACCTTAAATTGGAGGTTATCCCATGAAGATGAAGAACAACCTCAAACTGTATATGTACAACCCAAGAAGATACTGTGCTATGAGCGAAAGGCTCAATGTTTTTAGGCCCTGAAAGAGTCTGCTCAAAACAATCGAGACCGGCGAATTGGAGGGCGGGCCATTATCATGTGTCAAGGCGTTAGTCTTCGTGATGTGGCCTTGATGTTGAATACCGGCCAAAAGCTTCAATACGGTCTCCCAGGTAAGGAAGATCAATCGTAATCCCCTCAAAGGTGCATCGTTCAACCTTTCTCTAATTCCGAATGGTTTCCATCTTTTACTGAATTTTGGCGGAGTTGACAGTCAAGCCAAATACAGATATCATATTGGAGGAAAGATAAGGAGGTAAACGAGCCATGGATTGTGCCTTTTGTGGAGGAGAATTGAAAAAGACCACAGTGACATTCAGCTATGAGGAGGATGAGACCTATATTCTCGTTAAGCATGTCCCAGCCGAGGTCTGCCCAAAATGTGGGGAAAGGCTCTATACGCCGGAAGTCACGGATACCTTATTGCAGTTTGCTAAACAGCCAATAAAACCTGTGAAGATGATTCACGCTCCAGTCTATGATTTCACTGAAAGGGCAGTCGGTTTGTAAGAGATGGAATTTGAAGCGTTGAGGGGCAGAGCCAAGGGTACCAGCTTTGGGGTGAACAAGGTTTTCAAGGCCACGGGATAAGAGACATGCCATCGGTGGGGCAAAAATGGACATTCAACAAGATATAAAGCAAAAAATTATTGAAAACAGAATTGCCTGGCGAGGGCACGCCTTGAAAAGAATGATTGAAAGAGATATTTCCCGAGGGGCAGTGAAAAAAGCGATCCAAGATTGCATCATAGTTGAAGAATACCCAGATGATTTTCCCTTTCCAAGCTTTTTGCTGTTGGGGTATCATGAGAACACTCCATTGCATATTGTATGCTCGATCAACCAGGACCACCTCTGGATTATTACGGCTTATGAGCCCGATGAAGGCAAATGGGAAGGAGATTTCCAAACACGAAGGAGATAGCGATGTTGTGTTTTCTTTGTAAAGGTGAAATGAAAAGTGGTAAGGTGAATTTTCCTATTGATGAGGAAGACAATTTCATCCTTATTAAAGGGGTCCCGGCGGAGATTTGCGAGCAATGCGGGGAGGTTTTTTTGAAAGATGATGTTGCTGCGGCCATTGAAGAGATTGCAAAAACGGCCAAGGCAACAAACGTTGAATTCGAGATCCTGAGATTTGCTGCCTGAATTGACGCCATTTTCCATGATCAGACCAGAGGAATGAAATTATGATCGAAGAACTTTTGCCGGACCTTTTTAGAATAGAGATTCCCCTGCCGAACAGCCCACTCAAATATCTCAATTCCTATGTGATAAGGTCTTCGGAGAGGAACCTGGTGATTGATACCGGTTTGAATCGGAAAGAATGTCTTGAAGCCATGGAGACCGGTCTAAGGGAAATTAAGGTTGATCTGGGGAAAACCGATTTTTTCATCACCCATCTCCATGCCGATCATTTCGGTCTTGTAGGTAAACTTGTTACCGATACCAGCAAGGTATTTTTCAATCGTCCGGATAGTGAGCTCATCGAGTCCTGGGACGGATGGGAGCCCATGCTCGAATATGCCGGGCAAAATGGGTTTCCCAAAGGTGAACTCAGGAATGCCCTGAAAAGTCACCCTGGGTTCAAGTTCCATTCTCAGTGGGTCCCTGAACTGAGCATCCTAACAGACGATGATACCATTCGAGTTGGGGAATATCATTTCAGGTGCATTGAGACTCCCGGCCACACCAAGGGGCATACCTGTCTGTACGAGGCTGAAAAAAAGCTTTTCATTTGCGGAGACCATATTCTCATCGATATTACCCCCAACATCCAGTGCTGGTCCGACCGGGAAAACCCATTGAAGAATTATCTGACCAGTCTTGAAAAGGTCCGCGGACTGGATGTCGGTCTGGTTCTGCCAGGGCACAGAAGGGTGTTTAAGAACCACGATAAAAGGATTGATGAACTGAAGCAGCACCACTACAGGCGAATTGAAGAGGTCCTCACAATCCTGAACACTGAGTCAAAAAATGCCTTTCAGGTTGCCTCAGAGATGACCTGGGACATAGACTGCGCTTCATGGGATCAGTTTCCTCTGGCCCAGAAGTGGTTTGCCACCGGGGAAACGATCGCCCATTTGAGATACCTTGAGGAAGAGGGCGCTGTGGGATTTCGGATTTCGGATTCCGGAATTCGGATTTGGTCTGGAAAAGCTCAATCGTAAGAATTCAGGCATTAATTAAGGAGGATCGTATGTCAAACACGGAAAAGGAAAACCTGGTTACTTATCACAGAGATGATTACATCGGTGTGATTACTTTGAACAGGCCTGAAAAGCGGAATGCATTGAATCCGGTGGTGTGGAACGCCCTGGACATGGCGATTGGTATGGCCGAAGAAGACGGAGAGGCGAGAGTGGTCCTTCTCAGAGGGGAAGGGGAATCGTTTTGCGCCGGCTTGGACCTGAGTCCTGAAAATGAGCTATTTTCTGCTGTAAACAAGGCCCCGGACGCAACTCAAAAAGTCTGGTTTTTCAGGGAGGTCAGGAAGACCCAGGATATCCACACACGGCTGGAACGTATTTCAAAGCCCACCATCGCGCTTATTCACGGGCATTGCCTCGGGGCCGGGTTGGAACTGGTCCTTTGCTGTGATATCCGGCTCTGCTCCCAGGAAACCCTGTTCGCCTTTCCTGAGGCGAAGTTAGGCTTTATTACTGATGTTGGGGGATTGCAGCGTCTCCCCAGGGTTGTGGGGAAGGGGCACGCTAAGGAAATTGCATTTCGGGGGCACCGGTTCGACGCGAAGAGGGCCCAGACCATTGATCTGGTAAACGATGTTTTCCCTGACAAAGAGACCTTGGAGATCAAGGGGAGGGGGATGGCAGAGGAGATCGCCGGCAATCCACCTCTGGCTGTTCAGGGGGCCAAAGAGGTCTTACTTTTTGACGAGGAAGTCAGCCTGGAAGAATCCCTGGAATATAATGCAGCCAGATCAAGCATGATTGTGCCATCGGAGGACCTGTTAGAGGCCGTGTCCGCATACTTGCAGAAACGAAAGGGAGAGTTCAAGGGGGCTTGATCAGAAACAGGAATGTATTAGAAATGTATGGGGAACCTGACCGGACAGACACCGTTTTTTTAAAATGGGTAATCTGCTGAATGAAGAATGTCCAGATTCTAAATAAATGACAACTGTTCGGGTTTATCCGAAAGGGGGATAGGTTTCGGTTTGAACCTTTTGGGACTGCTACGAGACCACAATTGTCACTTTGAATGATTTTATGGGAGGGACGTCTTTCTCAAAGGCTCTGAAATAAATGAACTTGAGTGCTGTCTCGCCAGTAGAAAGGGCCTTAAAATAGAATGTTAATTC
>Ga0222665_1000744_pt1 | contig 17734 bp, 17 predicted proteins | sample AntAcemetagen653_FD_179853 | JGI IMG/M metagenome (GOLD analysis project Ga0222665, IMG submission 179853) | Saline water microbial communities from Ace Lake, Antarctica - #653 | ecosystem: Environmental > Aquatic > Non-marine Saline and Alkaline > Saline | place: Antarctica: Ace Lake...
CATTCTGTCATAGATCAGCCTTCTGTTGGGATGGCTTAGAACAGAATAAGCTTCATTCACTCTTTTCGTTATCTCGTAAGACATCTTTGAAATTTCTGAGGGAACATTTCTAAATTTGTCCGGATGATAAGTTCTGGCAAGCTTGATATAACTCTTTTTTATCTCTTCTTTAGAACTTTCTGAACTTACTTCGAAAAGTTTATAGTAGTTAAGATGATCCATATTTTTAAAGAAATCTGTTATCTTTTCTACAAAGTTTTTTGTAATAATTTTTGGAATATTCGTGCTATTTTTAACGTTATCAAGAATATCATTGATCATAAAAAGCAGTCTTTCAGAATTAATTGGCAGTTTCAGAAAACCGGTTGCACCATACTTTCTGGCAATTGCCTCGTTTAGTTCAGGCCCGTCCTTCAAAGCAAGAAGAATGAAGTTCTGAACTTTTCTAATAATTGGTAGTGCTTTAAGCCACACACCTTCCTTGAGAAGTGAAGAAACAACAATCAGCGCATATTCAGAAAGATCGAGCTTTGAAAGGTCTTTAGTATCTCCTGTTGCAAAAACATCACAGTCAGGAACCTTACTCGCAACAAATTGTTCCAATGAATCTAAGTACTTCTCGTCCCTCATCAAAATAATTATCTTGTTTTTCATATGTCACTCCAAACCGTGAATATTCAACGAAAGTTTCTGAACTCTTCCTGTCTCAAGGTCAACTGCGCTGGCATTAAGAACACCGTTGGTATCTATCTCAAACTTAACCTCTATTTTAAGTTCGCCTCTCTGAGCTTTTCTTATATCATTAAGAAAAAGTTCGCCCATTAAGTGAGATTCTGTTTTGCTCTGACCCTCTCCCTGAAAGATTGCGATCTTAACTGTGCTTTGATTGTCCATAGCATTTGTAAATACACTTGTTCTTTCAATAGGCAGCGGCTCATTCTTCTCAACGAGGATCTCCACGTAGTCTCCCACAGTTCCAACTCCAAGAGATTGAGGAATAACATCCATAAGCACAGGTGCATCTTCATCAAATGTATTAACCAGCGTATTACCAAGGATACTGGCTCCCATAGAAATAACCAGTACAGTTTCTATTCCGTAAAAAGGTTGCTGCTCAAAAAACTCCTCTACTCTTTCCTGAACGTAAGGGATCTTTGTAGAACCACCTACAAGAACTACAGCATCAAGCTCCGAGACACCAATATGGGCATTCTCTATGGCATTTGTACAGATATTAAACGCTCTTCTGATTATCGGTGAAATAATTTCTTTAAAAAGTTCACGATCTATCGTTCTTTCATAGTCATGATTCTCACCATCATCATTTGGAACGAGACCTTTGATGAGCACCCTTATTTTGTTTTCGGTTGAAAGGGATATCTTTATTCTCTCTGCTTCTGAAAGCAGTATGCTCTGCATTTCACTATTGATCTGCATTTCAACGTTGAAGTTAGTTTCAATATCAACTATCATGAACTGCACAAGAGCAGCATCAATATCATCGCCACCAAGGAAACTGTCACCATCAGTTGAAAGAACTTCAAAGAAATTATCCCTGACCTCAAGGATAGTTATATCAAATGTTCCTCCACCAAAATCAAAAACGGCCACCTTTTCATTTAGATTATTACCAAATCCGTAAGCAAGAGCCGCCGCCGTAGGCTCATTGATTATCCTAAGCACATTCAGACCGGCTAGTCTTCCAGCCTCCTGTGTCGCCCTTCTCTGAGGTTCATTATAATTTGCGGGAACGGTTATTACTGCATCGTTGACTTCAAAACCCAGGAAATCAGCTGCTGCTTTTTTAGCCTTTTTAAGAACAAGAGACGAAATGACCTGGGGAGTGATCCTTTTTCCATAAATATCGATCTCAACAGAATCGTTTTTACCACCGACAACTTTATATGGAAATCTGTTCGCATATTTAAGAGTTTCAGGATCAGAATATTTCCGACCGATTATTCTTTTAATACTGTAAATAGTGTTTACAGGGTCATTATGCCTGTTATCTTTAGCCCTTTTACCTACGAGCACATTTTTTCCTTCATTGAGAAAAGAGACCACCGAAGGCATTATTTTATCGTCGTCCTCTCCTTTGATGGGAATAACCTGCGCAAGTCCATCCTTGACAACTGAAACAGTCGTTGTCGATGTTCCAAGATCAATTCCGAGAACGTATTTTGTTGTCATACTGGCCCCCTTCGAAAAAATTAAAGCTCCAAAACATCCTTTTCCTTAATTTTGGACATATCTTCAAGGTTCTTTATCATTTCGTTAAGCTTATCCTGAACTTTGTCCGAAAACTTCTTTTCATCATCTTCTGTTATCTCTTTTTCTTTTTGAGCATTTTTAACTTCATCAAGAGCATCTCTTCTAATATTTCTGAGGCTTACCCTATATTTTTCTGTAAGATGACTGAGCTGCTTTACAAGATCCTTTCTTCTTTCTTCTGTAAGTACAGGGATCGGAACTTTAATTGTTATGCCGTCATTTATAGGATTGAAACCAAGGTTTGCGTTTCTTATAGCATCTTCAATGCCTTTAAGAGATGACCTGTCAAAAGGCTGAACCATAAGCAATCTCGGATCAGGAACTGTAATAGAAGCCATCTGGCTTAGAGGAGTATTAACTCCGTAATAATCAACAGTAATAATGTCTAAAAGCTTGGGAGATGCCTTCCCAGTTCTGTACTGAGCGATCTCTGTTCTATAGGCTTCCAGTGATTTTTCAAACTTACTTTTTAAACTTTGGAAAAAAGCATTTTGTTCAAACATCATATCCTCCAGGAATCAATTAGTTACAAGACTTCCAATATTATCGCCCTTAATGGCCTTAAAAATATTTCCTTCCTTGAAAATATTAAGGATCCTTAAGTTAAGATTATTCTCTTCACAAAGAGAAAGAGCTGTCATATCCATTACTCTGAGCTTTCTCGATATAGCGTCTCTATAAGTTGTTTTTTCTATCATTACAGCATCCTTATTCTTTTCGGGATCTTTGTCATAAAGTCCGTCAACTCTTGTTGCCTTGATAAGAAGCTCTGCGCCTATCTCCGCAGCTCTTAATGCAGCGGCTGTATCTGTTGTAAAGTAAGGATTGCCTGTCCCAGCACCAAAGATAACGATTCTTTTCTTTTCAAGATGTCTTATTGCCCTTCCTCGAATAAAAGGTTCCGCTACTTTAGGAATTTCTATAGCTGTCATTGCTCTAGACGGCATACCGTTTGCTTCGAAAGCAGCTTTTAATGCAAGACTGTTGATAACAGTTCCCAGCATTCCCATATAATCTCCGGTAACTCTATCAAGACCGGTATCTCTGTTGGCGTTAAGTCCACGAAAAATATTCCCGCCACCAACTACTACGGCGATCTCAATACCATTATCATAAATATTCTTAATTTCCTTTGAGAGGTAGGATAGAAAATTCTGATCTATCGGCTTCCCGTCCTTACAAAGAAGTGCCTCTCCACTTATCTTGAGCAGTACTCGCTTTATCATTTTTCAACTCCTGAAAATCTACTTGCGTTACATTACATTATTAAGAAAGTGTTTTCAAGTTTTCCGTCTAACAGGCATGGTCATACACCTACATCCACCACCACCTCTGCTCAATTCTGAACCGTGAATTGTAATAACGCATTTTTCATGCTCTTTCAGACTGCTTTTACCACTTATAACATCTTTTGCCTTTAAAGCAGTAAATCCGTGTTTCTCAAGTTCTTCAATTGTATGTATATTTCTGTCATAACCGATTATCTTTCCTGGAGCTACTGCAAAAAAGTTTGCACCACTATGCCACTGCTCTCTTTTTTTCATCCAGAGGTCTTCTCTTCCACCGCAATAAAGAGGTTCAACATCCATTCCAACCATCGAAAGCGCTTCTATTAGATTATTTCTATATTCAATTTTGCTGATCTTTCCTCCAGAAAGCTTCATATGAACAGTCTGCAATTTACTATGAGAGTATATTACCGGATCATATATCATGCATTTATCAACATCAATAAACGTGAAAACCATATCAAGATGAATAAAAGACTCTCTTTCTGCAGGCAACTCCTGAATAATAATGTGTATTTCCTTCTCAGGGCTCTTGCTGCAAATCCTTTTTGCAAATGCATCTATCGCCTCGGAATTAGTTCTCACTCCCATTCCGATAAGAATAATGTTTTCAGATGCAACAATAACATCCCCGCCTTCTATCATAATTTTATCCGACGTCTCTGTATTCTCTAGATCTATCGTGGAAGTTGAAAAGTTCGGATGATAATCGAAGATCGCTTTCATGATTATCGATTCTCTTTCCCTGACTTTATTTGCCATTTTACCTATGAGCACAGAATCAAAAACAGTCATTGAGGCATCTCTAGTAAAGAAAAAATTGTGCAGAGGTTTCAGCGAGTATCTATCTTTGTTTAGGAACGATGTCAAAGAAGACTTCTCCATTACGACACCTTCAAACAGCTTTCTGGATATTTCTCCGGGAGTGTCTCGGTCTAACTCCTGAAAAACCTCCTTTGAAGCAAACTCATTTTCGGTCACATCGTGAAGTATCGTTTTTTTTATTGCATCGTTTTTAAGGATATCACAAAGAAGATCCTGAACATCAAAGACCTTGCAGATTTTTGACAGAACCTGATTGAGCTGATTATGCTCCTTCATTGCAATAGAACGGTTCAGTATATCACTATATAGAGATCTTTCTGCATTTTCAGGAGTCATATTCTCAATTTCGAGTCCAGGCTTATGGACTATTACTGCCTCAAGTTCTCCAACTTCCGAATTTACACTAAGATTTATTCCAACCATTTTTTATCTCCATAGAAAAAGCAAAATACAGCGACCAATATAGTTATAAAACACTTAAGGTCAAACTAACTGTTTTCTTGACAATCATAAAAATAAACTCTATTTTGCTTGAGGTTTTTTTACTAACTTTTTTGGAGAACATTATGAAAAAAATCAGTGTCATTGCAATTACATTAATTTCACTATTTATCTTTGCTGCATGCGGCTCTATGGTCGCATACAAAAAAGGTGACAACACAAAAGGTTATCTTCAGGGCGTGAAGAAGATTGGCGTAAGTTTTGATTACACCAAAACGGCTGTAGGCAACATGACTCAGGAAGCGTACATCGCAAAAAAAGAAGCTGATGGAAAAGCTGATTTCAGAGCAAAATGGGAAACTCAGAAAACAACTGTTTTCATTCCTAAGTTTGAATTACTTATTAATGAGTACACAAAAGAAAAGGGAATCGTAGTTGGAACAAAGATTGAAGACGCTGACCTTAACATGGTTATTCATGTAACTCACATCGAACCAGGTTGGAACATTGGTATTTCAAGAAGAAATGCAACAATCAACCTTGATATCGAAATTTTTAAGAAAGGCGAAACAGAGCCTGTTGTTGTCTATGGAATGACAAACGTTCCCGGTTACGGTGCTGCAGGATTTGATTTCGATGCAGGATTCCGTATTGGTCAGTGCTTTGCAAAAGCAGGAAAAGAGATCGGAGCTTTCTTTTCAAAAGACTAACACTTTATTTCTAATTACTTCTTAAGAATTTTCTTTCCAATCATCCTAAGTTTCCAAACACCGAAAAGAGCTTCCTTAAATATTTTTCCGCTCATCTTACTTTCACCTTCTTCCCTGTCCGGAAAAATAATGGCAAGCTCATAAATTTTTGCTTTGGCGATCTTGGTTCTAAAAGCCATCTCTATCTGAAACCCGAAACCTGAAAGAACAAGAGGTGTGCTTGTTACTTTTTTGAGAAGTCCCGCATCCCAGCATTTAAATCCAGCAGTCACATCGTTTACGCCAAGGCCCAGTATCGTGGATGCATAAAAACTGCCTCCTCTTGAAATTATCCTTCTCATGACATTCCAATTCCTTGTTCCGCCGCCTTTAACATATCTGGAACCAATTATCAGATCGTATCCTTCATCCATTTTTGAAAGCATTTCAGGGAGATACTCAGGTTTGTGTGAAAAATCAGCATCCATCTGAATAATGCGTTCATAGCCTCGTTCAATAAGTGTTTCAAACCCGTCCAGATAAGCAGCTCCCAGACCTTCTTTTGCGTTTCTCACCTTAACGGATACAAACTCATTGTCTTTCATGAATTCGTTAACAATTTCAGCTGTTTTATCAGGAGAACTGTCATCAACTATCAGAATATCCGCTTGAGGTATCTCGCTGTGGACTGCTTTAATTATTTTAATAATATTTTCCTTTTCATTATATGTTGGAATACAGACTGCAGTTCTTTTCATCTAATCCTCCTTTAGCATTTCTGATGCGGTATCATTAAACCTGCCGGAATTTGAGTCGCCCATCATTCTTGCAAGTTCTTTAGTCTTTTCACTTTTATTAAGTTTTCTTACGTTCGCGAATACTTTTCCTCCGACAACCGTTTTCTCTACGACAAGATGTTCATCCGCCGATGCTGCCGTCTGGGGAAAATGAGTAACAACAACTATCTGATTGAACTTGGAATTTTTCTTCATTTCCATCGATGCGTCCCTTGCAGTCTCACCACCGATACTACTGTCAATTTCATCAAAAAGAAGCAAACGCCCCTTTTCCCTGTCAACAAGTTTTACAGAAAGAAGAAATCTTGACAACTCACCTCCGGAAAGCGTTGAAATATCAGAATGTTTCTGAGATCCAGTCGTATTTATACTGAATTTCACATCATCTATTCCCCTCTCTCCTGATATATCCGTTTTCTCAACGTTCACTTTAAGATCCACACCTTCCATTCCAAATTTTTTCAGATACCCACTTATCTTTTTTTCAAGTTCCGGCGCACCTTCTAACCTTGTTTTACGCAGAGAATCAGCTTTTTCATCAAGAACGTTCTGAACCTTTTTCAACTCTTTTGTAAGCTTAGTTATTTTTTCCGGGACTTCGTTAAGGTCTTCAAGTTCAAACTGCATCTTTTCCAGCTTCCCAAGAAGCTCAGCAGTATCAGTAGATGAATGTTTCATCAGCATTGAAGAGACCTTGTCATATCGCGTTCTCATATCTTCCGGATCTTCATCTTCAAAATCATAATCAGGGGTTGAGAAATTCCTTTTAATATCAAAGAGTTCAATTGCCGCACTTTTTATTCTCTCATCGAGACCTTTCACATTTGAAAGTTTCGCAAGGTCATCAATTATGTCTGCGGCTCTTTGCGCTTTATCCGAAGCTGAATTAAGAATTTCATCCAGTTCTTTGCCCAGATTGAGAATTTTTGACTTGTTTTCGACGAAACTGATCTTCTGAGCAAGTTCGACATCTTCACCTTCCCAGGTTTCCAGCTTCACAAGTTCATTTATCTGATATTCAATATAGTCTCTTTTTCCCGGATCATCGGCTGACCTAAGTTCTGACAGCTCATTTTCAAGCTTTTTCATTTCATGGAAAACTTCTTGATATTCTTTAAGTTTGTCACTATTTTTAATGAAAGTATCAAGAACAGAAAGCCTGTAATCTTTTTTAAAAAGCTCTCGATTTTCAAACTGACTTCCTATTTCTATATGATCTCCGAAAAGATCCCCGAGAAGTGCAATGCTAACTGGAGAATCGTTAATATAGGCGCCAGTTTTTCCACCGAAGACCCTCTTTACGACCATTCTGCTGTTATCTTCAAGATAAATTAAATGTTCCTCACATTTTTTCCTAAGAACATAATCATCCTTTTCAATAACTATTTCGGCAGAGATCTCACCTATATCACTCCATCTTCCCACCAGGTCTTTTGTTATCCTGTGCCCTTTCAACGCTTTCATCGCACTGATGAAAAGACTTTTTCCACTTCCGGTCTCGCCAGTGACAGTGGTCATACCTTTTGAAAGTTCGATCGCAGCTTTTTCAATGATAAGAAAATTTCTTAGAAACAGTTTTTCAACTTTCATCGTTTTTTAAGAACCTCTGAAGCCGTTCGAACACGTTGTCAACATCTCCGACAGATAGATACCACTTTTTGCCGGGAAACTCAACAACTATGGTTGCCCCTTCTTTATAAATTTCCAAAATATTTTCCCTTTCTACCGATTCTCTTACCTTTCTAAACGTGCAGACAACAAGATTTGAACCGTCAATACAGACTGAACAACTTACCCACCGTCTGAGTTTTCTTCTGTTTATGACAACACCTTTATCAATTGTAACATTGCGGAACTTTTCCACGCACTCTATTCCTTTTGGGGATCTTCCCATCAGGTACAGCAGCACAGCAAGCATTAAAAAAACAAAGGTGATATTAGAGGTTATCTGTATCATCGAAGGATGAATTCCCTGATTTATAAAAATATAACCCAGAAGCAGTCCAAGAAATATGATGTAGATAAGATATATTCTTTTAATGACTGTCAGCATTCTTTCTCCACTGTACGAACTTTTCTATCGTATAGAAACTTCCTGTAACAATAAGCGTAATTCCTTTTTCCTTTGAATATAGAAAAGCTTTTTTTATAGTTTCATCATCTGTCATATCATAGTCTAAAAGTGTTTTCACAAATTCATCCGATCTTGAAACTATATCCGCAACAGTAGAACCTCTATTCAAGCAGTCAATTGAGACCGGAAAGATCCTTTCTGACACTTTTGAAAGCAAATTCAAGCATTTACCGACATCTTTGTCCTTCATAGCCCCGTAGATAACAGCTACTTTTTCATTTTTTAAAGCAATATGATCAGTCAGGGTTTTTATCGCTGGAGGATTATGAGCGACATCTATGACAACACCTTTTTCGATCTCTTCAAATCTTCCTGGAAAATAGAAACCATCTGCTTCAGGTATAGATATCCCGCTTTCAGTGTTAAGTACAGCAGCAATAGCTATCTGCATATTCTGGATCTGTACTGCACTTCTTTCAACCTTTCCACTCTTAAAGAACGAGCCTTTGCCTGCATCATGGATGCTCACGCCTTCAATATTTTCAATTTTAGAAACCATCCACTTACGCAATGGTCGATTGTCCATCTGAGGAAGAATAAGAATGTCATCTTTTTTTACGATCCCAAGTTTTTCATACGCTATCTCTTTCAGTGTATTCCCAAGAATATGTGTGTGATCAAAGCCAATTGATGTTATCACATCTGTTTTGGGCCAGTCTATAACGTTCGTGGCATCTATTCTTCCGCCAAGCCCGACTTCTATTACAACCCTGTCACAGCCTTCATTTTCAAAATGTTGCCATGCTACGAGAAAGGTTATTTCAAAAAAAGACAGCTCTTCAAAATTCTCGAGCTCAATTTCCAGTTTATTATAGATGTCGATTATCTGTGAGTCTTCAATGTTTTTTTCGTCAACAGATATTCTTTCATTATAGCTGAACAAATGCGGCGATATGAATCTTCCCGTTTTAAACCCGTTCTCTTTAAGAATATGAGTGAGAGCATAGACAACTGTGCCCTTTCCATTTGTGCCGGCTACATGATAAGTTGGAATGCTGTTTATTTTCACCTGAGGAAAAGCTTCGCCGACTCTTCCAATACCCAGTTTTATACCGTTCTTTTTCTCAAACAGTTTTGCAAAAAATTCTTTAGTCAAAGTTACTCTCCGGCTTTATATGTATGAGCAATTTCATCTAGTGTTTTGAATTTATACCCATTGGAAAGATAGAAATCTATCAGCTCTTCAAATCTTGCGGTCTTTCTATCCAGATCGTATTTAAGATCAGGCTGATATGCTTTTAACTTTTCGAGCTTTTCACTGTCTTTTGACTGACAAAGATCAATCCCGTGTGCTTCAAAATTAACATAGTCTCTTTTTAGAGAAAGTTTTAACATCATTCTGAACAGAAATCCCGGAAAAACTATCACAGAAGTTCCTATCAAAGGTAACCCGATAGGAGTAACTGTGGTTATAGGAAGCTCTGTCAGCAAACTATCTTTTTCCTCTTTTCTAACTATTTCTCCAATTTGGTAAGGCTTCTTTTTGCCCCAACAGTCCATAATTGAATAAATAATGGATTTTGATTTTCTGCCTCTCATTCTTTTTATTTTAATTATCAGCCATTTTGCAAAATAGTACATCGGCGAAGGAAAAAACGAAGAATCGTAGACGTAACCATTATCCTTTAAAGAACTGATCACATCCGGCGAAATGTTATATCCGGGGCTTCTGAATCCAACACAGTTAAACCCTGTAACATCCTTGATAAATTGATGGTTTTTCTGTATCTCATCGATCACATCGTCTTTTTTCATAAGGGTAAACCTGTAATCGTGAGAGTAAGTGTGGTTTCCTATCTCATGTCCCTCTTCCACTATTCTTTTTAAGATCTCGCTATTACTATTTTTAAAATCAGAGGCTGTGACAAAGAAAGTTGCTTTAATGTTCTTCTTTTTTAAAAGCTCCAGAAACCGAACCACACCTTTAGACCAGATATGATCGTTGTCAGTTTTATCAACCTTTATTCCATGTATGCTGTAATAACAATCGATTGGATCTATGTCTATATTAAAGGAAGCAAGCTTCATCAACGATTCCTGACTCTGATATTCCAAAAAAGATAGCTGAGATTGGTAAGAACTTTGGGAACTCTTTTCATCAGCTTTATGGAAGGCGCTCTTTTCTCGTCAAGTGATATTGGTATTTCTTTAATCTTAACGCCCATCCTCTCAGCTCTTATAACAAATTCACTTGCAAAAATATCTTTTCCTACAAGGCATCTGTCAAGTACAGGCATTAGCGCACTTTTTCTAAAAGCCTTCACTCCATGCGTATCCGTTCCTTTAAATCCCAGAAATATCTTCAGCATTGTATTGAGCACCCAGGTTGCCAACCTTCTCTTAAAGGGTCTTCTGTCATCGGCTCCCTTTGCTCTTTTTGAACCTACTACCATCTGAGCATCTTCAGTTTCAAATATCTTTAGAGCTTTTTCATAGAATTCAGATAGGCACAGATCTATTTCATCACAGAAGATAAATTCACCTTCAGCTCTGTTTATTCCTTCTTTTAGTGCAAGTCCATAATCAGGAGAATGATAGTGAAAAATAGACAGACCGGAGACCTTTTCAGACAGCTCCTGCCCCTTCTCAATTGTTTTGTCGCTACTTCCATTTTCAGCAAGAATAATTTCGAAATCATAACTGCCTTCAAATTTCTCAAGATCTTTTTTCAATGAAGTAACTGCTTTTTCAAGAATTTTCTCTTCATTGTAAACGGGAATGACTATTGACACTGTTCTCATCATTTTGCCACCTGTAAAAGTTCCATCAGAAATATATTTCATTAATTATTTTAGTCAAATTTATTGACTGGTTCAAACAATTTCACTATTGTAAAACATGTATTCTTTTTGACTAATTTAGATTTCATATTATTACCCCATAATGACATGTTGCTATAAAAGTTTTTCGTAATAATATAAAATAGTTTTTTGACAATAAATGGTTTTGAAGGATTATAACGGTGTATGTTGTTTTTTTAATTATATGGAGTTCTACATGAAAGACAGTATCAAGAAAAGAATTATTGAAAAAGCAAGAGACCTGCTTTTCACAAAAAATGAAGAAGAAATTACAATGAACCTGATCGCCGGAGAGCTTGGAATAACTGCTCCAACCCTTTATCACTACTTTAAAGGAAAAGATGAGCTCCTTAATTCAGCTAACGTTCTTATCATGGAAGAGATCTCAGCACACCTCTCAATTAAGTTTCCCCCTTCAATTCCTGCTGAAATGAAAATAATCACCGCAACAAGTCTCGTTGCTGAATATTTCATAAAAACAGGCCTTCCTGTAAGCTATCTTGTTGAAGATCCTAAGGACAGACCTATTGTTCTTAAGGAATTTAGAAAGAAATTTACTGAGATGTTCACTGATTACAATAAAAACAGAAAACCTGCAAAGAAAGTTGGTGCAGAGCAGACTACGATGCGTTATCTCGCTATTCTTATGGCTGATCTTGCATATGTGAGAAACAATAAAAAGGCTCTCTCAGATGATTTCGCAGAAAAAGTTTTCGCAGTTCTCTTTAAATAGGCTTTAAGGCTTAGACCAACCAGCCCAGAAATCACAATTATCTTTCTCTAACTTTTCCTTAATTTCAATATTTTCAGATAGATCAATATACTTTTCAGATTCATCATAAACTGGCCAGTCGTTCAGATCTGAACCGGAGGCAAAATCCAGCCATAATCCGGAAATATTTTCAACTGTCTCATTGTAACCATCTTCGCTGTTCTTGTAATAATCATCCCATGTGTTGAAAAGATAGCCGAGCTCAGCACCGTGAAAACATCCAAGTCCGGACGTAACGCCGTAATCAGGAACATGTGAGAAACGATAATATCTAATATTCTTGTTATACTTCGCAAAATCTCTGGCCATAATTATGCTTGCACAATTAAAAGTTATGTCCGCAAAAAGATCAGTGTATGCATGCCAAGGAGATTCGTAACTTTCAGCAGGATATTGCGCAAGAACATAAGGTGCTGCAGTGGCGCCAAACTGTTGAGTGATAAGAGTTTCATACTGTTCTTTTGTTTCCAGATAACTCTTTAATGAAAATGTAAAAGCAGTTCCTTCATCCTGATTTGTTCCAATTATCAAAGGAACATTTTTGCCCTCGCCTGTTATTGCCATCTTATAAGGAACATCAATGAAAAGTTCGCCATCAACATGAGGACCATAACTTTCAGCATCTGAAAGAATTCCACTTTCCAGATAGGTAAGAATATCCTCTGCACTTTTTTCCTTTAGACATTTGACGACATCTTCATCTTTACAGCCTGATGCTTCAACGAACCTTTCTCCCTGATCGTCGGCAACTGCCTTTTTCATTGTTTCACCCCAGGAAATAGTTCCGCTTTCAATTACTGCACGTTCAAAAAGATCAGGTCTTACACCAATTAATGCTCCGACCGAAATTGCTCCTGCGGATTCGCCGAAAACAGTCACGTTCTCACTGTTGCCGCCAAAAGAAGAAATGTTTGCCCTGACCCACTCAAGAGCGGCAATCTGATCATAAATTCCGTAGTTTCCTTTTATTTCTGTATCAGGAATGCTCAGAAATCCAAACTGTCCGAGTCTGTAGTTTATTGTAACAAGCACAATTCCTTTTGAAGCAAGCCAGGAACCTTCATAAGTTGCAAGACTGGAAGTTCCGTTAACAAATCCACCTCCGTGGATAAAAACCATGACTGGAAGCTTTTCCGTGCTGTCAGGTCTAAAAACGTTAAGATAAAGGCAGTCTTCACTCCACTCGGGAACGTATCCAGCTCCAACTTCAAGACTCTGAGGACAAGCTTTAGAATAATTTGAGGCTTCAAGTGTCTCTGTGCGTTTTTGTGCCGATTGAGGTTTTTCCCAGCGAAGTTCTCCAACCGGAGGAGCTGCATAAGGAATCCCCTTATATGATATTACGCCATCTTTTACAAAACCCTTGACCAAACCTTCAGCAGTCTTAACGATTTCGTAACTTTCAACGGCCACATCATCATCTGTAGTTTCAGCGCCATCATTTAATTCACTGTCATCATTGTCTGCTTTCTTTGTGCTGTTCTCACAGGAGATCACAAAACAGAACAGCACTAATACTAAAAATAATTTCTTCATTTTAATTCCCCTTTATTTTTTCAGCAGCTTCAAGACCCTCAACAATAGCGTTTTCCATTGCGGCATATGTCCATTTGCCATATCTTCCGACAAGTTGAATATCACATTTGGCACACCAGGCATTCACTTCCTTCATATCATCAAAATACTCTTTGTGATAAATGACATAACCATTCTTAATTATTCGATAATCCATGAATTCTATCTGGTCTTCACTTTCGATTATCTTCATATCCTTCATCATCTTTAAGCTTTCATTTTTAAGCGTTTCAACTTTATCAAAATCACCCTGATGAGTGTATTCAATATAGGCTGAACCTTTTCCGTCTGGAGCAAGCTGAGCATAGATATTACTGAAAGAACCGATTCGATAAGGCATATATTTTTCTTCAGGTATATAAAACCAGTGTCCATCATGACCGGGAACAGTTTTAAACGCAACATTGAGATAACTGACTGAGGCAATTTTCATCCTATTTGAGATCTCAATGCTTTTATCTTTGTTTGAATCAGTCTGAATTTTCAAAAAATCTCTAAGCGGAATGGAATTTATGAGATTTTCATATTTTATAGTTTGTCCATCGGAAAGTGTAACCGTCTTTTCTTCGCTATTTATTTCAACAGGATGAACATTGAAAAGAAACTTTTCCTTTTCACATTTCTCAAAAAGTCTTTTTGGAAGTTCACCTATTCCACCGCTCTTTGGATAATCAAAAGTTGCATTATAACCGATATCTTTTTGTTCGGGAGCTGTCACCGCACCCTCAATTACCTGATCCAGCGTAGGTTTTGGAACATAATAGTCACACCAGTGACTTGCATAATCCTTTGGGTGAACAGTATATATCTTTGTGTTGTAAGGAATCATAAAATGCTTTGAAATTCCCTCACCAAGATGAGCCATACACCATTCATAGAAGTTTTCATGCGCTCTTGACTTATCATTTTCATAATGTGCCTTAATAAATCCCATAACACATTCTTTTATCACCTGAGGCGGAAGTCCATAAGTGTTGGACTGAAAAGGATATTGCGTGTAGACATTATGAGAGAACACAAAGGTTTTTCGCTCAATAGTTACAAATTCGTTCTTAAAAAGAAGATCAAAAAGTTTCTTTGTCCTGTCATCACGCATATGAAACCAGTGACCTGTCTGATCGAACGAAAACCCGTTTTTATGCTCAGAAGTACAAAGTCCACCAACATGATCGCTTTTTTCAATTACCAGAAAATCTTCACCCGAAAGATGATAAGCAGCTGAAAGACCGCTAAGTCCTGCTCCAAGTATTAAAGTCTTTACCTTTTTCATCGTCTACTCCATGAGTTTCAATGCGTCAGAATATACCGTAAGACGTTATCTTTATCAAGTGAAAGTAAATTCACTAATTTGAATACGGAAGCCTGTAACCTTTACAATCATGCGGTTTTGAAAACCTCAATCAGTACCATTGTTTCAGGAACAACGTAGGCGGTATCACAATCAGGCATCTCGACATCATCTTCATCTGGAACAAGATCAACTTCATCAACCTCATTTTCAATATCAACATCTTGAATATCATCAGTCTTTTCATCAAGGCAGTCAGTTGTATGTCCACTATCGTCTACACAGGAACATAGCTCTTGAGTAGAATCTAATTCTGATAGCGTTTCAACAATGGTGTCCGGATCAGTCGTAAGTCTTGCATTTACTCCGAAATAGAGAATCTCTCCGGGAGCAAAGGTTTCATTGCAGCCATAACATAAATGAAGTTTACCTTCAGGAAGTTCCATTCCATCAAAATCTGCAAATGTACTTACAGCTATTGTACAAATTTCTGTAACCTCTTCTGTCACAGATCTTAAAGTCAGGACCTGAACAAAAGTGCTGAATGGTGCTTCTGTTGGAAGTGCACCAGCTGCCATCTGAGGTTTGTCGTTCATTGGAACAAAAAGGATGCTTGGGATGGAGCGAATGCCGATCAATAATGCAAGGTCTTTCACCAATAAATTTCCATTCCTCGCCCTTCTCAAAATCAAAAATCTTTTCTTTAAAACTTTCCTGCTTAGAATATGAGGAAGTTTATTAATTTCTCTGAGGGAGATGAAGATGAAAAAAGTTCTGTTATTTTCAGTTGTTATATCAGGATTGCTTATGATGTTCGCGAGTTATGTCGGTGCAGATGAAAAAACTTCAGCTAAGGTAGCAGCTGACCCTTTTGTTCAACCAAAGCTTAATTATGCCTACAACGCTCTTGAGCCGTATATTGACGCAAAAACTATGGAAATACACTATTCCAAACATCACGCCGGTTATACTGCAAAACTCAATGCGGCGGTAAAAGGAACAAAGTACAGTAAAATGCCGATAGAGAAAGTTCTTAAAAAGATGAAAATGAAAAATGCAGCGTTAAGAAATAATGCAGGGGGATATTACAACCACAATCTTTTCTGGGAAATAATGGGTCCTAAAAAAGGTGGCAAACCAAAGGATAAGCTTGCGAAAGCTATCGACAAGTCTTTCGGTTCATTTGAAAAGTTCAAAGCAGAATTCTCTAAAGCAGCGGCAACACAGTTCGGCTCGGGCTGGGCATGGCTTAATGTTGACAAGAACAAAAAACTCTCGATCTGCTCCACTCCCAATCAGGATAACCCTCTGATGCCCGGAACAAAATGCAAAGGCAAACCAATCATGGTTCTTGATGTCTGGGAACATGCATATTACCTTAAGTATCAAAATAAAAGAGGAGATTATATCGACTCCTTCTTCAGAGTGATCAACTGGGATAAGGTTTCGGACAATTTCTGTGGGAAATAGTTATTTTGTTATTTTAACCTTAAACTCAGGTGCTTCGACCAATTGAATAGTTGCAGATGCAAACTGAACTTGCCCTTCAGTTTCCTCAATTTTTTTAAGGATTTGAGAAAACAACTCTGTTTTAGTCACACGACGTTTTTTGTAATTAACTATATAGCGAAGAGTGAATTCTACCCAGCTCTCTTTGGCAATTAATGAGATCATAGGTTCAGTGGACGCATCTTCTAAACGGAATTTATCCTGCATCAACACCCATTCTTCTTTTGATTTCTGATTTACATCAACAGCTACATCTTTACATACTTGTTCAAATATTACTTTTGCCTTCTCATAGTCACTACCATATTGTATCGGAATTTTTATTTCATCCCATAAAAACGAAAAGTCTCCTGAGTAGTTAAAGACCGGTTCTTTAAAAACAAAACTGTTCGCAATAAAAACGATCCGCCCGTTATATAGATCACCATCAACCCATTGTCCTGTTTCCATGATCGTTGTGCGAATAACACCGATGTCCATAACATCGCCCTTAATACCACCGAGTTGAACACGGTCGCCAGTTTTATAAAACCCTCCGAACATGATGGCTATCCATCCGGCAAACGAAACAATTACTTCCTGCATTGCAAAGGCGATCCCGGCTCCGGCGACTCCTAATGCGACAGTCAATCCACCGAGTTTGTCACTAAAAATAATTGTCAACAACAAAATAGTTAGAAAATAACCGATAAAATTGCTGAATTTCTTTGCTCTGTAACGATTGTCAGTGTCTTTTATTTTTGTGAACAAAATACGCTGAATAGCTTTTATAATAAGCCAAATAATTGCAGCTCCAACAATAATCGCCGCGATTTTTCCCACTGTAGGGTCAAATAAAAATTTCTTAATTTGTTCTTCCATTCACAAACCTCAGATATCAGTTGTCAAAACATATCAGTTTTCGCAAGACTCCCCTATGCAATTTGGTCTTACTTTCGGCTCTTTAATCAGCTTCAATTTTATTGCCAGATAATAGAACTTGCACCCGACACAGATTCCAAAAGCAGTTTCAAAGAAGAGCAATATCAGACAGATCAGGCACAACATGCAGACTGGCGAGAAATACTTAATGTCTGTGAGCAAATAGAATGAAAGCACAAAAATGGCTAACGAAAGTCCCATTCCCAAACTCCAGGCAAACTTTTTCTGTATTGCTCCGACATAAAGTGGAGTCTGTTTGGAGACTATCCATTTTGATATGAACATCATTGGAGAATATTTTGGATTAATGAAAACAGAGATCGCAAAACTGAACAGTAATATTCCTGAAATATAAGGAATGATCATGTACTGCTTTAAAATGAAGCCATTAATGAAGGCTATGATCCCCAGCAGGAACATTA
>Ga0222665_1000746_pt1 | contig 17727 bp, 13 predicted proteins | sample AntAcemetagen653_FD_179853 | JGI IMG/M metagenome (GOLD analysis project Ga0222665, IMG submission 179853) | Saline water microbial communities from Ace Lake, Antarctica - #653 | ecosystem: Environmental > Aquatic > Non-marine Saline and Alkaline > Saline | place: Antarctica: Ace Lake...
ATCGAAAGGCAAATCGTTTCCGGCAGGTGAAGTCAAAAGCATCCCTACTCTTACACCATCCGCACCATAAATTTTCATTAACTTTATAGGATCAGGTGAGTTGCCAAGCGATTTCGACATTTTTCTACCTTGCTTATCGCGTACTATTCCGGTTAAATAAACATTCTTGAAAGGAATATTATTTCTGTATTCCAATCCAGCCATGATCATTCGGGCCACCCAAAAGAATAAAATTTCGGGAGCTGTTATTAAATCATTTGTAGGATAATAATATTTAATGTCTTCATTTTCAGGAAAACGAATGCCGTCGAAAACCGAAATAGGCCAAAGCCATGACGAAAACCATGTATCCAAAACATCCTCATCCTGTCGAATGTCATCTATTTTAAGTTCAGGCAAATCAAATTGTTTCTTTGCAATTTCATAAGCTTCTTCCTTGTTTTTGGCTACAAGCATTTCCTTGTTTGGAAGATAATAAACCGGAATCCTCTGTCCCCACCAAAGCTGGCGCGAAATGCACCAATCTTTGCAATTTTCCATCCAATGCCGATAAGTATTTTTGAATTTCTTTGGGTAGAATTTAATGGTATCGTCCATAACTATATCAAGTGCGGGTTTTGCCAATTCCGACATTTTCAAAAACCATTGCAACGATAGCTTGGGTTCAATAACCTCATCGGTTCGTTCCGAAAAACCGACTTTATTTATGTAGTCTTCAATTTTTACAAGATGTCCTTTTTCTTTTAATTCCTTAACTATTTCATCACGAACAACAAATCTGTCTTTCCCGATAAAAAGTTCGGCTTTCTCATTAAGAGTTCCGTCATCATTAAAAATATCAATTGTGTCAAGCTTATGCTTAATGCCAATATTATAGTCGTTTATATCGTGGGCGGGAGTGATTTTCAGACAACCTGTTCCAAATTCTCGGTCAACATATTCATCCTGAATTATAGGAACCGAGCGATTTACTAAAGGAATAATAGCATTTTTTCCGGCGAGATGTTGAAATCTTTCATCGTCGGGATGAACACAAACAGCCGTATCGCCGAGTATGGTTTCGGGACGTGTTGTGGCAATAGTAAGCCATTGGTCGTCCTCACCTTCAATTTTATATCTGAAATAAAATAATTTTGATTGTACTTCTTTATGAATAACTTCCTCATCGGAAAGAGCAGTCAATGCTTTCGGGTCCCAATTCACCATACGAACTCCGCGATAAATCAAACCTTTTTTATATAAATCAACAAATATATCAATAACTGATTCATACATTGAGTCATCCATAGTAAATTTGGTTCTGTCCCAATCGCACGAAGCCCCAAGTTTCTTTAATTGCTCAAGAATTATTCCGCCGTGTTTTTCTTTCCATTCCCAAGCATGATCTAAAAATTCTTTTCTCGAAATTGTTGATTTATCAATTCCTTCTGCTTTTAGTTTAGCAACAACTTTTGCTTCAGTAGCAATAGACGCATGATCGGTACCCGGTACCCAACAAGTATTTTTTCCCTGCAAACGAGCACGCCTTACTAAAACATCCTGAATTGTGTTGTTCAACATATGGCCCATGTGCAATACTCCGGTAACGTTAGGAGGCGGAATTGCAATGCAATATGGTTCTCTTTCATCAGGAAGAGATTTAAAATATTCTCTATCCATCCAATACTTATACCATTTATCTTCAGTTGTTGCCGGATTATATTTGCTGGGTATCTCCATTTCTATATTTTCTAATACTTAATTTGAATAATTTTTATTTTCACATTGAATCTGCAAAAGTAGAAAAAATCAGAATAGATAGCTGTGTAAAGTCTTCCGGTAGAATTTTTTTTCAGATTTTTTTTATCATAGAATTAAAATAATATAAGTTATTAAAAATATTAAAATCTAATCAATTATTAGAAATAAATGCCCTAATTTTGCCAAATATTTTACAAAAGATAAATAAATTGCGTTTTTATGCTAAGCAGAAGATATCTTCGGATAAAAGTTTTACAATCAATATATGCGTTTATTCAATCCAATAACGACAGAATTGATGTTGGAGAAAGACAATTGTTGACTAATTTAAATAAGATATTTGAGTTATACATCCACCAAATTTCTCTTTTACTTGCAATTGTAAATTTTGCCAAACAAAGGTTGGAAGAAAGTAAGAAAAAATATTTCCCGACTGAAAACGATATTAATCCGAACAGAAAATTTGTTGATAATCGTTTTATTACTCAAATAGGGGAAAACAGAGAATTCCAAAAAAAAGAAGATTCTCTAAAAATTTCATGGAAAAGTGAAGAAGAATTGATCAGAAGAATTTATAGTAATATTCGTCAAAGCAATGATTTTATTGAATATATGAACTCTCCTGATGAATCTTATAAAGCAGATAAAGAAATAATCGTTAAAATATTTATGAATTGTATTGCCGAATCCGAATCTCTGCAATATTACTTTGAAGAAAAAAATATTAATTGGGTTGTTGATTATCCGACTTCAATAATGATGCTGATAAAAACTATTAACTCATTCAAAGAAAGTGATGATGAGTTCAAAGCCTTACCTAAACTTTTTAAAAGTGAAGAAAGCAAGGATAATGAAGATGTTGATTTTATAATTCGATTATTCAGAAAATCAATACTCAATCGTGAAGAATTCAGCAAATTAATTTCCGAAAAAGTTAAAAATTGGGAAATCGAACGTTTGGCAATTATGGATATAATCATTTTAGTTATGGCTATGACTGAAATGATTGAGTTCCCTTCAATTCCAATAAAAGTAACGTTTAATGAGTATATTGACATTTCAAAAAATTATAGCACTCCGAAAAGCAAGGTTTTTATTAATGGGATGTTAGATAAACTGTTCGTTGACCTTAAAGAAAATAACAGGATAACAAAGACAGGACGAGGACTAATTGAATAAGCCCCTTTAATCTGATTTTCATAATTTGAAGAAATTAATAATGGAGATTATTTAATCATCCTCCGAAAAAAGTCCGGGCCTGCGTCTCTGAGTTCGCTCAATTGATTTTTCTAATTTCCATTTTTGAATTTCTTTTTCATTTCCCGAAAGGAGAATATCGGGCACTTTCATTCCTTTGTATTCACGTGGCCTTGTATAAACCGGAGGTGAAATTAAATTATTTTGAAAAGAATCTGACAAGGCAGAAGTTTCATCGTTTAGAACACCCGGAATCAGCCTTGTGATTGAATCGACAAAAACCATGGCAGCTAATTCACCACCCGAAAGAACATAATTGCCAATTGATATTTCTTTTGAAATATAAAACTCACGAACCCTCTCATCTATACCTTTATAATGCCCGCAAAGTATGATAATATTCCCGAAAGTCGAAAAATGATTAGCAGTTTTCTGGTCGAGTAGATCACCATCAGGACTCATATAAATAATTTCATCATATTCTCGCTCTGCTTTAAGTTTTTCAATACAATCAGCAATCGGTTCAACCATCATAACCATACCTGCTCCACCACTAAAAGCATAATCATCAACACTTTTATGTTTATTTTTTGAGAAATCACGAAGATTATGGAAAAATATTTTAATCAGCTTCTTTTCTTTAGCACGTTTAATGATCGAATGAGAAAAAGGCCCCTCAAACATTTCAGGAAATATGCTTATTATATCGATTCGCATTCGTTTGATTTTTGCAAAAATAATAAGTATTTTAAAGATAAGGCTAAATAAATTATTGCCTGCAGGAACCTATAAAATGTATTGGACATTTGAACTTGTTCATAATCCGAAAAACCGTTTGGCTTTTTATTGAGAACTAATAAAAAAAAATAGATTAGAATTAATAATTTTTTTCTATTTTTACACATTAATTTTTGATGAAAAACCTAAAAACCTAATAATATGAAATTCATAGTATCAAGTTCAACATTATATAAAAACTTACAAGCGTTGAGTGGTGTTTTAAGTTCAAACAACACATTGCCAATTTTGGATGATTTTTTATTTGAGTTGGATGGACAGCGTTTGTCGATCACAGCTTCCGACCTTGAAACAACCATGAAAGTTTCCATTATGCTTGAAAATGCTGAAGAATCCGGTGTAGTTGCAATTCCGGCAAGGATTTTATTGGAAACATTGAAAACTTTTGCTGATATTCCAATTACTTTTTCTATTAATCAGGAAACATTAGGTATAGAAATTTCTGCCGGTGAAGGAAAATTTAAATTATCAGGTCATAACAGCGAAGACTTTCCTCAAACACCTCAATTAGAAGACACAACAACTATCAATATTGATGCCTCGATATTATTAAATGCTTTTAATAAAACTATTTTCGCAACAGGTACTGATGAATTAAGGCAAGTAATGTTGGGTGTATTTTGCGAAATTACTCCAGAGGATATTACTTTTGTTGCTACTGACGCACATAAGTTAGTAAAATATAGAAGAACTGACACAGTTTCCGATAGTTCAGCTTCTTTTATTCTACCCAAGAAGCCAATTAATAATTTAAGAAGTATTCTGTCGGACGATGACACTAAAGTAAAAATTGAATACAATCAAACAAACGCTTCGTTTATCTTTGAAAATGTTATTTTAATTTGCCGTTTAATAGATGGAAAATATCCTAATTACGAAGCTGTTATACCCATAGAGAATTCTAAGAAATTAATTATCGGACGGACTGATTTATTAACTTCTATTAAAAGGGTTGCGCTTTTTGCTAATCAATCGACACATCAGGTTAGATTTACGATTACTGGTAAGGAGCTTCTTCTTACTTCAGAAGACCTTGATTTTTCAAATGAGGCCAAAGAAAGACTTACCTGCAATTATACAGGCGAAGATATTCAGATAGGTTTCAGCTCTAAATTTTTACTGGAAATGTTATCAAATATTGATACTGAACAAGTATGCCTTGAGCTTTCAGAATCAAACAGAGCCGGTTTAGTTCTTCCGGTTGACAATCCAAATGAACATGAGTTTATTCTTATGTTAATTATGCCGGTAATGCTAAATCAGGAGAATTAATTTTCTATCACTCCGCTATTGATTATTTGTTCGGCAACCAATTCAGCTAATTTAGCTGCTCCCTTATCGGTATAATGCACATCATCAATAAAATAATCTAATGTTTTTGGCACTTACTTTCGCCGTCAGCTATTATAGCATTATTCTCAACCACAATGGTTTTTGCAACAGAATTAAAGTTTTTAATTACTTCAATGAAGCCGGCGAAGGATAAACATCATCTTGATAGCAAAACAATTAAAAGTCCATAAATTCTTGAAAAACTTGCTGAAGATATGCTTTTCCCTCATTTATTACCGAATCCTTTTTCGCTTCCGAAACACCGGGTTCCATATTAATAAAATAATAATGATCGATAAGTTTATTAATAACAAAATTACCCTCAGGTCGCTTCCACCCTGCTCCCTCATTTAATTCAAAGTATGCAAATTCAGGACTGTAAGGATTAAATAGGTTCTTACTCCAGAAAAAATCCTTAGTGTCAAGATTGAGTTGTTTGAGTAAAGTCGCAGGTATATCGGTATTTGAAGCAATTCGATTAATTTGTCTGCCTTTACACTCATCTTTTAATGGTTTTCCCAAAATCAATAACGGAATTTTTCTGTACTCAAAAGTTTCAAGCGGATGATTACTATTTGTGTTATGACTATGATCGGCAACAAGAATAAATATTGTATTATCATACCAAGACTGTTTTCCGGCAAGATTAAAATACTCGCCAAGGCACTTATCAGTATAATGCGCTGAATTAAGAAACGAATTTTCCTTTCCTCCGAAATCAATTTGTTTCTCCGAAGGAAAATCATAAGGCGAATGAGAGCTTAGAGTGAAAATAACCGAGAAAAACGGTTCTTTCATTGAATTCAGATCATTAATTTGTTGTCTGAAAACACACTCATCATGAACGCCTAATTTCCCTTTAATTAAATTGCCCGTAAAATCTTTGCCTTCAATAATATCATCAAATTCATTAAAAATAATATATGATTTAATATTTCCATAAATCAATTGGCCTCCAAAATAGAAGGAAGTATGGTAGCCTTCCTTATTTAAAATCTTAACCAGGCTTGGCAATTTCTCATATTTTTCGGGATGATTTGTCAATGTTGTGATAGGGATAGCCGGAAAACCCCCAAACAATGAAGCCATTGCCTGCTGAGAACGATTTCCGCTTGCATAATGGTTTGTAAATAAAATTCCTTCCTTTTCAAGTTTTTGAAAATTTGGTGTAATACCCGGAAAACCGTTTAATGACTCAATCAAATCGCCAGCCCAACTCTCTAATAAAAACACAACAATATTTGGCCGGGGAGTTTTAAAAATTGAAACTGTAGTATCCTTTTGAACCTCATGAATTTTTTTAACAATAAGGCTTGCTTTTTCTTCAGGAAAGGATTTAAATGGATTTTCATCAATAAATCGATAGTTCTCCATCGTACTCATAAACAAATTATAACCCGAATTTAAAGCCGCTAAATTTAAAATATTATGCTTTGAATAATAGGATTGACTTCTCGTAATCGGTATTTCCTGAAAACCTCCCCGAATACCAAGGAATAAAAAACATGGCGTCAATAACAGGAATAATAGTGAAAATATTATGTTTCTTTTTTTAATATTAATCCATTTATAAAATCCTTTCTTATATATAATATATCCTATAAAAAACAGAACAGAAACAATCAAGATCAGGAAAAAAAACTGCAAAGTGGAAATTGAGTTGAATATCTCATCAGGATTAGATAAATATGTCAGAGCTTTATATGAGAGCTTGGTTTTCCATTCCGAATAAATCCCAAGCTCAACTGAAGTTATCAGCGAGAAAATTAAAATTATTATTCCTGTATAAATTTTCATTAATGTGTTGACCCATTTTTTAAGAATCATGGATTGCACGAATAATAAAAAGAATGGAAACAATAAAATATAGGAAGTGACAGAAACATCAAGTTTCAAACCAAAATAACATGATGCTATTGCTTCAGCAACACTGATTTCGTCAATTTTGAGAAAACCATAATTGTAAACTAAAAAAACTATTCTCAAAATAAAGAAATAAATTATCCAAAACAGAAACGATTTCAATAGAGATATTACGATTACCCTCATTATTTCAATTTTTTTGTAATTGGTAAATATATAAAATATTTTATTAGTGAAAATAGTAACTTTGCAAAAGAAATGAAAGTTTTTTCTAATAGTGTATCATAATGATTTTTTCACAATATTCACTATTAAAACAATGTATAATAAAGCTTTAAACATGATTATTAAAAATAATTTATTAAAAATATTAAAAACCATTCCTGAAAATGTGAAATTGGTTGCCGTAAGCAAAACAAAACCAAATGAAGATATTTTAGAAGCTTATGGAGCAGGACAAAGAATTTTCGGCGAAAATAAAGTTCAGGATCTGGCTGCTAAACAACCACAGTTACCTAAAGATATTAGGTGGCATTTTATTGGGCATCTGCAAACAAATAAAGTAAAATATATTGCAGAGTTTGTCGATTTAATTGAGGCTGTTGACAGTATTAAACTACTGAAAGAGATAAATAAACAAGCCTCAAAACATAACAGAACTATTAATTGCCTTCTCCAATTTCACATTGCTACGGAAGAAACAAAGTTCGGTTTGGATATGGAAGAAGCCGATGCAATTCTATTATGTGATGATTTTAAGAAATTAGAGAATATTAAAATTGCGGGCGTGATGGGTATGGCCACTTTCACATCTGACAAAAACCTTATTCATAGTGAATTTAAGACCTTAAGAAAATATTTTGAGCAATTAAAACAAAAATATTTTTCAGATAAAGAATACTTTAAAGAGATTTCAATGGGCATGTCCGACGATTATCAAATTGCAATTGCTGAGGGAAGCACAATGGTCAGAGTCGGAAGTGCAATTTTTGGAGCAAGAGGATAAAATGTTTTTTTGATTTGAGGATGTAAGAAAGTAGGATGATTTTATTATATTCTCTATTCTTTCAATTACTTCCAAATAGAATTTCGAACAACGAATAAGGAATGGACATTATTTCATTATTTTACATTCCTTGTTGGATATTCATTATTTCACATCTACAAAGGCACATAAACCACAACAATATAACGATTTAACAATTTCTTTATAATTGCTTCACCCCATCACCAATTTCAGGGAGATAAAAATCTGCTTTAAGTCCGGTTCTTTCTTTATAATTTTGGCCAAGAATTTTCCGGAAATTCTCTATATTATCGGATTTTATAAGATTTACAGTACAACCCCCGAAACCTGCACCTGTCATTCTTGCTCCGATTACACCTTCAATATTTCTTGCTTCCTCAACTAAGGTATCTAATTCATTGCCCGTAACTTCATAATCAAATCTTAAAGAATCATGTGAAGAATTCATAAGTTTTCCAAAAGTAAATAAATCGTTGTTTTTCAAGGCTTCGACAGCCGATAAAACTCTGTCATTTTCAGAAATCACATGCCTTGCTCGTTTTTTGATTATTTCATCGGGAATTAAATCCTGATTTTCATTGAATTCTTTCAACGATAATTCACTTAAGTTTTTTATATTTAGCCTATTATTCAAATAATTTACAGCCTTGATACATTCACTAACCCTTTCATTGTATTTAGAATCAGCAAGTTTTCTTTGCTTATTAGAATCAATTATAACAAGCTTATATTCACCCTGGTTAAATGGTACAAGCTCATAATTCAAAGTTGAGCAATCCAGAAAAATTGTATGGTTTTTTTCACCCCTGCCAACTGCAAACTGGTCCATGATCCCGCAATTGACACCCACAAATTCATTCTCGGCTTTTTGCGATAGTTTAATCAGTTCAGTTATATTTATATTAGCATTTAATAGTTTATTTAAAGCAAAAGCCGTTACTAATTCAATAGATGCTGAAGAGGAAAGGCCGGCGCCATTCGGGATATTTCCATAATATAAAAATTGAGCACCCTTTGGTTCAACTCCCTGCTTAACAAACTGATCAATAACACCGAGAGGGTAATTTATCCACTCCTCCCCTACTTTCTTACTTAAATTTTCAAATCCGATTTTTGTCGAAAAATCAAAATTGACCGATGAGAATTCCATCTCCGGTTTATCCGATACCCTGACCAAAAGATAAGTTCCGAAAGATAAAGCACAAGGAAGAACAAAACCACCGTTATAATCAGTATGTTCACCAATTAAATTCACACGCCCGGGAGCAAAAAATACTAAAATTTTATTATCATTTTTTCCGTATTTTTCTAAAAAGGTATTTTTGAGGAATTGAATATTCATAATAAAATTTATTAACTAAAATTGCAAAGATAAAGCCCAATTTTAATTATTAGTAATTTTTCATTTTCTTTTCTGAAATTAACAAAAAATAATATAAACCTTGCATTAAGTTCGATATAATGTAAAGTTTACTTATAATAATATCCAACCAAAAAAATGTTTTGCATTAGTTTAGAAGAAGAATTACAAAAAGACAGACCAATTGTAAAAAGATATTTCCGTGGGAAATAATTTCTGAGATTAATTGAAATAGAAAAAAAACTACCCGTCTGAATTTCAAACGGGTAGATTTGTTATTTGTGAACCCGAAGGGATTCGAACCCCCAACCTCCTGATCCGTAATCAGGTGCACTATCCAGTTATGCTACGGGTCCAATTTCTGCAAAATTACAATTTTTTAAGCATGAATAAAAAAAATAAAACCCTTAAAAAATATAAGGGTCTTATTATCATCATGAAAAACTGTAATTTATAAAATTACATTTGCTTATTTTTGTCCATATGCTTTTGATACCTGCTTTTAAATTTATCAACACGACCGGCAGTATCAACTAATTTCATTTTTCCTGTATAAAATGGATGTGAAGTATGGGATATCTCAAGCTTAATCAATGGATATTCTTTTCCATCTTCCCAAACTATTTTCTCTTTAGTATTGGCAGTTGACTTTGATAAAAATGTATAATCATTCGACATATCTTTAAATATAACGAATCTATAATCTTTTGGATGAATACCTTTTTTCATTTTCTTTTTCTTTTATTTTTTGGGAGTGCAAAATTATAATCTTTTATTTAAAAAACAAAATCTTTTTTATGATTTTACAATTAATTTTTTTGGTTGCTAAATAACAAATTTGAAATTAACTTTTATAAAAAAAAATTATTCAAAAAATTACATGAATATGCATTATCAAAATTCCCAGTACGGCAAAGCCTCGTAAAACATCAATCAATTGAATGCGTTGCTTTGGACTTATTGGATTAAAGTTTGTAACGTTCATTATTAAATTTTCTTTACGTCAAAATTATAATTTATTTCTAATTTTTATTATATTTCAACCTTATTTCTAATAAAATTCACTTTTATCGTATGTGTATAAATTCAAAGCTTTTAAAATAAGTAAAGTTGAATAGCGTTTTTACTAAATAAAGTCTTTGAATATTATAAAAAATAACGTACTTTTGCACAATGATACAGAAATTTACTCGTATATAACTCTATATCAATCAAAAAACATAAAAAATTTTATGATAATAAAAAAAGAAACATATTTAGAAAATCAAACAAAGTATAAAGCATTTTCAATCAACAACATAAATGAAATTCCTCAATTACAAAAACTATCAGAGCAAGAATTATTTGAAATAGAAGTTGTTTCTCAGGTTCTTCCTTTTAAAAGTAATTCATACGTTATTAACGAATTAATAGATTGGGATAATATTCCAAATGATCCTTTATATATTCTTACTATTCCTCAAAAAGATATGCTTATACCCAAGCATTTTGACGAAATAGCAAAGCTTTTAAAATCGGGTGCAGATAAAAAAACTATTACAAAAGCAGCAAATTCTATCAGGATGCAACTTAATCCTCATCCTGCTGGTCAACTTGATTTAAATGTTCCAAGTATTAATGGTGAGCCTATTGACGGAATGCAACATAAATACAGAGAAACCGCATTATTTTTTCCAAGTCAGGGACAAACTTGCCATGCTTACTGTACTTTTTGTTTTAGATGGCCGCAATTTGTAGGTTTGGAAGGATTGAAATTTGCATCAAAACAATTAGAATTACTTCAAGAATACTTTAAAGTTTATCCCGAAACCACCGACATTCTTTTCACCGGCGGAGACCCACTCATAATGAGTGCTAACATTTTAAATAAGTATATTGATCCCTTATTGTCTAATGTTGAAAACCTTAAAAATATTAGAATTGGTTCAAAAGCACTTGCTTACTGGCCATATAAGTTTCTTACAGATTCTGATGCAAACGACTTGCTAAAACTTTTTGAAAAAGTTGTAAAAAAGGGTAAACATTTGACTATAATGGCTCATTTCAATCATCCTCGCGAATTGGAAACCAAAGCCGTTCAAGAAGCCATTCGTTTGATCCGCTCGACAGGTGCTGAAATCAGAACTCAATCTCCTATACTTAACCATATTAACGCCGATTCAAAAATTTGGTCTGAAATGTGGCAAAAGCAAGTCTCTCTCGGATGTATTCCGTATTACATGTTCGTGGCCAGAGAAACCGGTGCAGCACATTATTTTAACCTCAGTCTTGAAAATACACATAAAATTTTCAAAGAAGCTTATTCAAAAGTTAGTGGAATTTGCCGAACTGTCCGAGGGCCTAGTATGTCAGCTGCTCCCGGTAAAGTTCAGGTTTTGGGAATATCAGAAATCAAAGGAGAAAAAGTCTTTGTTCTTCAATTTATCCAGGGTCGTAATCCTGATTGGGTATTGAGACCTTTCTTTGCAAAATTCAATTCTAAGGCAACCTGGCTCAATGATCTTAAACCTGCATTTGGAGAAAAGAAGTTTTTTTGGCAGGAAGAATATGAAACAATGACCGGTCAAAATGCTGATTCTTTCGAGTATAAGGATCTCGGATAATCCGATTTCAAATGTTTAACTCCTTATTATCAATTCTTATTTTTATTTATTAATTTTGCTATACAATGTATTTTTAATAAATGTATGAAAAAAAACGTCACTTATCTTTTGCTGATGCTAGTCCTATTTTCTTCTTGCCATGTTGGGCGATTTTTTTATTGGAACTTTGCCGATATAAATGATTATAAAAAATTCCCTGCTTTTGAAATCCATAAATCGGAAAATCCTTTTAAATTTTTTGAAGCCAAGAATTCAATTTCTCTAAAAATACCCGAGAAATTTGAAATCACTAATAAGAAAACCACTTTCAATAAATTTTTAGAACAGCATAAAACCATTGCTTTTCTAATAATAAAAAATGATACAATTATTTTTGAAAAATATTTTAAAGGATACTCCAAAGAATCAATAATGCCTTCATTTTCCGTATCAAAGGCTTTTGTTTCAGCCCTTACGGGAATTGCAATTGAAGATGGATTTATTAAAAATACAAATCAAAAAGTAAGTGAATTTTTACCGGAATTATCAAAAAATGGTTTTGATAAAGTTAGCATTGAAAATCTTTTGAACATGCGTTCGGGAATTAAATTTAGTGAAGCTTATTTAAATCCTTTTGCCGAAACAGGAAAATTTTATTACGGAAGAAATCTAAAGAAATATGTCAGAAAGCTTAAAGTAAAGAAAAAACCCGGTGAAAAATACGAATATCAAAGTGGAAACACGCAGATTTTAGCTGAGGTAATTGAAAATACTTCGGGCAAAAAACTTTCAGAATACTTAGAAGAAAAAATATGGAAACCTATTGGTGCGGAATATGATGCAAGCTGGAATTACGACAGCAAAAAATCGGGAACCATTAAAGCCTTTTGTTGCCTAAATGCCAGAGCACGTGACTTTGCAAAATTCGGACGTTTATATTTAAGAAAAGGAAACTGGCAAGGAAAACAAATCATACCAGCTGATTGGATGAAAAAATCAACCTCCATAATTAATGATTCAAAAGATTCACAGAACTATTCTTACACATATCATTGGCGGGTGATGAAAAACGGATGCTTTTTTGCCAAAGGGTTGCTTGGTCAATATATTTATGTTGATCCGCAAAGAAATCTAATTTTCTTAAGATTTGGGACAAGTTATGCAAAAATTGATTGGGCTAATCTTTTCAGTCGTCTTACAAAGCAGATAGAATCAGAATAATTTTTAATTTTATTTGAGGTGTTGAGTGTAATTAAACTTATTTTCATTTGTGAAATTACTGATTATAATAATGAATTCTGAACAAGGAATTTTGAATAATGAAGTTTTGTCTATCTGCAATAATACCGGATATTTATATACCTTAAAATCCATAAATTATTGGTTCTTATGGCGATTCTTTAATGGCAATGGAATAATTGTATATTCAAATATGAATTTATAAAGTTTTGTTTTTGTGAATTTAGAAAAGAATTTCATTTCTTAAATTGAAATTTCGATTCCTCTTTATTTAATAGTCGTTTAATATTTTTTCGATGAGTTAAAGGTAAAAATATTGCTACAGCTATTGAAAGAATTTTCAAGGGTAATTCAGTTTCGGAAAAAACTAAGAAAATTGTTAGTGGAAAAGAAATTGCTGCTGTAATTGAAGCAAGTGAAACATAACGACTTATTAGAAGCACAAAGGCGAAAACACCGATAGTAATAAATATCGCAACAGGATAGAGAGCAATTCCAACTCCGAGAAGAGTTGCCACACCTTTTCCTCCTTTAAATCCGACATAAATTGGGAAAATATGTCCAATTACTGCTGCTATTGCCATTGAAATACTTAGATATGAAATTTGAAGATTTGTAAGTGTATCAAAATCAAAAAATCTAATCATGTAAACAGCAAACCAACCTTTCAAAATATCAATAATCAGTACAGGGATTCCTGTTTTTGTCCCCAAAACTCTTATAGTATTTGTTGCTCCGGCATTTCTGCTGCCTTTTGTTCTGATGTCAATTCCAAAAAAAAATCTCCCAATCCAAATAGAAGTTGGTATTGAACCGATTAAATAGGCTGAGATAATAGCAAGAAGAATTTTAAGACCGATCATTTCTTTGATGTAAGCAGCAAAAATAGGAATATTTATTGAAGACTAAAATGATACTTGAAATTAGGAAGAAACCCTAATTTCAAATTTCTAATCTGAATTTTGCAAAATGTAAAAAACTAAAAATATAACAACTATAAAAATCAGGCTCAAAGAAATAATTGAATATAAACTTCGTTTGCTTTAATTAAATATTTATTTTTGCAGCGTATATGAAGAAACGAAGAATATTTGCATCAATTTTAACTATTCCAATATTAATAATATTGGTGCATAATTTTATTCCTCATAATCACCATCAAAATGATTCTATCTGTGAGCAACAAAATTTCTGCTCTCTCATTTCAGATTATATTACTCATAATGATTTTTCTCATTTTGATATAGAAAATGAATCGCATGAAAATAACCATAGTTGTCATTTTTCAATTGATGTTTTAATAAAACATCAAAATTCATCAAATTGGTTATATTCAACAATATTGAATTCTGAATATACTAATTCATATATTCCTAAGTATTTATATACTGAAGAACTGCCTGAAACATCATTTATAAAAGAACAAAAAGCATTTCTCAGCTCCGAGTCTTTGAGGGCTCCCCCTTTTATAGTTTAATTATTTTTTGTCAATTATTGCTTTGGTAAACTATTAGAATGGTTTACGAAGCTGTAATCATTTAGTAATCCGTCACATCAGTTGCGGGCCAACTAATAAATATAAATAAATTAAATTAATATAAAAGAAATGAAACAAATAATTTTTATTATAATGCTTTGTTCTTTCGTTTTTGTTGGATGTAATTCTAACCACTCAAAAACAGAGGACAATGATGCGAACCACTCGCACGAAAACTGTAATCATAATCATGATACAAGCAAACTACATCATGCACAAGAAGAGTTTACGATTGAAAATGATAGCATAAAAATTGAAAAACATGAGCATAATGATAGTCACAAACATTCTCATTAATAATTAAAATTCATAAGTAATGAAACGATTATTATTTTTATTAATTCCAATAATTTTTTTGGGATGTAACAATCAATCTCAACAAATGCAAGTCGATGTGCATGACGAAACGCCTTCTAATTCACATAGTGTGTCTCACATACAAGAATCAAAAACTGTTTATTCGGAAAATGCCGAGCTTTTTGTTGAATTTCATCCCCTTGTTGTTGGGCAGTTAACAACATTTTCAGCCCATCTGACCAAACTTTCAAATCAAAAACCTTTTAAGAAGGGAAAGTTGACGGTTAGTTTGTTGGCAAATAAAAAAGGGATAAAAAATATTGTTGACAGCCAACTTGAAAAAGGAATATTTAATCCCGGGTTGATCCCAAAGAAAGCAGGTAAATACAAACTTATTTTTGAATTTGAACAAAATGGAGAGAAGGAAAATTTTGTAATTGATCCTGTTGAAGTTTATCAAAGCGAGGAATCAGCTGAGGAAGCGTTAAATAAGATTGAGAAATCTCAGGATATTAAATTTCAAAAAGAAAATATCTGGGAAATGGATTTTGCTGTTAAAGAAATTGAAAAACAAGATTTTAACAATGTAATCAATGTAACAGGCGAAATTATTTCAGCTCAGAATGATAAAACTATAATCTCATCAAGGAGTGAAGGTTTTGTGTTTTTTGATAGAACTATTTTAAAAGGTATGCAAATTGATCGGGGAGAAGATTTGTTGTCAATTTCGGGAGGAGATATTACAGGACAAAATATTGTTTCGGAATATTTGCAGGCGAAAAACAATTATGAATTAGCGAAAATTGAATTTGAACGCAGCGAAAAACTTTTGCCTAAAAAACTAATTTCCGAGAAAGAATATTTAAATATAAAATCGGATTTTCAGAATGCAAAAGTAGTTTTTGATAATCTTTCTAAAAACTATTTTGATGGAAGTGATAAAATTACTGCAAGTTGTGATGCTTTTGTTGACGATATTTTTGTTTCTGAAGGCGAATTTGTTAATATTGGACAAGCATTGCTTTCAATTATTAGAAATCAACGGGTTTTACTAAAAGCTGAAGTCCCTCAACAATATTTTAATTCAATAAACAAAATACAGTCTGCAAATTTTTCTCCATCATATTCAAATAGAATTTATAATACCGATGATTTGGAGGGTGAACTAATTTCTTACGGAAAAAGTAGTAACGAATCTTCGGTTTACACAACTGTTTATTTTGAAATTACTAAACCCGAAGAAATAATTCCCGGATCTTTTATAGATGTTTTTCTGATTTCCGATACTATCGAAAATGCAATTGTGATTCCGAGTGAAGCGATTATGGAAAATACAGGACATTATTTCGTATTTATTCAAAATTCGGGCGAAGATTTTGAAAAAAAAGAAATTCAAATTATAGCTTCCGATGGAAATAATTTTCAGGTTTCCGGTGGATTAACTGTTGGTGACAGGGTAGTTACAAAAGGCGCCTATCGAATAAAACTTGCTTCGATGACTAACAAACTTCCCTCGCATGGCCATGTTCATTAATTGAATGCTAAAATGAGAGAATGATTGAATGAGAGAATGATTGAATGGGAAATATTTTAGCATTCATTCATTTACGCAATTTATCATTTCAAATAAAAGACTATAAATATGTTAAATAAAATAATTAAATATTCATTAGAAAATCGCTTATTAGTAATTGTAGTAGCATTTCTTTTGATTATAAGTGGAACATACACAGCTTTAAAGCTTGATGTTGATGTGTTTCCGGATTTGAATGCTCCTACGGTTGTAATAATGACCGAAGCTCATGGAATGGCTCCCGAAGAAGTCGAGAAGTTAGTTACTTTTCCTATTGAAACAGCCGTAAACGGCTCAACTGGAATTCGTCGGCTTCGTTCATCTTCATCAATGGGATTCTCAATAGTTTGGGTCGAATTTGATTGGAGTACCGACGTTTATAAGGCCCGACAAATTGTTAGCGAAAAGCTTATGACTATTAGTGAACAATTGCCTCAGAATGTTGGCTCACCAATTTTAGCCCCTCAATCTTCATTGCTTGGTGAAATTATGATTTTTGCAATTACGGCAGATACAACAAGTCCAATGGATTTGCGAACAATTGCCGAATGGAATATTCGTCCAAGATTATTATCTGTAGGAGGTGTAGCACAAGTTGCAATTATTGGGGGTGAATTTAAACAATTTCAAGTGTTTGCCGACCCACAAAAAATGAAACACTACGATGTTTCACTTAATGAATTGGTGAATGCTATTAAATCTTCCAACAGAAATGCTTCAGGTGGTTTTTTAGATGACTTTGGAAATGAATACATTGTTAGAGGAATAGCCAGAACCAAAGACGTTGAGAAGATTGCAAATGTTGTAATTAAACTTTCAGGCCATGTTCCTGTTAAGCTTTCGGATATTGCTGAAGTGAAAATTGGCCCTGCTCCAAAAATTGGAGATGGCTCTTATCGAGGGCAAAAATCGGTTATTATGACGATTAGTAAGCAACCTAATATTAACACAATCAAGCTAACCGAAAATCTTAAAAAGGCAATAAATGAAATAGATAAGGAACTATCGGAGGATATAAAAATAAATACTGATGTTTTTGAACAAGCTGATTTTATAAAAACCTCCATTCGAAATGTTCAAAATGCTCTATTAGAGGGTGCTTTATTTGTTATCATAATACTTTTTCTGTTTTTGATGAATTATAGAACAACAATTATTTCACTTTTGGCGATCCCGCTTTCA
>Ga0222665_1000751_pt1 | contig 17595 bp, 15 predicted proteins | sample AntAcemetagen653_FD_179853 | JGI IMG/M metagenome (GOLD analysis project Ga0222665, IMG submission 179853) | Saline water microbial communities from Ace Lake, Antarctica - #653 | ecosystem: Environmental > Aquatic > Non-marine Saline and Alkaline > Saline | place: Antarctica: Ace Lake...
GTGGTAAAAAAATATTATAGCATGCCTTATTTTATTTTTATCTCAAATTCTGCCTTTATATTTTAATCTTAAGATCTTTTCCCCACTGTCACTTAAGCACTTTATATTTTTGGACAGGCTCTAATTATTGACAATAAAATGTTTTTAGATATTGTGACTTTTTAGAGGTTGTAAAATTACTGCTTTTCATACAGGCTTGTGTTTAGAAGAAGTGTGTTCTCATCAGGAAAAGAATAGGTATAGGTTTCTTTTTCTACAGCAATGATTCCTTCCGGTTTATAAATGGTAAGGTTGGTGTTGTCTGCCTGCCACACGTATATTGCACTTGCAGATCCATATATCGGGGGGTGTCTTATGCTCCAGTAGGCCCGCCGGTCATCCTGAAAATCCCAGGTGTACACCATGTTGTCGGTCTTGACCCGGTGCCCAGCAGTTTTTCTTCTGTTGATGTTAAGGGAGCTTCTTTTATGTCCGCAAGGCAGCCTGACACAAGAGCCGCCAGAAGGAATGAAAAAAGGATCTTTTCCATTGCGATAAACCTTCCTATACATTAAACATAGAACAAAAAACAGGTTTTCAAAGTTAAATAATGTTATTTATATAAGCTGGTTTTTGTTGCTTTGACGGGGGAGATATCTTATCAAATTTTCCAGAATTAAATTGCAGATATTGCACATGTTTTTTGACCTCGGTGTTTGGTCTGTGATATAATCACTGTTTTACTTTAAAACCTTCATCCGCAATTTATGAACTGGAGAATAATAATATTATGAGTACAAAAATCCGTATTTTTTCTGATTATATATGACCGTTTTGTTATGTTGGCAAGGGGCTTGTCGAGAAGCTGAAAAAAGAGTTTGATATTGAGGAAGAATGGCTGTCATTTGAAATACATCCTGAGACTCCGCCGGAAGGTGTCCTTTTGACCGAACATCTTCCCCATATTGACTGGGACGAGATGTATGAGGGACTTCGCAAATCAGGCAAAGAATATGATATTGAATTTGGAGAGGTAACGATCCTTGCCAATTCAAGAAAGTCTTTTGAAGCCAGTGAATTTGCACGGGAGCAGGGGAAATATCATGAATTTCATGAAGGTCTGTTTTATGCTTATTTTACCGAGGTTCGAAATATCGGTGAGATTGATGTGATCATGGATGTTGCTGCAAAAACCGGGCTTGATACGGTTTCTCTTAAAGAAGCTCTTGATACTGAAAAATATCTTTCTGTGCTTCAAAACGTGACTCGGGAGGCAAGACAGCTGGGTTATTCAGGCGTTCCGGCTTTTGTTATCGACGGCAAATACAGTATTACAGGTGTTCAGCCCATAGAGGTTTTCAGGGAAGCGATAATTAAATCGTCTAACAGCTAACTGTTAGACGATAGGCCCGTTGATAGTTGTCCGTGGTTTGTTGTGACAGTCCGGAAACCACGGGCACCAAACCTTTTGTTTAATTTAGCACTCCGCAATCTAAACTTCGCATTCAGTTTGGTTTTCCCCCTTTCTTTTATACTTTCTTTACAAGATTCTTACATGTTGAACATAAATATTTTACATTTATGCCGCATAATCTAAGCATAGAAGGGAGAAATAAAATGAAAAAAACAATTAAGAAAACAATTAAAGAAACAGTCCTTTTTGTGTTTGCAATCGCTGTGATGGGCAAAATTATTGCGCCGTTTATAATGCTTTCACAGTGCAGTATTGTGATGCGGCCTGAGATATATGATCTTATTTCCTATGTAAGATAAGGGAAAGGTTTACACTTTCTTTACAATTTACTAATAATTATTTAACAAATTGATGTAATAATCTAAACATAAGATACAACATGCTGGTAAGATTACGGCATTTTAATAAAAGGGCAGAAAACATTTTACCCCCCCCCTCCTTTTGTGTTTTCTGTCTTTTTTTTATTTTTTCAGATGTTGCAGGTCCTGTCCGGGCGGAGTCGCCTTGTTTTTTTATCCTTAGTCGTTCCCTATTGTTTTTCACTATCACCTGTTTTGTAGTCATCTATTTTACTGAGGAGAGAAGGATAACTGATTTCAAGAAGTTTTGCGGCCCGGCTTTTGTTTCCCCCGGTTTTCTGAAGGGCTTTAAAAATTAGTTTTTCTTCTATTATTCGGGAGATCTTCTTAATGGAGAAAATCTCCTCTGTGATAAGGTTCAAATCAGATGTTTTTAGTGTTGCCAGGGTGTTTTGCATGTCCTTTATGTCAAGACTGTCTCCCGATGCAAGTATCATGGATCTTTCTATAATGTTTTCAAGTTCACGGATGTTCCCCGGCCATGAATGACCCATTAGAGCTTTTAGTACGGAAGGGCCGGGTGGTTTTATGCTTAGACTGTGGGCTTTGTTGTATTTCTTAATAAAATGTTTAACAAGCAGGTGGATGTCATCCTTTCTTTCCCTTAATGGGGGAATGTGTATCGGAAGAACATTCAGCCGGTAATAAAGGTCTTCACGAAAGGTACTGTTTGATACTTCCTGTGCGAGGTCTTTGGCGGTTGCGGCGATTATTCTTACATCTACAGGTGTTGGAGTGTCATGGCCGATTCTTCTGGTTTCGCCTTCCTGGAGAACGCGCAGTAATTTTACCTGAAGGTTAAGAGGGATATCGCCGATTTCATCAAGCAGCAGGGTGCCGCCATCAGCTTCTTCAAAAATACCTTTCCGGTCATTAACCGCACCGGTAAAAGACCCTTTTTTATGTCCAAACAGTTCGCTTTCAAGTAGTGTTTCCGGTATCGCGCCGCAGTTAACTGCCACAAAGGGGTTGTCTTTTCTGGAGCTGTTATAATGGATCGCTTTTGCAACGAGTTCTTTGCCTGTGCCGCTTTCTCCTGTTAAAAGTACGGAACTTTTAAAGCCGGATATCTTTTTTATGATATCAAAGATATTTATTATTTCAGGGCTCTTGCCGATAATGTTGCTGAAACTGTATTTTTGCTCCACCTCTTTACGAAGGCTTATATTTTCATTTTTTAAGCTTTCGCGTTCTGCTGCTTTTATAAGGGTTAAAAGAATTTCGTCAGGTTTAAAAGGTTTGGATATATAGTCGTATGCGCCCAGCTTCATTGTTTCAATGGCAAGGTCGATAGTGCCGTAAGCTGACATGGTGATTACGGTGGTATCAATATTTCTGTTTGATATTTCCTTTAAAAATTCTATGCCGTCCATTTCAGGCATGCGGATGTCACAAAGGACGGTGCTTATTTTGTCGTTTTCAAGAATCTCGATTCCGGCGCGTCCGTTTTTGGCCAGGAAAACCTTATAGCCTTCTTTCTCAAGCAGTGATTTGAGAAAATGGCGCATATTTTCTTCATCGTCGATTACCAACAGCCTTTTTTTTATGGGCATTTAAAGCGGTCTCCCCGAAAGCGGTATTTTAATTGTAAAGGTTGTGCCTTTGCCGGGACAGCTGGAAAGTTCGATCTCCCCGTTTAACGACTTAATAATTCGATGAACATTGGAAAGGCCTAAGCCCGTTCCTTTTCCTTCTTCTTTTGTGGTAAAGAAAGGATCAAATATTTTATTCCGGTCATTTTCAGATATTCCGATACCCGTATCCGTTATTATAAGAAAGATTCTATCTTCTTTATCACTGCTGTCAAGTCTGGAAGTGATTGTCAGTGTGCCGCCGTCCGGCATTGCATCACGGGCATTCAGCGCAAGGTTGATGATAAGCTGCTGTACCTCTTTTTCATCTGCATATAACAGGGGAAGGTCATCTGCAAGTTCAAATGCAGGCGTGATCTTTTTAAAATCTTTTTGACAGGATACAAGCGAAATAGCTTCTTTTATGATTGTATTAATGTCGAGTCCCCGGATGTTCTGCCGGCCGGGTCTTGAATAGTCAAGAAAATCACGGACAATGGTGTTTACCCGCTCTGTTTCTTTTTCCATTCTTTCAAGATAATCAGCACGTTCTTTTTCATCCGTGTTTTTATCCTTCAGCATATGAATATAACCCAGGAGGATACCGATCGGGTTACCTATTTCATGGGCGATTCCGGCTGCCAGCCTTCCTACGGACGCAAGTTTTTCAGCGTGTATAACCTCATCGTGGGCCTGTTGGAGTTCCCTGTTTTGTTCTTCAAGCTTTTCAACCTGTTCCTGTATTTTCCCCTTTTCTTTTTTTAGATTTTTAGAAAGTGTGTTAAGGGCAGCAGACAGCTTTCCGACTTCATTTTTGTCTGAGAGAAAAAGAGGGGTCTGCGTGAGATTTCCTTCAGAGATGTTTTCAGTTAACTTTATCAGTTTGTTTATGGGGCCGACAAGATATCTGGAAAGGAGAAAAAAGCCGAAAAGAATAAGTATTATTCCATCAAAAATAATGTAAACAAGTATTGATCTTTCTGCTTTTGCAATGCTTTTCTGAATCTGGCTGAAGGGGAGAATGATCTTAAGTATGCCTGCCTGCCTGTTTTTAATATAAACCGGGCCGGCAATAACAAGTTGTGATCCTGAGGTTTCGGTGCCGGGAGAGATCCTTTTATATAATGATTTATTGGTTGCGGCATGTTTAATGTCCATATCATCAATATGCTGACCCTTTTTATTGCCTTTGGTATCTGCAATTACCTGATGTCCGTTGTTTACAAAAAGGATTCGGCTGCAGATCTTATCTTTGACCAGTCCATCCATTACGGGCTTTATGTTTGATGCGGAAATTTTTTTATTTTCAGGACGACTGGTTTTGATATGGGACAGGGTCGATTCAACCATGGAAAAAACAGCTTCTCCGGACCAGGTACGCTGTTTTAAGATCTCACGTTCGGTTACCTTTAAGACAACAAAGCTTATGAGGACTATTGCTGCGGTCATCAGCAGGCTTATGTTCCAGAATATTGTTGTTCTGAGTCCGACTTTCATTGGATGTATTATATGAGGATTTAAGTTTTAAAGTAAATTGTCTAAACCTTAATCTGTTTTGAACTTCGGATTCTGCTTTTTACTCCTCACTTTTTACCGCTTAATTTTACCGGCCAAGATTTAAGTAGAAGTAGACGATCTGTTCGCCCCATAAAAGAGAGAGAAAGGCGCCGGCAGAAAGAAATGGGCCGAAAGGTATAGCATATTTTGTGTTTTTGCCTTTAAACAGGATAAGAATAATCCCAATAAAGCTGCCGATAAAAGCACCGACCATAAGTGTTGTGAGTGCGCCTTTCCATCCGAGAAAAGCCCCGATCATTGCAAGAAGTTTGATGTCACCGCCCCCCATGCCGTCCTTTTTTGTCAGAAGATGATAACCGGCAGCAAAGATATAAAGTATGCCTCCTCCTGCAAGTATGCCGATAGCAGAGTTTAAAGGTGTTACCCATGGCACAAAAAAAGAAAAAATAAAACAGATAATAATTCCGGGAAGGCTGATCCTGTCCGGAATGATCTGATGCTCAAGGTCGATAAAGGTGATCACGATGAGTGCTGCTGAAAAAATAAAGCTCAGCAATAACGGGAGCGATAAACCGAAAAAGAAATAGAGAAGAACAGCAGTCAGCGGGGTGATGAGTTCAACAAAGAAATACTGAAAGGATATGGGCGTTTTGCAGTTCCTGCATTTACCTCCCAGGATTATATAGCTTATCAGCGGTATATTAAAATAGAAGGGAATGGGCTTTTTGCATACGGGACAGTGAGAGGCCGGATAGGCAATAGACATCTCTTTCGGCATTCGGAGAATGCATACATTTAAAAAACTTCCGACGGCGCTTCCAAAAAGGAAAAGTGATAGCAGTATGAACCATTCAGGCATTATTTTTTACCCCTCAACAGGTTTTTCGTAGGTAGTGTTTTTTTTTAATCCAGAGACCGGTGCAAAATGTTGCGAAGATCACACCTGCACAGATGCCGAACTTTAATATTCTGCTAAATTTCTGACCCGTTAGCGTAGCCATTGAGTTCTCATACATTTTATATATAACAAGTATGGATGTAAACAGAAAGGTTAGAAGTGCGCCTGAAAATATAAAAACAAGCTTCGTCAACAAAATCTGTGGGTAAAAAAACAATTTACACCACTGATCCTTTTTAAGACACAAACGGACGGGTTGAAAATAGATGAACATCGAACATCGAACGTTCAACATCGAATGATGAATGGGAAAAATGAAGAAGCAAACGTCTGATCTTGAAGAACGGTTGCTCAGCTTTTCGGTACGCATTATAAAATTAGTGAAGCACCTGCCAAGGACGGACCGGCAATCATGTGGCGGGTCAATTATTACGATCGGGGCACATCCCCTTATCCAAACCACGGTGAAGCCCAGGCAGTAGAATCACCAAAGGATTTTATTCATAAGTTGCGGATTTCTCTCAAGGAACTAAAGAGAAGCCCAGCGGTGGGTCCGGTTAATTGAAAAGGTTTCTTTGCTTAAAAATGCGGAACAGCTTAATAAACTTTTGCTGGAAACCTAAGAATTAATTAAGATTTTCGTGACAAGCATTAAAACAGCTGAAAAGAAGAAAAAACAACCATTTGATCTCTATGGGGTTGGTTTTTATTCGACGTTGGACGTTCGATGTTGGATGTTTATCTTTTAAATAAGGTTCTCCAATAAAAATTAACGCTAAGAAAAGTCGGCGTGTTTATATTGATAACCAACTGTTTTAACTTTGCATTCTATAATAAATACTAAAAAGTTACCCACAGATTTTGTTGACGAAGCATAAAAATAAACATAATTACAAGACGTTACCTGCGGCTCGGCCAGGATGGGGTCCCGGAATTTTCTACGGTCCCCTTTGGGGACCCACATAAGGCCATGGCTTTTAGCCGTGTGACTCGAAAAGCTTTTAGCGTTTTGGGGATTAGAATAATTGTTTTAGAAAAATATTTGTCTTACTTTCTTTGCTTGCTCCAAAGAGCTGTAGCGGTCACCCCGGTATTTTCGTGACTCAACTAACAAAGAAAAGGCACCCTTTGACCGGTCCCGTAGAACGGGATTCCCTTGTTATAAGTTTTTTTGCGGTCGGCGTCGCAATGATCCCAATCTATCGGGACTCAGACATGCATCGCCTTAGATCCACAAAAAAACTTTCAGATAATAAATGAGATGTCTTATCTGTGCTCTTCTTTGGTCTTTTTTAATATCATCATTTATGCCGCTCATGAATTCTGTTCCATAATTTGAACTTTGAAATTTCATGTTTATCCGTTAAAACCGTTCAAACGGTAGCCCCGCTGTCCCGAGGCTATCGTAAAACAGAAACTGCCCTAAAGGTTTAATAATGAAAAAATTAATTCTTGCAACAGCATCACCCCGAAGAATTGAGATGTTAAATGAGCTGGGTATAAAATTTAAAGCTGTTAAAAGCAGTTTTAATGAACCCGAGAGAAAAAAAGGTCAGCGGCCTTCAGCGTATGTTGAATCTAATGCAAAGGGAAAGGCAGAGGCCGTTGCCGCAAAATTTAAAAATGCGGTAGTTGTGGGCTCAGATACTGTTGTTGTTTATAAAAACAGGGTTCTTGGAAAACCAAAAAACAGGAAAGAAGCTTCTGAATATATTCATATGCTGAACGGCAGGACACATTCAGTTTATACGGGTATTTCTTTAATTGACGGTAAAAGCATGAAAAAAGTCTCTTCACATGAAAAGACCCTCGTCACCTTCAGGTCTCTTACAGAATTGGAGATAGCTCTGTATCTTAAAAGTATTGACCCGATGGATAAGGCGGGTGCATATGCGATCCAGGGTTCAGGGGCGCTGATTGTTGAAAAGATAAGAGGCTGTTATTATAATGTGGTTGGTTTTCCGGTTTCAAAACTTGAAAAGATGCTATTAGATCTTGATATTTCACTTTTTAAATACATGAAAATATAAATTATGGAAAATGAGGGCCGGATATTTATTCTGACAGATCTGAGCCTGCTTCGTATTGACGAAGTCAGTCCCTTTGACCTTTATCTTAACTCAGCGGATAAGTATGTTCTTTATTCAAAGAAAGGTTTACGCTTTACCGAAGCGTTAAGGCAGGAGCTTATCCTTAATGGTGTAAAGACAGTATATGTTCCGGATTCTGATTATGATGTTTATCAGGAATATATAGAAAAGAATCTTAGCGCTATTATAAAGGATGCATGTATCGGTCCTCAGGAAAAGTCAAAGATAGTTTGTTCTTCAAGTAAATATTTGATGAAAAAGCTGTTTGAAGATCCGCGTTTTGAAACTATAGCCCGGACAAAAAAGACAGTTGATAAACGGGTCGATACTATCCTGTCAGACAGCAAGATCACGCAGCAGCTTATCCGTCTTGCAGAATTTGATTATTCTACCTATACACATTCTATTAATGTTGGCATTATCAGCCTCGCCTTTGCAAAAGATATTCTGGAAAATATTTCTGAAGAGCAATTCCATGACCTGGGGACAGGTTTTTTCCTGCATGATATCGGCAAGTCCTTGATTCCTCTGGAGATAATTAACAAGAGCGAACCCCTGAGCCGCAGTGACTGGATGGTTATGAAAACGCATCCTCAAAAAGGGTGTGAAATTCTCAGGGAAACCGGCTTCTTAAGCGAGGAGGCCGCAAGTATCGTACTTCAGCATCATGAAAGGAGCGATGGCTCGGGATATCCTAAGGGGCTAAAAGGTGATGAGATAAGTTGTTTGGGGAAAATTTGTTCGATCGTTGATTCATTTGATGCCTTGACAACGAACAGGTGTTATCAGGAGGCCTGTTCATCTTTTAATGCTATGAATATTATCAAGGAGAGAATGATAAATAAACAGTTTGATCCTGATGTGTTCTCGAAGTTCGTTGCTTTTTTTTCCGGTAAATAGACAGCTCTTTTACTCAAAGATATTTAAATTTTCAATGAGATGTTTCATCCGGGTCATGCTTATCAGTATCGATGAAACCCCGTTTTTTTCTGAAAGAAACTTTAACGCGCTTACGGCGGTCGGAGAGGGGAGCTTCTCTGTAAAATTTATAGCCTGATTAAACTTATCCCTATTTCTAAACAGCGGGTTTAATCTTCGGACATCATGTTTGCCCGGTTTAAAGTCCTTCCTGATTTTACCGGATAAAATTCCCTGGGCAAGGGGGCTGTAGCAGATAAAACCTATTTTGTTTTCATTGCAAAACGGAAGGAGATCGGTTTCTGCTTCACGCTGCAGCATGTTGTAAAGTGATTGCAGTGATGTTATTTCTATTCGGCCGATGGATTTTTCAAGAAGTTCTATATTAAAGTTACTGACGCCCACGTGCCGTATCAAACCGTCAGTTTTAAGTTCATTTAAAACATCCAGGGTTTCTTCTATCTCTGTTTTTTTATCAGGCCAGTGAATCTGGTAGAGGTCAATGTAGTCCGTTTTAAGTCTTTCAAGGCTTGATTCTATGTCTTTTTTAACCGCATCACGGGATAGATCATGGAAGACCCGGCCTCTATCATTCCATCTCAGCCCGCATTTTGTTGCAATAATGACATCTTCTCTAACAGAGCTAAGAACGGTTCCAAGAATCTCCTCTGATTTGCCAAAACCGTAAACAGGCGCAGTATCGAAGAAGTTGATACCGTTTTCAACGGCTTTTTCAACTGTTTTTAAAGCTTCTTTTGCATCTACATCTCCCCATCCTTTTTTAGATAGTGCCCATGCACCATAACCGATTAAAGAGACTTTAAGGTCTGATTTTCCGATCTTTCTGTATTCCATGATTATCCTGTTTGTTGAGTTGCACTAAATAGTAGTACAGCTTTTGGTTAAAGGAAATAAAAATTTAATATCCGGAAGGGGGAGCGTTAAGCAGACAAGGTGGAAGATACTTTAATTATAAGAATTACAGCACTAATTCCTGAAATGATAAATAAGACATATTGCCTATTTTAGGAATTGGTTGCTTTTGCAACATGATGAGTGGTCATATATGCGAGTATTCCAAGAGGAGCTCCAAGTATCAGGCCCCCCAGCAGCATGGCACCGGCTATTTCAGTACCCAGATTTAAAACATCTGTTAAAGAATTAAGGTCCAAAGAGGTAAAAGGTGAGGGTTTATTAAGAATAAGCATTCCCAGTTTATAGTCCAGGTAATAGCAAAAAGGCAGGGTTATAGGGTTGCTTATCCAGACGCCCAGCATTGCAGCCCGCTTGCTTCCTCTAAACAGATGGGCAAGGGGTACTGAAAGAATAGTGTGTAAAGGAAAAGTCGGTGTCATACCGACAAAGACACCAATCCCCATTCCCATGGCAAGGTAATGCGGGTTGCCGTGGAGTTCCTTGAAACTCTGTATGATTTTATGGGTATAGTGGCTAAAATAATTTTTTAAACTCATTTATGCTTCAGAGTGTCTCTCCATGTTATATGCAGGCCGTCTGATTTAATTTAAACTGAATGAATTTAACATGAAAGTCTTTACTTTTCAAGGATAAAGGCGTTAGCTTCTGGAAAATAAAAAGCAGATCGCTTAGATCTCCGGCATTCTCTTTAATACTTTTTTGTCTGTTTAATGAAAGTAAAGGTAAGGGATGTTTTTTGTACACGGATCAATCTTTATTAAAAAAACCCAAAACTTTTTTCAATAGAGATTTCTTTTTTGTTTGTCCAGTATCAGCAGAGCTTTCTCCTGCAGGTTTAAAATTTTCACCGTATTTTTTTTTGTAATATTCCATTCTTTCTTCATGGGTTCTTTGGGGCGATTTTACTTTGCCGGTTTTTAATTTTTGCTGCAGTTTAGCAGGAACTGCATCACTGTGTTTTTTAGATACAGGAGGTTTTGTATGTCTGGCCGGTTTTTTTAGGGGGGACGGTTTATCCGCAGTAGATATTTTCCTGCTTTTCAAGACGGGTCTAGGTGACTTTTTGTATGCAGGTTCATGACGCTCTTTTTCCAATCTGAAATGTTTTCCCGCGCTTCTATCTTTTTCAAACAAGTCTTCATCCGGCCACTCCACAGGAATCTTAACGTTTGTGAGTGCTTCTATTGATTCAAGGCCGTATACAAATTTTTCACAGGCAAGTGATATGGCTTTTCCCTCTTTGCCTGCACGTGCAGTTCGGCCTATTCGGTGAACATAGTTTTCCGCATCATTGGGGATGTCATAGTTGATCACCATTTCCAGGTCGTCAACATGCAGCCCGCGTGCCGCAACATCTGTTGCGACAAGGTATTTTAATTTACCTGATTTTATACTTTCTATGATTTTAAGACGTTTGCTCTGCTGCAGATCGCCCATGATGTATTTGCAGTCATAACCGTTATATTCAAGGCGTTTTGAAACTTCGTGGGCCTTGCTCTTTGTGTTGGTAAAGATGATGCAGTTTTCCGGTTTTTCCGATTTAAGAATCCCCAGAAGAAGTGCGATCTTTTCTTCTTTGCCAACGTGATAGAGCTTTTGGGAAATCTTATCAACTGTAATATTTTCCGAAGCTATTTCAATTTCTACCGGATTGTTCATGAATTCCCAGGCCAGTTCTTTAGCACGGTAGCTTAGCGTTGCACTGAAAAGCATTGAAATGCGTTCGGAAAAGTGAGGCATGTTTTTAAGCATTCTTTTTATATCCGGCAGAAACCCCATGTCAAAAAGTCTGTCTGCTTCATCAATTATCAGGATACCGGTTTTTCTGAGATCCAGTTTCTTTTGCTGATGGAAATCAATGAGTCGGCCCGGAGTTCCGATGATAATATCCACATCATCTTTAAGGAGTTTTTCCTGCTCCGCATATCCCACACCTCCATAAAAGCATCCGCAGGTAAAATCAAGGTGCTTTCCGATGACTTTTGCTTCTTTTTCAATTTGTATGGCAAGTTCGCGCGTGGGGGCTATGATAAGTGCCTTGCTGTTTTTTAGATCTCTTTTAGTTAAAAAGTTATGATATATGGAGATCAGGAAAACGGCTGTTTTCCCTGTGCCTGTTTGTGATTGAACGCAAACGTCAGTGTATTTAAGTGAGTGCGTAAAGGTTTTTTCCTGTACAGGCATACAATTGATGAATCCGGCTTCGGCAATACCTTTTTGCAGATTTGCATCAAGATCAAGTTCTGTGAATTTTTTTGTCATATATTTACGGTGGTAATTCCTTATTTCTATTAGTATAATTAAATTAAATTTGTGGCTGTCTTGGAATCGGGTTATTTATGGGTGTTTGTTGGCTAAATTCCCTGAGAAGTTTTTATAGGGGGGAGTCTTTTTCGCCTTCTGAGTCCGAGACAATTTGTGATTATAGCACTATCACTCCAAAATGTGAAGCAGTCTGTGTTGATTTTGTTATATAACTATGGAATCATAAATGATTTGTCCTCTTTGCTGTTCTGATAATACGTTTAAGTACTTTGAAAAACCGGAAAAGAACACGGATATAAAGACTTATTTCCAGTGTAAAAGGTGTGAGCTTGTGTTTGTTGATCCCGGTCTTCATCTTTCCTCCGAAGATGAAAAGTCTATTTATGATTTTCATGAAAACGGTCCTGAAAATGAAGGATATGTCCTTTTTTTAAAAAGACTTGCAGATCCTTTGTCCTTAAGGTTAAAGGCAGGAGCGATAGGACTTGATTTTGGCTGCGGTCCCGGGCCGACCCTGAGCGGTATTCTGGGCGGGAAGGGATTTGAAGTTTATAATTATGACCCTTATTATTTTCCAGATAAAACCTTACTTAATACAAAATATGATTTTGTTACCAGTACAGAAACCGTAGAACATTTTTATAGCCCCGGAAAAGAATTTTTACGGATTGCAGGTCTCTTGAAAGAAAAGGGGAGCTTTTTGGGTGTTATGACACAGATGCTTCCGGCTGGAACTGATTTCAAGAACTGGTGGTACCACCGCGATCCAACGCATGTTTCCATCTATAATGAAAAGACTTTTTTGTGGATCTCTGAATGGATGGGGTGGAATATGGAAATTCTTGAAAATGGTGTGGTTATTTATTCAAAATAGTGGTAAAAAAGAATTATCATTATTCAAGATTCTCTTTAATCGTAACCTGTCTGCTTAACCTCACATATTTAGAACGGGCAGGGACGAAATCCTGAAAACTTATTAAATTCTTTAATATTTGTCTTTTCCTCTGAACGGACAGATCTGAACCTAAAATCTGTAATTATTTGTGAATCTAATGGAAAACAAGCTTAAAGCAGCCCTTGCAAATTCATCTATTAAAAAAAGTACATTTGAAAATGTATCTTTATGGCTTTGCCCCTCTTTTGCAGAGGTTGAGGTTGACGGCGTTAAAGTTAAAGATTATATCCGTGATCTTGTTGACGGTAAAAGCTGGGAGGAGCTTGATGATGCCTTTTTTAAGATGAACAGCTTTGGTACAGCAGGAGTGAGGGGTAAGCTTGCCATCGGAACAGCTTATTTTAACAGGATCATCCTGGGGCTTGGTGTTGAAGCGCATGCCAGATATATAACTTTTGCCTATGATAAAAACGGCACTGTGTCCGGCAGAGAAAAGGCGGTTGTTCTTGCCTATGATTCCCGAAGGGGCTCTTATGATCCGGATAATAACGGGCCGGGTTTTCTTGTGAAAGAGGCTGCGTCAATATATTGTGCTCATGGAATAAAGGTATATCTTTTTGACACGGTTGCGCCGACACCTGAGCTTTCTTTTGCTATTTCTGAGCTTGAGGACATAAGGCCTTATTCCGGCGGTGTTTTTACGGCTTCACATAATCCTGCTTCTGATAATGGTTTTAAACCCTATGATTATTCTGGCGGGCAGGTGGTGCATAATGAAGTGCAAAAGATTGCTGACAGTATTAACGATTACAGCGATGTGAAGAAACTTGACTATGATGAAGGTCTGAAAAACGGATTGATCAGGATTATCGGCCCGGAGGTGGATGACGCTTATATTGAAAAGGAAAATCAGACCGCAGTCTGGGTCGATGATAGCGGACATTTTCTTAAAAACAAGGTCGACAGCTCTTTAAAAGTTGTATTTTCTGCGTTGAATGGAACAGCTCAAAGACTTGTTTTTAAAGTGCTTGAACGCCGTGGATTTAATATCAGGGATAATCTTTACCCGGTTATGAGTCAGTGCGTTCCTGATGGTAATTTTCCAACCTGTTTAAAACCCAATCCAGAAGAAAAAGAAGCACTTCATGCGTCTATTCTTCTGGCAAATGAACAGTCGGCCGATATCCTTCTGGCAACAGACCCTGACGGTGACAGAATCGGTGTTGGGGTTCGTTTAAGTCCGGATGAAAAAGAGCTTTATTTAAATGATGACGCTGTGAAAGAGGGCTATTATCTTTTAAACGGTAATCAGCAGCTTGTGCTTCTTACGGATTATGTTTTGAGCCAGCTGAAGCAGCGCGACGGAAAACTTCCTGAAAACAGCGTTATCGGGAAATCGATTGTATCAACAGACCTGACCCTGGATATCGCAGATCATTACGGCGTGATGACGATCGAACCGCATGTTGGGTTTAAATATCTCGGTGAGAAACTGTATCTTTATGCCTGTAAGGCTTTTGCTGCAGCAAAAGAAAATGAGGGAAAATATCATGATAGGGAGTATAACAGCCTTTCAAGAAAAGAGAGGGTCAGGGTACTTCAGAAATATGGGCTTTGCTTTCTGTTTGGCGGTGAAGAGTCGTATGGGTCTCTTGTTGGTGATTATGTGAATGATAAGGATGCCGTAACGGTGACGGCCATGTTTACGGAAATGGCAGGTTTTTATAAGAAAAAAGGGCTGACCCTCACAGAGCGTCTTGAACAGATCTTTAAGCAGTATGGTTATGTAAGAGAAGAGACCCTGGCTTTAAGTTTTGCCGGGGCTGCAGGAAATGATGTTATCAAAAAAATAATGTCTGATCATCGTCAGTCTCCATTGAAAAAAATTGCAGGTAAAAATGTTATTGCAGCTATAGATTATAAAGCGATCGATCCATCCGGAACAAGAGTTGCGAAAGGCAGGAATGGAAATATCATATTTGATGATTCCGAGCCGGATGATGCTGAAAAACACAATGGTTATGTAAATGTAAAAGGTATTAAGGTGCCGCTTTTCTGGCATGGTGATTACAAGTTAATTAATAAAGCAGCTAAACTCCCCGAGGCAAATGTGATAATATATGTGCTTGATGACGGATCAAAAGTTATTGTGCGGCCTTCAGGAACAGAACCTAAGGTCAAATTCTATGTGCTTGCCAAAGGAATCAGAGGAGAGGGCTGCGGGTCAATTGAGGATAAACTGTCTGTGAACAGTTTTTTTAACAGTGCCATGGAGGAACTTACCTGTCAGGCTGCAAAGGTTGAACAGGATATCTTAGGCAGATAAATTATTTGGAGTGAAAATGTATAGATGTCATCACTGTAAAAAAGAAGTTGAGGCGGAAAGGAAAGTCGCCAGAACAGAGCTTTGCCCGAACTGTAGCTCGGATCTCAGGTGCTGCTTAAACTGCAAATTTTATGATGCTGTAGTTTACAATGCCTGCAGGGAGTCACAGGCAGAAAGATGTATTGAGAAGGACAAGGCCAATTTTTGTATATATTTTAATTTTATTGATTCAGATTTCGCTGTGAGCTTTAAGGCGGTTCCGGATAATAAACGTGAAAACCCGCTTGATGCACTTTTTAAAAAGAAGTAGGGTGCTGTGCCTAGAAAAAAGAAAAACAAAATAGATCCTGATCCAACTTATCGCTGGTGTGATAAACAGGATAAATTTGTCCCGGTATCTGCCTGCAGGGAAAAGGCAAAGGTAAAGTCGAGGTGCCGTAAATGTTATGCGCACTGGGACAAGACGCGTTATCAGCTTCCCCTGCCTTTAAAGATAGATGAAGGACGAAACAATCTATAGGGCAATGAAATTGAGCTATGGACTTAACCTCAGTTTCTGACCGACCTTAATTAAGGATCCGTTAATACTGTTCAGTTGTTTTAGAATTCTAACCGGTATACCCGTCTTCTCAGATATATGGCCCAGAGTGTCACCCTGTTTAACAGTATAAATGTTCCCCGGAGATCTCTTCGCCCGCTTTAAAGCATCCTGTGTGAGTCCTTTAACTGCTGCTTTCAGCTTGTCTCCAAAACCCGGAGGAACCTTTAAGCTGTGGTTTCCTCTGGGTAGATAATATCCCATAAACTGAGGGTTCAGCTCTTTTATATCCTTATAATCGAGCCCGATCTTTTGAGCTACAGCTGTTATGTGAAGAGGGGTTTTAATGTTTATTTTAATTGAATCACATTTTATCGGTTCATAAATCCGGTCACTGGAAACATTGAATCCATATTTTTCAGGGTTTTCCAGGATAAGTTTGACAGCTGCAATGCGGAATATATATCGTTCTGTTTCAAGCGGAAGATTTAGACGGAAATAATCATTTACCTTTTGTTGTTCTATTGATTTTTTAAGCCTTGATTCTCCGCAGTTGTATGCGGCAGCAGCCAGCGTCCATGAATTAAACATCGCGTGAAGCCTTGTAAGGTGTTTAAGGGCTGCTTGTGTGGAAGGTTCAAAGCTCCGTCTTTCATCAGCCATACGGTCCTTTCTTAAACCATTTTCACGGGCTGTATGTTTCATGAACTGCCAGGGGCCAACAGCTCCTGCTTTTGACTGGGCGTGGGTAAGCAGGGCGCTTTCTGCGACTGCAAGATATTTAATGTCATCCGGCATGTTCCTTTTTTTAAGCTCTTTTTCAATATACGGGAAGTACCTGCCCGACCTTTTTATCCACATAAACACCTGTGCACGGTCACAGACCGATATTATGAGTTCACGCTCAAGCATTTCATAAAAAAACTGTTTGTCTAGGGGGATCTTTTCATGAAAAACAGTTAAATTATCGGGCATACATACATCGTTATACCGGGATGATTTATTTGCACTTGATTCTTTTGAGAAAAGTATAAGGGTTAAGATCAGAACGAAAAGGGTCAGATGCAGTATGTTCCTGTTGTTTGCTCTTGCCGGCATTTTTTGAGTGATATTTGTTTTCATTTGAGGGCATATTATCATAGGCAGATTTGAAAACCAAGCAGCGATAATTATTACACTTCTTTTAAGGTCATTTGTAGACAAATAAAAAAGTAAAAAAAAGGATCATTGGCAAAATATGTGTGGGTAAACATATAGATATCTTCCACAGTCAAACACTCCGTTCGGCTGCGTTGTATGGGATTTAAAACCCTTAAAAAACCAAAGTCAAAAAAGCATAAACCGAAAACCCATAAAAATGGTTCTTCAACAGAATCTGTGGGTAAAAAAACAATTTACACCACTGATCCTTTTTAAGGCACAAACGGACGGGTTGAAAATAGATGAACATCGAACATCGAACGTTCAACATCGAATGATGAATGGGAAAAATGAAGAAGCAAACGTCTGATCTTGAAGAACGGTTGCTCAGCTTTTCGGTACGCATTATAAAATTAGTGAAGCACCTGCCAAGGACGGACCGGCAATCATGTGGCGGGTCAATTATTACGATCGGGGCACATCCCCTTATCCAAACCATGGTGAAGCCCAGGCAGTAGAATCACCAAAGGATTTTATTCATAAGTTGTGGATTTCTCTCAAGGAACTAAAGAGAAGCCCCGCGGTGGGTCCGGTTAATTGAAAAGGTTTCTTTGCTTAAAAATGCGGAACAGCTTAATAAACTTTTGCTGGAAACCTAAGAATTAATTAAGATTTTCGTGACAAGCAT
>Ga0222665_1000753_pt1 | contig 17577 bp, 14 predicted proteins | sample AntAcemetagen653_FD_179853 | JGI IMG/M metagenome (GOLD analysis project Ga0222665, IMG submission 179853) | Saline water microbial communities from Ace Lake, Antarctica - #653 | ecosystem: Environmental > Aquatic > Non-marine Saline and Alkaline > Saline | place: Antarctica: Ace Lake...
GTTACCACCGAAAGGGCTTTTTTAAAGGAGCTTGAAGGGGGATGCCAGGTCCCGATTGCCGGTCTTGCCCAATTAGATGAGGACAAACTTAGTTTCGAGGGTATGGTGGCGGAGCTTGATGGTTCCCGCATTTTAAGAGAAGAAATCATCGGAACTAAGGATCAGGCCGAGGAGATCGGGATTGCCCTCGCAAGGAAATTGCTTGATTCCGGAGCAGACAGGATTTTGGAAGAGATTTATGGAAAGGGATTAGGGCAAAAATGAAACAATCATCAATCCAAAAAGGGAAAGTATATCTGGTGGGGGCAGGCCCTGGTGACCCCGGTCTTCTTACTATAAAGGGAAAGGAATGTCTCTGTGAGGCAGATGTGGTCATTTATGACTACTTAGCGAACAGTGCTTTCCTTGAATACGCTAAGGATGAGGCCGAGCTGATATACGTTGGAAAAAAGGCCGGTTCCCACACCATGAGCCAGGCCGAGATCAATGGGTTGATTGTTGACAGGGCGAATCAAGGAGAGATCGTTGTCAGGCTCAAAGGTGGTGACCCATTTATTTTTGGCAGGGGTGGTGAAGAGGCCCAGGACCTGATAAAGGCGGGTGTGGATTTCGAGGTTGTGCCCGGTGTCACGTCGGCCATTTCTGTGCCGGCTTATGCAGGCATCCCGCTTACTCATCGTGATCACACCTCAACAGTTGCATTTGTAACAGGGCATGAAGACCCCCTCAAAGAGAAATCGGATATTGCCTGGGACAAATTGGCAACCGGAGCCGGAACTCTGGTTTTCCTCATGGGAGTGGGGAATCTCCCTAAGATCGCCGAGCATCTGGTGCATCATGGGCGATCTCCGGATACCCCGGTGGCTGTTATCCGAAAAGGAACATCGGCAGAGCAGACAACACTCGTGGGAAATCTGGAAAATATTGCCCGGTTGGCCAAAGAAAACCAGATACGTCCCCCTGCCATAATTGTAGTGGGGGATGTGGTCCGGCTGAGAGAGGAACTGAACTGGTTTGAGACAAAGCCGCTATTCGGAAAACGGATCGTGGTTACCAGGGCCAGGGAACAGGCCAGTCAATTTCTCCGTGCGCTCTCCCTGTTGGGCGCAGAATGCATTGAATTCCCTACCATAGAAGTAATGCCCCCGGACAGCTGGGAATCTCTTGACCGCGCGATCAAGGCGTTGGATGAATATGACTGGTTGCTGTTTACTTCTCTCAATGGTGTGAAGTTTTTCCTCAAGCGGCTTGAATTTTCAGGGAAAGATATACGGGATTTGAAGGGGATAAAGATTGGGGTGATCGGGCCTAAGACAGCCGCTATATGGCATGGGATCGGGATCAAGCCGGACCTGATGCCGGACGAGTATCGGGCTGAAGCGGTTGTGGAATCTTTCCGGGAATTGGGGATCAGCGGTGCAAAAATCCTTATCCCCAGGGCGGTCAAGGCCCGGGAGGTGTTGCCCGAACAGTTACGGCAGGCAGGCGCCCAGGTTGACGTGGTGCATGCCTATCGGACCATAACTCCTGATCACGATACAGGACGGGTAAGGGAGTTGCTAATGGGAGGATCCATAGACATGGTTACCTTCACCAGTTCCTCCACAGTGAGCAATTTTGTAAAAATGTTCCGGGCGGATGGTAATAGGCTCCAGGAATGGATGCGAAATGTGGCCGTTGCCTGTATAGGCCCCATAACCGCAAAGACCGCCAAAGAAAACAACTTTAAAGTGAGTCTGGTGCCACCCAATTACACCATTGAATCACTCACCGAGAGCATTATGCTCTTTTTCAAAGGAACATAACCAGCAACAAGCAACCAGAATCGAGCATTCCCGTTAAAGTCGAGATCTTCGACCAGCATCAATTAAAGCTTATCCATATCCAGAAGGATCGATATATCGCCGTTTTCCATGATCCCGACACCGGCAAAAGATCCGGCCCTGGCTAAGAGTTCACCTAAGGGCATGACCATAAGGGGCATGTTGCCGATTATGGCGTCAACGGCAAACCGCACAGGGGTTTCCCCGGCAGTTGCACCGTTGATGCCCGGGGGTTGCCTGAGCTTTAGAATACGCGTAGGCTTCCTCGTTTGGGCATCTATCCCGAGTCTGTCCCCCAGGTCATAAAAAGCCCCGCTTTGTTCTGAAGATATTGCCTCTGTCCTTTCAATCGATGCTACATTCGATGTGGGGATAGAAAGGGTATACTCCCCCAATTTGAATACGATGGCGTAAATAATGGAAAGAGACAGGGGGAGCCTGATGGTAAATTGCGTCCCTTTCGAGGGCTCTGAGTGGATTGTCATGGAACCGTTCAGGTACCCTATAGCCCGGGCAATAACATCCATCCCTATGCCTCTACCTGCAAGTTGGGTAGTTCCATGGGTAGATGAAAAATCAACACTGAGTATGGCATTAAAGAACTCATCATCGGGCATCCGGGATATCTCTTCATCTGACATGGGTATCTTATTTTTCAGGTATTTTGTAATGGCAGTCCTATCAATACCACGGCCATCGTCACTCACCTTCAGGATAAGGCTATCACCTCTCTTATCCGCTTCTAAGACAATTTTACCCTCCTGATTTTTGCCCCCCTTGACCCGCTCATCCGGGGGTTCAATCCCATGTGCAATAGAATTTCTCAAGAGGTGCATAAAAGGCTCCCTCAGGCGGTCCAAGAGGCCGATATCCACCTCAAGTTCGCCTCCAACAACTTCAAGCCCCACATCCCTATTATATTTTTTGGCCAGATCCCGGATGGTCTTTTCAAACAGGTAAACAAAATCATTTACAGGCATGAGCCTTAGTCGGGCCAACTGAAAGTGCAAACCTTTCAACATTGACATATAGTTGTCAATCCAGATCCTCAGGCCTGTTGATATCTGATCTTGAGAGAGAGGGGGGAGCCTCTTTTCTAACAGCATGATTTCCTGAGAGCGGGCAAGAAGCTCTTCGATCAACGAATAATCTACCCGGATACGATCTATCTTTGAAGGAGAGGAAACAAGACGCACTTCAGGAGTGACGTGCTTCACCAGTTCATCCGGGCTATTAGCCAACCTGGCGGTGATCCTGTCCCATTCTTTCAAATTTTGAGGAGAACGGACATCATCCTTTCCCGCCACCAACACCTTAAGTAGATCTGCCCCGTCAATAAGCAATTGCACTGCATCGCCCGAGGGCTTTATATCACCCCCTTGGAACTGCTTACACCAGTCCTCCATCGAATGGCACAGCCCGGCTATTTTTTCCATATTGAGGGCCTTAGCCATTCCCTTTATAGAGTGAATCTTGCCATGGATTTCGCCCCACAATTGCTGATTTGGCAGATCATTTTCCGCCTTTATCAGAATAATGTCCAATTCATCAAGATACTTACTTGATTCCTGTACGAAGATTTTTTTGTACTTTTCAAGGTCCATAGGCCAGTTTTGACAAGATCTTATAGATTTCTTCGGGCGTAATCAGCTCTACGGTACGCCCTTCCTTGGTAAAGACGGTCCGGCTTCCATTATTGTTCTCAATCCATGTTATCCCGATGATTTTATCTGAAATCAGACCCAGTTTCCTCTGGCCCCATTTCAAGAGAATAATATAAGGGTTTCCGTTGAGGAGAGATCTTTCTCCTCCCATTAAGCTCCCGACATCAACGACGTCAAACAGATCTCCCCTGAAATAGATCACCCCTCTGTAACATGGAGGGGCAAGGGGGACAGGGGTGACTTGTATATCGTCCGCGATACGGTAAATATACTCTATCTCAATTCCCAAGCATTTCTCTGCGGCCTCAAAGATAAAACATTCCATATCTTAATCCCTACGAAGTCTGAATCGCCGCTGGGTCTCCATCATCTTATCTGACAGGACATTCAATGACTTCATAGCGGTGACGATCTCCCTTATCTCCTCTTTTTGATTCTTCGTTCCAATGGTAGTCTTCTGTGTCGACATAAAGTTCTCCTGGGCAAGCCGCGAAAGTTCATGGAACTGGCTAAGCAAACCCCTCATCGCTTTTGCCTGCTTCCTCGTCACATCTTCCACCTCTTTTACCTCAGTGGAGATATCCTTAACCCCGGAAAGCATACCACCAAATGTGTCCACGATGCCGTGAATGATTTCACGCCCTTTCACAATATGCTCTTCACTCTTTCCCAGGGACGTTAGAACAGCCTTATTGTCTTCAAAGATATCATCCACAATCCTCCTTATCTCCTGTGAAGACTGTTTAGAGTTCTCTGCCATGCTCCTTATTTCGTTGGCCACAAGGGCAAATCCTTTTCCCATTTCCCCGGCCCTCGTGGCCTCGATGGAGGCGTTGAGGGAAAGGAGGTCGGTCTTCTGGGAGAGTTCCTCCATAACCCTCATCACCATCTTTATTTTTTCCACCTTGTTTGACAACCGGTATATCGGTTCTGCGTTCTCGACCATTTTTTTGAGGACATCCTCCAAGTAGCTCAAGGTCTCGCGGGCATTGGCCCCGCCTGTTTCGGTCTTAACCAACGCATCATTAGCCTTAGAAGCCGTTTGGGCTGACTGCCTCGCTGCCTCATCCATCTCCTCTAAGCTCTTATCTATGATAAGGAATGTCTTCTGAACAATAAGGGTTTGTGCTTCTGAACCTTTGGCGATTGCCAGGGCGGATTTATCAATTTCCTGGCTGTTGGCCAAGACTTTGTCTATCAGGCCGCCAAGATTTCCTCCGGTTTCCTGTATCTGTGAAGAAACCCCCTTTATCTCCGAAATAATATCCCTCAGGTCACTTACCATCATGGCAAAGACCTCTTCAAGGTCGCGGATTTCGTCCTGAGATAGAATGGGGATCTCCTTTGAGAGATCCCCATGGCTGATCTCCTTTGCAACACTGCTCAGGCTGTTCAACCTCCTCACAATGGATCTTGAAAAAATGCCGCCTAAAATAATTCCGGAGGCTAAGGCAAATGCAGCGGAGACAGCTAAGGCCGTGACAAAGTTATCGGTTATCTGCTGGGCAGTACCCACAACCACCATGACAATCAAAAGCAGGGCCAGAAAGCTCAGAATCAGCTTGTTTTTTATGCTTGTTCTATTCATTGGTCTGTCTCCTCCATGGCAACGATCCAGCCGACAACATCTCCCTTAATTCTTAGAAGTGACGCCGTTAATCGTATTTCTTGAGACTTGGCAGTTACGTTAATGCTGATTTTTCTCAGCCTCGGATTTCGGGCAACACCTTTTAATGCATCAATCAGCGGAGATCTTCCTTCTTTTGGGAGCAGAGATGTAACAGGTTCATTTAGAATATTTTCAAGGGTCTTGTTTGCGATCTCAAGGGCCTGCGAATTCGCACTCATAATCCTTGCGTCCTTATCAACCACTACTATGCCGAACCCCATACTTTCAATAATCGCCCTTTGGAAGTTCATTTCGTCGACTAACTCTGCCGTAACCCGCCTGGGATATAGAGTGCCGGGCTCAATGATACTTTTGTTCTCCTCGGGAGATACGTCCTGATTTTCAATCCGATCCATGAGTGCATTGAGATGGTCTTCCATCTGTTCCAAAGGCCCTTTTGCAAAGCAGTAATCAGCATCAATATTAATAACCTCCTCCTGCTGCTCCATAATTGTCCCTGATATAGCTATAATGGGGAAAGGGGAGTTGGAAAATTTCTGGCGGGCAATTTTGATCAACTGAAGTCCATTTATCTTGGGCATTATTAAATCAGTAAAGAGGATATCAAAGGGTCCATGCTCAAATTTCGCTACACCCTCCTTCCCATCATAGGCTTTGATAACCTCGTATCCCCTTTTTTCAAGGAGTTCTGTAAGAAATTCCACAAAGAAGAAATCGTTATCTACAACCAAGGCCCTTTTTGACATCTGTTTCACCCCCTCAATCAATACAAACCCTGCGCACTTCACCGATATCTGTCAATCCTAAAAAAACCTTACTGATGCCATCCTGTTTTAGGGTAGTCATCCCGTCTCCTACACCTTGTAAAAAGATTTCATCTGTGATTGCCTCATTTTTGATCAGTTTTTTTATCGCGGGAGTACCTTCCAATAGCTCATGGATTGCCCTTCTCCCTTTGTAGCCGGTTCCCGAACATGCATCACATCCCGATGGACGATAAAGAACAAGTTTTGGGCTGTATTCAATATTAGCAGACTGAAACGCCTCTTTTCCGTATTCGGCGGCAAGGGCTTCAAACTCTTCCAGTGAGGGGTGATACTCCTTCCGGCAATTGGAGCACAACTTCCTGATCAATCTCTGCGCCAATACACCCAAAAGGGCATCTGAAAAATTGAGCGGATTTAGTCCCATGTCCAAAAGCCTGGTTACAGTCTCCGGGGCGCTATTGGTGTGGAGGGTGGACAAAACGAGATGGCCTGTAAGTGATGCCTCAATTCCGATAGAGGCGGTCTCATTGTCGCGCATCTCGCCTATCATAATTATATCTGGGTCGGCCCTCAAAAAGGAACGCATAACCCTCGCGAAATCAAGACCTATCTTCGGTTTTACTTCCACCTGCCTGAGCCCAGCCTGTGTAATCTCCACAGGGTCTTCCGCCGTCCATATCTTCACTCCAGGATTGTTGATATATCCTAATGCGCAGTGCAGGGTAGTTGTTTTCCCCGACCCTGTCGGGCCCACAGCCAATATGAGCCCATAAGGCTGAGCAAGAATCCTCTTCATGACCTGCAAATTCCGTTCGCTCAACCCCATTTCATCTAATTTTAAGGCCCCGGACGCAGCCAAGAGCCTCAACACTGCATCCTCATGCCCGCCTGCTGTAGGTAATGTTGCCAATCTAAGGTCAAGGGGCGGTATCCCTTTGCGCCTGAACTTGATCTTACCATCCTGAGGAAGACGTCTTTCGGCAATATCTATATTTGCCATTATCTTGAGTCTCGAAAGAATACCTCTCGCCATGGAGTTGGGAACCTGCATATACTCCTGGCACACTCCATCTAAACGGAAGCGGATCGTGGTCTTGTTGGTAATCGGCGAAGGCTCAACATGTATATCGGATGCGTTCTTTCTAAGGGCAGTTATAATAGCCTGATCCACAAGTCTTACCACCTGACTTGAGGTCTCATCGATTTCCTCAGTCATCACTATCTCTTCTTTCTCTTCCTCTTCTTCAAAAGAGATATCCGGGATCATGTCTAACTCTGCAATCATATCCTGGGTCGCTTCTTCCGTCTTTTTCTCGAAAAAGCGCGAGATGAACTTTGCTATATCCTCTTTAATCCCGACACAAAAATTTATCTTCTTGGTTTTTGTGAGCCCCTTAATCAATCCCGTCTTCCTGAGATCCCATGGATCATCGATAAGTATATCTACACCATCTTTCCCCCAACTCAAGGGTACCCAGAGATCGTGCAGCAAAAAAGGTTTCTTCAAGTTGCCTATGAGTTCAACGGGAACCGGTACCTTGGGATCGAATTCTTTGAAAGGGCATCCGTAAAAAACCGAGAGAGACTTCCCGATATCCTCCTTTTTCAATCTAAATTGTTGAGTGAGGATGAACTCAACGCTTTCCTTTGTGCTTTTGGAGGCAGACAGCGCCTTCCGCAACTGCTCAGGGGTTACTAAACCCTTATGAATTAGGTAATCATATCTTGAAGCGGGAGTTGATTTTGAAATTATCTGGTCGATCTTCTGTTTGATATGCTTATTTTTAGGATCAATTTCCGCGGTGGCTTTATAAACATCAAGGGCCAGATCCTGATAGCCCTCCTTTTCCATTTCTAAGCCGAGGTAAAGCCTGAGTTCAGACAGTCTTCCACTGCTCAATTTGTATTGTTTGGTCATCTCTTCTATACGTGTTATCATTTTGGCAGGTGAATTCGTTTTTGAAAGGCATGCCACAAGTCCGGGGATAATCTTTGCTGGATCGCATCCAGTTGTAAACAGTTTTCCGTATTCCGCAACAGCTTCTACCGTTAGCCCAAGTTCTTTTAATGATGTAGCTTTATCCAAGATCGTATCGCTATCATTAGTATCTGGCAGCCGTTTCTCTATGTTAGAAGCTATCTTTGAAGAAATCATACAATCACCTTCCCGGGCATAATCCTTCTCCCCATGCTTCTTTAAGTTTCCCTTCTTATTGCCGGCGGTTTTCTAACCGCTGATTAACCTTACTAACGTGGATTCAGGAAAATAGTCAATGATATTAAGGCAACCATAACCCTGGTGGATATTGAACATCCTGTCAAGATCCAGACCGAGGGCCTTGCAAAGGATAACCCTGTTGACCGCTCCATGGGCTGCAATGACGATGTCATTGCCCTTTTGTTCAGCACGAATACGCTCAAAAACGGTTTCGATTCTCTCAGACAGATCAGCAATAGACTCTCCCTCCCCTGGGGCCTTGTAGTTAATCAGGTCTTTCTCCCGTTTCTGAAGCTCTTCAGGGAAATTACGTCGAATCTCCGACAGGGTCAGGCCTTCCCAATCACCAAAATCCATTTCCCGGAGTTCGGGCAAGAAATAAAGAGGCACATCATGATAGCGTGCTATCAAACGTGCTCCGGTTACAGAACGCTTAAGATCGCTCGAGTAAATCGCCTTAGGCTCAGTCAAACTAAGACGCTCTGCCATCTGCTTCATCTGGAGGACCCCTATCTCGGTCAGATCCACATCGGTCTGGCCATATACAGGGAAATTTTCATAGCCCTTCACCTGACCATGTCTTAGAAGATAAACCCTGTTGTCTCTTTCCATACAGACCTCGTTAAGTGCTTGACGATTTTATCATAATATTAGATCATAGATATTAGGTATTTTGATGTCAACAAATTTGAGGCCTACAACTACCTGATGACAAACTCTCAAAAAGATTGTTTCGGCATTTTAGACAGGGTCTTTCCCAAGGGAACAGAAGGATTGAGAGAAATAGTGCCCGCATGTTTTGAATGTCCCGACAAGAAGCCCTGCCTGCAGACCGCGCTAAAAACCGAGGAAGGCTTTCAGCTCAGGAACGAGGTTCTCGACCGTTCTCCTGCTAACGGCTTTTTAGGCAACCTCAGGCGGTGGTCTGAAAGAAAGGAACTTAGCAGGCTAAGTAAACTACACAGAGGTGAAAAAAAGTGACTACGGAAATAGTCTGTCCCTTCTGCCATTTCTCAAAGAAAATCCCTGAAAAAATGATACCCGTCAGAGCAAAATGGGCCATCTGTCCCCGCTGCAACCAGAAGTTTGAAATCCCACTTTTGGACAAGGAAACCCGTCCCTTTGATGAAAAAGAGAGTTCAAACAGAGGTCAGTATGAAGCCGGCCAGGAATTTGAGGAAGAACCCATCAGGGATAGCGCCCCGTGGGAAAATCGTTCTGAAACAGGCTTTGCGAAGGGAACTTATCGTACCTTTAAAGCGGTGCTTTTTTCTCCCACCACCTTTTTCAGGGGATTGACCTTTAACAATGGGATCAGAGAGCCGTTGGCCTTTGGCCTCCTAATTGGCGCCGTGGGAAATATGTTCGGGATTTTTTGGCCTGTCTTAATGATGTCCGGGGGCCTGTTCCCCTTTGGTGATGCTATCCTTGGCCATTTAACTGTGGGTCTGATCTTTCTGGTTATGGTAGTGGCCATTCCTGTCTGCGTAACACTCAGTATGTTTATCTACAGCGCTATTCTACACCTGTTGCTCATGATTGTAAGGGGCGGGAAGAATAGATTCGAAGCTACTTTCAGGGTAGTGGCATATTCCCAGGCTGCCCAGGCATGGGATCTGATACCTGTTGTTGGCAGCTGGATAGGAGGTATCTGGCAGCTGATTGTCCAGGTAATAGGGCTTCGGGAAATGCATAATATCTCCTATCTCAGGGTTTTCATGGCATTCCTGCTGCCGGTCGGCATCCTCTTTCTCCTAACAATGATGGCCCTGGTTCCTCTGCTCATCTATCTGGGATAGCTAAAAAGTTTTTTCCAACAATTTTAATTTTTGATCTTTAGATTCTTCCTGGCTGAAGCAATAATTTGAATTGCTGAAGCCAAGCCTTTCCACTTGATTAAATCCGGTTTACCGGCTATTTAGTGCTTGACAGAAAAACGCTGCTTTTTTTGATTTTGTTGAACACCGCTTTTCAAGAAATATCTTATACCGCTCCAAAAGCTGTACTGAAGGTGTTCAGGAAGAAAGGAGAATGAAATTATGGCGCTGTATTTGCTGCTTTGTTTTGTCGGATTTGTGATGCTTTATTTTGGAGCGGAATGGCTTGTGAAAGGATCATCGAGTCTTGCACGAAGCCTTGGTGTAACACCGATTGTTATCGGTTTGACAGTGGTTGCATTCGGGACTTCCGCCCCCGAACTGGTTGTGAGTGTCATTTCCTCTATTAAAGGTAAAAGCATGATTGCGGTGGGAAATGTAGTTGGGAGCAATATCTGTAACATCGCGCTTGTTCTCGGCATGGCAGCCGTATTTCAACCTATTACGTGTGATCGGTCGGTTATCAAACGAGACATACCGATTATGCTTGGCATATCCATATACCTCCTGGTGCTTTCCCTTAACTCAGAACTGGGGAGGCTTGAGGGGGCCACCCTTTTTGCGGGGATCATCCTCTATACTTTTTTTAACTATTATACTGCTAAGAAGGAATCCAAAATGGCATCGGTCGGGGCGGGCATGGCCACTGAAGGTGCTTTGGGGAATCCCGGGGGAAGTCCTTTGGATAGCCCGGGGGACTTGGAAGATATCGAATATATTACCTCCAGACAAAAGCAGATTGCCTTTACCGTGGTGGGGATTATAGGTGTTGTAGCCGGCGCTCAGCTTGTCGTCGAAACTGCTGTAGAAATTATGACAGTACTGGGTGTAAGTGAAAAGTTTATTGGTTTGACCATTGTAGCCTTTGGAACGTCACTTCCGGAATTGGCTACTTCTGTTGTCGCAGCTATAAGAAAGGAGATGGATATCAGTATTGGCAACCTGGTGGGGAGCAACGTCTTCAACATCCTCAGCGTACTCGGAGCAGCGTCCCTGATAAGGCCGATTCCCATACCGGGAGGCTTTTTTGGAAGCGGGTTGGTGATCGATTACCTTGTTATGATCCTGACCAGCTTTTTGCCGTGGGTGATGATGAGAAAGACCAACACTATTACGCGAATAGATGGCATTATTCTCCTATCCTGTTATGCCGGATACATAGCCTATCTTATATTGAAGGCATAGTGCCCCTTAGGTTCCTAAAACAACGTTAGAAACCTGGGATGGTTTAACATAAAGATGAAAAACAAGAAAGTAGAAGAAATCGTTCTTCCCTATAAGGAAGGTATACCGCCCAATCCTTCGGTTGGTATTGATGATAAGATTATTCACGCAATTCAGTTGATGGTGGATAATAACCTTAAGAATATCGCCGTTGTCCTGAACGCGCGTCCTATTGGCAGGGTTTGTCTTGAAGATGCCCTTAATTGATTTTGGCATAAGAAATGCTGGATCTTTCGCTTTCCTGGACTCAAACACGCTCTTTCCTACAAAATCAGACTCGGGATGGAAAAGAAAAACCCCGTTTTTATCAATGAGCCACGCATACCCTGTTTTTCCCGATCGGATGTTCGTTAAGAAAGGCGCCAAAAACCATGACACATAGGTATTAAAAAGGAGTAGCCTCGGGGGATCCCCGGGTAGCTCTACTCATAATGCAACACTTATTCCGGATTTTTTTGTCTGTGGCTGCGAGACCCATACAGTATCGCTGCCGAGGTCTCTTTCAATCAAAGATGCGACACTATGGGCTATGACTAATTGTTTTTCATTAAACTGCTCGACCACTGATTCCCTCATCGACCTGGCAGACCACACCCCTAACCACACGCCTCCGGTTAAGAAAACAATGGAAACTAGGGAAACCAAGATGATGATATTTCTTCTTATTCCCGCAACTTTTTTGTCCATACCTTGAGCCCGTATGAGTGCAGAGCGCATAGAGCGAAGCATCACGCCATACGCATTCTATATGTTATCGCAAATCTGTCCGGTCGACGATAAGATCTTAACTATCCTATTGAAAAAAGGCGGCTAACCTGATATCAATAACGGGGACCGAATCTCAGCGTGAACTTTATTATTAATAGCAGAGGTCGTCAAACAAAGGAATCTAAACCTTGGCAAACCGAATCGACTACGAAAATGTCCTGAACCCTGCCCAGTTAGAGGCAGTGACCTCCTCAGACGGCCCTATCCTTGTCATTGCGGGAGCCGGGAGCGGCAAGACGAGGGCCTTGGTTTACCGGGTGGCCCGTTTAGTCGAGTCTGGCGTTCCCCCGGAATCAATCCTCCTTCTTACCTTTACAAGAAAGGCTTCACAGGAGATGTTGGACCGTGCAGCCAGCCTCGCTGATCCACGATGCAGGTTTGTTTCAGGAGGTACATTTCACTCCCTTGCCTTCAAGGTCCTCAGAAGCCATGCCGAGACCTTGGGATATGCCAACTCCTTCACCATCTTAGACCGTTCTGACATGGAAGAGGTCCTCCGCTCCCTTATCCCGGAACTCCACATGTCCAAAAAGGGGCAGAGATTCCCTAAACGGGGCACATTGGCCAATATCCTGAGTAAGGCCGCCAATCTGCAGGAACCGGTTGAGGCGTTCATATTAGAGGAATATGGCCAATTCATTGAAGTTGCACCGGAGATAGGGCATTTGGGAAGATTATATGCAGACTATAAAAAAACCAATCAATTAATGGATTATGACGACCTCATTATCTCTTTGCAGAGACTTCTATGCGAGAACAAGGATATCCGCACCGAGTTGAGCCAAAAATACGGCCATATAATGGTGGATGAATATCAGGATACAAACGCGATTCAGGCTGACATCGTAAAGTGGCTTGCCCACGACCACCGTAATGTCATGGTGGTGGGAGATGACTCCCAGTCCATATACTCTTTCAGGGGCGCCAATTACAGGAACATGCTTGACTTTCCGTCCATTTTTCCCGAGACAAAGATAATCAAATTGGAACAAAACTATCGTTCCACACAACCTATTCTTGCCCTCACAAACGCCCTTATGGATCAAGCCGATGAGAAATATACCAAGTGCCTCTTTACTGAGCGTAGCGGGGGTGAAAAACCGAAGGTCATTGATACAAAGACAGAACATGGACAGGCCCTGTTAATCTCTAATTATCTGAAACAACAAATGGCAGAGGGACAGTCCATCAATGACTTTGCTGTCCTGTTCCGGGCCGCCTATCATTCCTTTGAATTAGAGGCCGAGCTGACCCGCCAGAAGATCCCCTATGTAAAATACGGTGGTTTCAAATTCCTGGAATCTGCCCATATTAAAGATTTTTTGGCCCACATGAGGATCATTGTAAACAGGGATGAAGCGATAAGTTGGATCCGGGTCCTCAGGCTCGTAAAGAACGTGGGGATGGGGAAGAGCCAGGGCATCATTAAATGGATGAAAAACGAGCAAACCCCTCTTCAGCAGATTGCAGAATGGCCCGGGGCCGGTAAGAAAGACGGTGGATTAAAAAACTTAGGCATCCTGTTAGGCAGTCTGGCATCAAAAAAGATAGAGCCAAAAAACGCGGTCGAACAGGTCATGGAGTATTACCTTCCCATCTTGAAGGACAAATTTGACGATTATCCGAGACGCCAAAAAGAACTTGAACAGTTGGCCCCCATGGCCGACCGGTACAGGAAATTGCGTGGGTTTTTGGACGATTTGGTCTTAGAACCTCCCACCAGTTCCGCAGATATAGACCAGGAAGAAAGAGGGAAGACCCTTACCCTGTCCACAGTCCATTCCGCCAAGGGACTTGAATGGCCTATTGTCTTTATAATCTGGGCCATGGAGGGGAGATTTCCTGCCTCCATGGCATACAGCAACCCCCTGAATCTGGAGGAAGAACGACGTCTAATGTATGTGGCAGCCACCCGTGCTAAGGACCAGTTGCTTATCTCCTATCCGGGCCAGGAATCAGTACCGGTGTGGTCGAATTATAGTGGGGCAGGTAGCGGATTGTCCTCCTTTATTTCTGCCCTTCCAAGCTACCTTTTTTCACACGAAAAAGGGCTATCTCCCGGGTTATACCGAGGGATGAAAAGGAAGGTGAGTCAAGCTAAAAAATCTTTGGAACCAAGGAGTAGATCTTACCCGTTCTCACAGGGGGATAGGGTAAGGCATCCCGCGTTCGGACCGGGCGTTGTTTCCAGGCTCGTATCCGGGAACAAGGTGGAGGTACTTTTCAAAAACTTCGGGAAAAAACTTCTTCATTTAGAATACACCACCTTGGAAAAGATCTGAGAAATTGTTGATTGTTGATTGATGATTGATGATTGAAAAAATCTGAAACCCGTAACTTAGCGCCCTTAGCCCTTCAATAAACAATCTTCAATATTCAATCCAAAAGCCCGTAACCCGCAACCAATGACAAATGACAAATCCGGAATTATGAAATGTGACGAGACAGCCTATCAGGAGTCAGTCAACCATCTTTACGGACTCCAGAAATACGGGATAAAATTCGGGCTTTCAAAAACCACCAACCTGTTGAAGTCATTTGGAAATCCCCACAAAGGCCGGCAATATATCCACATTGCAGGGACAAACGGCAAAGGGTCAGTAGCAGCCTTTATCGCTTCTATCCTGAAAGAAACAGGCCTTAAAGTGGGGTTATATTCTTCTCCCCATCTGATACGATTTACCGAGCGTTTTAAAATAAACGGCGAAGAAATCAGCCAAAACAAGGCCATGGAGTTAATCGAAGAGTTGCGAACTGCCTTTTCACCGGAAGAGCCGCCCACCTTTTTCGAGGCAACCACTGCCATGGCCCTCATCTATTTCGCCCGCGAAAACACCGACCTGAGCATTATGGAGGTGGGCATGGGGGGGCGTCTCGATGCCACGAATATAATTACACCACTGGTTTCCGGGATCACCAATATCGCCATGGAGCATCAGGACTTTCTCGGGAAGCGTCTATTGGATATTGCCAAAGAAAAGGCGGGTATTATCAAGGAAGGGGTTGATGTGATAACCGCTGTCACCCAGTCTTCCGTGATAAGGGCCTTCGAAACCATTGCCCGAGACAAAGGCGCCCCCCTGTGGCGGGTGGGAAAAGAGATAAGATACCGGACCACCGCGTCCGGCTTTCATTACAGCGGCCTGGGGCTCAGGTTGAGGGGACTCCGTCTCGGTCTGACGGGCATGATTCAATCACGCAACGCGGCCGTTGCATTGGGTATGATAGAACGGCTTGAAGAAAAGGGGATTACACCCTCTGAGGCAGAGATCCGAAAGGGCCTGCGAAATACTGCCTGGCCCGGGCGCATGCATATTGTGGGGACGAGTCCAACAATTTTGTTAGACGGGGGCCACAATCCCGCTGCGTTAAGGGCATTGGCCCATTCCATAAGAAACGGCTTCAAGTACAGACGACTGGTCCTGGTGATAGGGATAATGGCAGATAAAGAGATCAACCAGATGATGCGGGCAATTGTCCCTTTGGCTGATTATCTGATCTGCACAAGACCCGTCTATTCAAGGGCAGCCGAACCTGATATCTTGATGGCAAAGGCCGCGTCCTTTGGAAAACCAGGGGAAATAGCACCTTTTCTGACCGACGCCCTGACCAGGGCAAAAGAGATGGCTGACCCCCAAGACCTAATCGTGGTCTGCGGATCTCTCTTTACCGTTGGTGAGGCCCTCAACTATTTCTTTCCGGAAGTTGAAATGCCAGACTGGTAGCCGCTTTTGCCCATTTTTTTGCTTTCGAATCACCTCGGGTAGACATCTTCCCGGCTTTTGAAAAGGGTTCGGAAATCTAACGGATCGAATCGTGTGAAATGGCGTCTAAGGTAAAGCGCCAGTGAAACGGAAGGACTATATTATCTTAGCATCGGCGCTTCCCCCAGAAAAACAGAAGGTTACATTTTGGTAAGCTCAAACTGATTTCAGAGTTTTAGGTTGGTTTATGTCCGAATGTAAGTAATATTTGGATATACTAAGCGGCCTTTTTTGATTGTTTACAGTCCGCGAAGAATGTCGAATATGTACTGAGTGACATTGGCTTACCTGTTCTTATGTAATGTCGTAGGGCCTCTTTCATATATTTGGGAAAGGAGATTCCACGTAACTTACAAGTCACATAAATGGTGAGTAAAATGGCATATGCGTTTGCCCCTTCAGCAGAAACACTTCCTCCTGATATTTTACGTTTGAGCACCCCTATTCGAATCAGGAACTCTCCATAATTGTTGTGACAGGGCGCACCGGGATGCTCTACGAACGTCAGTATCCTCGGTTGCTGCCTTCTCACTTTTTTTATGATCTCCTGTAAAATATCGTTCGGATTTGGCCAATTCAAGAGGTCGTCTAATCTTTTTTCCAGCCTTTTCAGACGTCTTTGAAAGACCTTTTCGCCTAATTTCTCACGATCTGCCTGGAGTCGTTCACCATCACGCAGAATTCGGCGTAGTTTTACATAAAACTTCACGATGCTTGACAGACGCGGGAATGCATCACGGAACTTCCTTATCTTCCTCAGTAAATGGGCCATACAGCTTTGTTGCTCGCAAATCACCTGCAAATACGCATTCCACCCATCTACCACCAGGAGACCAAGAAATATTTCTCCGAGCACCCGGCGGACTACAGATGAACCTCGCGATTTATCAACTGTAAAATAGGCCGAGTCCTGGGTCCCAAATACCCACAGCCACCAGTTCTTTCCCCTAACACGCCATCCGGTTTCATCCGCATGCAGAGTCACCGCATTATTGATATCTCCAAGAATTTCGTCATATACGGCTTTCATGATCTTGGAAACCCGAATCACATGCCGTGAAAGCCCTGATGTCGATATCTCTTTTCCAAAAAAGGTCTTCAGATAATCTTTGATCTTGGTGAACGGTAAACACAAGGCCACCCACAGGTAGCAAATCAGTATTGTGCTGTTCAATCCCATATCTGCTTTGGGTAATGCCAACTCGGATTTGGCGGTGATGACCTCTTTGCAATCAGGACAATACTTTTTCTCTTGCTCTGCCTTTATAACTTCCGGCCTTTCAACAATATCCGGAATATCTTCTATAATCCGTTCATTGCTGCTTTCAAGTGGATCTTGGCCGGTTAAATCTTTACCACACAGGGTGCAACTATCAACTGTCGCCTTTTCTGTCCGGTCGGGTTCAACATTCTTGGAACAATTACCTGCTCCTTTTCGTGGCTTCTTACCTCGACCCTTGCCCTTCTTCCTCCCTTTGCCATCATTACCAACTCCTTTCTTATCCCATTCTGGTTGCTTTGATGATGGCTTATTTGCATTCTTATTTACGGATTTGATTTTTTTCTTTTTAAGCTCTTCCTTGAGCTTTTCAATTTCTGCCTCAAGCTCGTTGTTTTTTTCTTCTAATTTGATATATTTATCACGCAGACTTTGAAGCATCCTCAAAAGCCTGTTTTTAGATAACTTGGCTAAAGCTGTGTAACTCGCTGATATTATGTCTTTTACGTTCATTTGATACCCTAAAGTGTATACGAATACATCTTAAGGTATCATTGATTGAAACGATTGTCCCGCTTTTTTTTGAAAAATTTGATTTTTTTCTGAAATCAGTTTGAACTTAC
>Ga0222665_1000758_pt1 | contig 17539 bp, 10 predicted proteins | sample AntAcemetagen653_FD_179853 | JGI IMG/M metagenome (GOLD analysis project Ga0222665, IMG submission 179853) | Saline water microbial communities from Ace Lake, Antarctica - #653 | ecosystem: Environmental > Aquatic > Non-marine Saline and Alkaline > Saline | place: Antarctica: Ace Lake...
CGATATGCTTTCAAAAGCTGTTAAGGAAGTGTTCGTTTCTTTATACGAAGAAGGTTTGATATACAGAAGTAACTATATAATAAACTGGTGCCCAAGCTGTCAAACTGCTCTAAGTGACCTTGAGGTTGACCATGAAGATGATGATGGAAATCTGTGGTACATAAAATATCCGGTAGCCGGTGAAGAAGGAAAATTTCTGACAGTTGCTACAACTAGACCTGAGACAATGCTCGGTGATACTGGAGTGGCTGTTCATCCTGAAGATCCAAGGAACAACGATCTTATCGGTAAAAATGTTGTTCTGCCACTTGTAAATAGAGAGATCCCTGTTGTAGGCGACTCAATACTTGTTGATATGGAGTTTGGTACTGGTGCTGTTAAGGTAACTCCTGCACACGATTTTAATGATTTTGAGACTGGGAAGAGACACGGTCTTGAAGAGATGAACGTGATCGACGAGAATGGAAAGATAAATGATCTTGGCGGAAAGTATGAGGGTTTGACCGTTCTTGAAGCTAGGAAAGTAATCGTAAAAGACCTCGAAGCCGGCGGATATCTTGTTAAAATTGAGAAGCATGCGCATTCAGTCGGTCATTGTGACAGATGCAGAACAACCGTTGAGCCAATCCTTTCAAAGCAGTGGTTTATAAAGATAGATTCTCTTGCAAAACCGGCAATTGATGCTGTGGAAAGTGGAAAAATAGTTTTTCAGCCTGAAAACTGGAAAAAAACATACTACGAATGGATGTACAACATAAAGGACTGGTGCATTAGCAGACAGTTGTGGTGGGGACATCAGATCCCGGCCTGGTATTGCGATGACTGCGGGGAAATAAGCGTTTCAAGAGATAGTCTGAAAAAATGCTCTCACTGTTCATCAAAAAACATTAGACAGGATAAGGATGTTCTGGACACATGGTTCAGTTCAGCACTTTGGCCTTTTTCAACGATGGGATGGCCGGAAAAGACAAAAGAGTTAAATAAATACTATCCTACAGCTCTTATGGAAACAGGGTTTGACATAATTTTCTTCTGGGTTGCCAGGATGATAATGATGGGAATGAAGTTCATGAAAGATATCCCGTTTGAAAAGGTTTATTTCCATGGCCTTGTAAGGGATGAGAAAGGTCAGAAGATGTCAAAGACCAAAGGTAACGTCATCGATCCGCTTGAGATCACAGAAAAGTACGGTGCCGATGCTTTGAGATTTACTTTTGCAATGATGCCTCTTGCCGCTAGAGATATTAAACTTTCTACGGAATGGATAGAAGGCTACTGGGGATTTATCAACAAGATATACAATGCGGTAAGATTTTGTCTCATGCAGTTTGAAGATGATGAAAAAATAAAATTTGATCCCTCTGAATATATGGAAGATAATTTTTCATTTGCTGACAAATGGATTCTCACCAGACTTGAAGCAGTAACGGTGGATGTAAATAAATCTCTTGAGGAAATGAGATTCCATGACAGTGCGAGTACACTTTATCACTTTTTCTGGCACGAATTCTGTGATTGGTATATCGAGCTTGTAAAACCTGCCTTTTTCGGTGACGATCAAAAAGAAAAAGAAGTAACAAAAAAGGTTCTGGTAAAAGTTCTTAATGCGAGTCTCAAACTGCTTCATCCATTCATGCCTCATGTTACAGAAGAGCTGTGGCAGAATCTGCCGTTTGATTTTGAAGGCAAGTCTGAATCGATCATGATAAGTTCATTTCCTGTTGCAGGTCAGAGTCCGGTTTTTGAAAAAGATGCTGAAACTATGGAACAGATTACTGAAATTATAGGAAAAATAAGAAATATAAGAGCTGAGAACAACATTAAACCTTCTGCAGAAGTTGCTGTTACGCTGACACTCAAAATGGATGTCAAGAACGCTATTGTGGAAAAAGAGGAGTACATTCTTAAGCTTGCCAGAGTTAATTCGATTACTTATGCGGATAGTTTTGATCCTGATAAAGAAACAGTTTCAGCCATTGTTAAGGGTGGAACACTTTATATTTCACTTGCCGGACTTATAGATTTTTCTGAAGAGATAAAAAGACTTGAAAAAGAGATAGCAAAACTTCAGAAGGACTTTGATCTTTGTGACAGAAAGCTTGGTAACGAAAACTTTTTAAGCAAAGCAAAACCTGATGTGGTTGAAAAGGAAAAAGCAAAACATGTGGAGCTAAATGAAAAGATAATTCATTTAAAACAGAGACTGGTAGAGATAAAAGGATGAAAATTCCAAATTATATTTCAGCAGATTTTTTAGACTACGTACTGAAAGAAGATATTGGCAGAGGAGATCTTACAACTGCTCTGACACCTCGTAACGATATTTCAGGAAAAGGTATTGTTAAGGCAAAGGAAGATCTGGTGCTCTGCGGCTGCGAACTCGCAGTATGTATTTTTGAAAAGATGGACTCCAGTCTTAAAATAAAAAACTTTTATCAAGATGGTGCTGCACTTAAAAAAGGTGATATTATTCTTGAGGTTAATGGTCACGCTGGATCTATTCTTACCGCAGAAAGAACGGTTCTTAACTTTATGCAGAGACTGAGCGGAATCTCGACTTTGGCGTCTAGATATGTAGCTGAAATTGCTGAAGGATCAAAAACAAAAATAGTTGATACAAGAAAGACAACACCAGGATGGCGTACTCTTGAGAAATATGCCGTTAAGGTTGGTGGAGCTTCAAATCACAGGTTCGGACTTGATGACGGAATAATGATAAAAGATAACCATATTGAAATGGCAGGATCAATTGAAAAAGCTGTCAGATCCGTGAGGTCAAATTGTCATCACCTGCTTAAAATTGAAGTTGAAACAACTAACCTGAATGAAGTTGCGCAGGCACTTGATGCAGGTGCAGACGTAATAATGCTTGACAATATGGACATTGAAATAATGAGCGAGGCGGTAAAACTGATAGGTTCAAAAGCTGTCACGGAGATATCCGGTGGCGTGAAACTTGAAAGAATAAATGAGCTTTCAAAGATTGGCGCTGATTTTATTTCTGTTGGTGCTCTAACACATTCTGCTGTTGCAAAAGACATTAATCTCACATTAAAAATATGAAGTTTGATAAGATACTGAGATCGATCTTTCTCTGGGTTTTTATTTTTTCAATTCCATCGACATTTATTTTCTGGACATTTTTAAGTGATCTTGGTGGATATGATGAACAAACGGAAAAAGCTTTTGCCCGGATCATTAACACCGGTTTTGAGGAAGGCGATATTATTTTCCCTCAGATCGACTGGGATCTGAATTTCCTGAAGTATCTTGATCATGGAATAACAACAGTCTATCTTACGCTTAAGGAGACTTCTGCCAATGATCTGAAATACATGAAAGAAGACGGCGGTAGAATCTTTCTGCTGCTGGACAATGAAGAAGCATGGCCGCAAATATCCAATAGGCTAAAGTTAAAGGAAATAAGCAGAAAGTCAGCAGGAAAAGGAGTTGTCATCATTGCAAGTGATGGAACCCTGAGAGATCGAAAAAAAGTTCTTTTTTCCAGAGATATTGGTGAGGCAAGTGAAGTTTATTTTGAAAAAGATGGTAAAAGAGAAAACTGTAAAAAAACTTCAAAGAGTAGGTGGCAGTGCAGTAGATCTGATTGGAATTATGTCGGGCTTACAGTTGCTTCAATGGCCGGGAAACAGCAGAAAGCAGTTTGGGCACATCCGAGAAGTAATAAGACGCTACATGTTAAATATGAGGTTCCTGAAGGTGCAGGTATCTTTGTTCTTAACACCGCCTTTCTTCCAGCGGCAGTAAGCTCGTCAAATAGGTCGCCTGTCGAAGTAAACGTGAGTTTTGATGACAGTAATGTTGCTGAATACACGAATATGAGTGTTTCAAAAATATACAGTAAAAGAATTGATATTCCTAATGGCGTAAAAAATATAGACATTTCATTTTTTGTGAAAGACGATGGGCAGAGACACTTTGTTTTTAATGGGTATATAGACTAATGATCGAGCTTAAAAAACTTGAAAGAACAGATGTTTTTCTAGGAATCACAATTTCTCTTTTTATTTTTCTGTATATTTTTTTAACAGCAGATCTTATAGGATTTGTTAGAGATGAAGGTTTTTACATGAAAGCGGCCTCAAGTTCCGCTGACTGGTTTGAGTATGTTGAAAAAAGTTTTGGTAAAGGTGAGTTTTTAGCGCCTTTTTCTAAGAAAAGCATCGACAGATACTATAAATTTAATCATGAGCATCCGACGTTTATAAAAAACCTATTCGGGTTTTCTCAGTATCTTTTCCACAGAAAGCTGGGGTTACTAAGCTTTGCGATGTCTGCAAGGATTGTTGCTGCACTGTTTGCCTTTTTAACGGCACTTCTCATCTATTACTTCGGGGCACGTTTTTTTAACAGGTTCACAGCGGTTGTGTCGCCCTTCCTGTTTTTTCTTATGCCACATATCTTTTTCCACTCTCATCTTGCATGTTTTGATGTTCCTATACTTTTTTTCTGGTCGGGGATGTTTATCTTTTTCTGTGAATATCTTCTTGATCGAAAGCTAAAAGTCGCAATTTTTACTGCTATTTTTCTTGGACTTGCAATGGGCGCGAAACACAACGCTTTCTTTATCCCTTTGATATTTTTTCTTATGTGGACCGTTTTCTTTTTCATTTCTGGAAAAGATGCTAAAGGCTTGAAAATGTTCAAGGAATATGTTGTAAAAATGCCGCTGATCTTTTATCTTTTTGTTTTTATCTCTATTCCGGTCTATTTTCTTACCTGGCCATGGATATGGTATGATACAGTTGACAGATTTATAGAATATCTTAATTTTCACAGCGGGCATGTGAACTATACTAACTATTACTTCGGGATGGAACTTTCAAGAGGGCCTTTTCCCTTTAGTTTCCCTTGGGTTATGAGTCTTCTCACGGCTCCTCTTCCCCAAGTAATATTTTTTCTGGCTGGAGTGTACTATTTCGTAAAAAAGATTGTTTCAGACAAGGGGATAGATCGACAGGTTTGGGCAATTCTTTTGACAGGAGCTCTTTTTCCAATTTTTCTAATTGCGATTCCAAGTGTTCCCATCTTTGGTGGAATAAAGCACTATTTTACAGGGTTTCCAATCATGCTTACCGCCGGAGTTTTTCTGGTTTCAAGCGAGGCGGAAAGAGTTTTTAAGAAATATTTTGGACAAAAAAAAGTTTTTAATACAAAAGTTTTTATTTCGCTTCTGTTTTTTCTGTGTGCGGTTTCTCTTGTGCCTTTAAATGTTAAATTTGCAAAAAGGGGCGCAGCTTTTTATAATCAGTTGATCGGAGGAGTTCAGGGCGCGGCCCGAAAAAGAATGCAGCGGAACTTCTGGGGATATGATATTCTTGATCTTGTTAAGACGCTTAACAGAGAAGCGCCTTTAAATTCAAAGGTTTATGTTATGGGTGGCTATGAGGGCCTGAATTGGAACTCATTCCTTTTTCTGAAAAAGGAGGGTGTTATTAGAAAGGATATAGAAGGCACAAATACGATAAGAAATGCTGATTTTGCATTTTTCTTTTATGAAAAACAGAATGAGCACATAATGAATACTATTGGAACTGAATTTGACAGTCTGGTTCCACTTGCTGTTTCGCAGACCGACGAAGTTTTTTATTCAGCTCTTTTCAGGAGGAAAAAATGACATATCTTTTTTCAAATCCTCAAGCAAAGAAATGGAAGACTTTATTCTTTTTATCATTGATGCTGAACATAATAATTGTAGTCGCTTTTTTTATGCGAGAGCAGGAAGTAGCGGCGATTCAGAAAAAAGATGTGGCAGAAACAGTGGTACAGAAAAAAGAAGAAGTTGCAGAAAAGATCTTAAGTCAAGAGACACCAGGTGCTGAAAAAACAGCAAAACATGAAAAAAACTATAAACAGGGAGATCTTCTGGCCTCTTCGGTAATGATCGAGGATAATTTCTTTTCTGCATTTAACTCAAGTGAAGATGTCAAAAACCTTTCTGAAAAAACAGGAATAAGCGCTCTCTCAGACATTTTAAGTGCCCATGTCGGAAGACTTCTTGTCTGGAAACTTGTTCTTAGAACAGATGTGAGAAAAGGTGACAAGCTGAGTTTTATTTTCAGAGAAATTCCTGATGAGGAGGTTAAGAGCAGGATGGATATTCCGGATGATCTGGAAGTTGTTGCTGTGGATTATTATTCAAAAAAATACGCAAAGAATATCAGAATTTTTCACTACAAACCTGATGGTGATAAATATGCAAAATATTACTACGATGATGGGATGATGATCGAGAAGGTTATTTCGAGCAACTCTCCGATAAAGTTAGAGGATTACATTCAGGTTACTAGTTTGATCGGTGACAGAATGCCTAAGCATGACGGGGTTGATTTTAAGGCTGTTATAGGAACAAAAGTCTACTCTCCGGTTGATGGAACAGTTTTGCGGAAAAACTGGAAAACAAAGTACAACGGATACTGTCTGGAAATAAAAGATTCTAGCGGCAGACATACATACAAATTTCTGCATCTTAGTGACGTTATTGCTAAAAAGGGGCAGAAAGTGTCAGCTGGGGACCATGTTGCAAATACAGGCAATACCGGGAAGACGACCGCACCGCATCTTCACTACCAGATAAATGTTGGTCAGAGAGGAAAGGTCCTTGATCCTTATAAGTTTCATGAAACAAAGATGACAAGCCTTGAAGGCAGTGATCTGTCAAAATTTAAATCTCATATCAAAAAAACGAGCAGTTATTTCAAGAAATGATTTTCTTCTCTTAAATGCCGAAATCTGACTGTTAGAAAAAATTGCTTTAATGTATAGAATATAAGTTAGAAAAAATTGACAAAATGGCTATTGATTAATATCCTTCCTGCAATAGTTGTTTGCTTATTAAAAAGCGTGTTAGTTTAATCATATCTTATCAGACAGGAGGGTCCAGTGAAAAGGATCAACAGTGTTATTGCTTTCTTAATTGTTTTTTTGACGGTGTTTACCGTTTTTGCAGAAAGCAAAGTTGTTGTCGTATCAACTTATGCTAGAAAAGCCAACGAACAAAAATTAGCGAAAAGCGTTTCAAGGAATCTATCTCTGCTTTTTTCTTCACTGAAGGGAGCTAAGGTTGTTGGAGAGGCTGATGCTCTTTCATCGAAGGAAAGAAAATATATCGACCGTTGCAGAGGAAACAGCAAGTGCATTATCAATGTCGCAAAAAGAGCAAGCGGTGTTGATTTTATTATTATTTCAAAACTCGCAAGTGACAGAAAGAAGGGGACAAGGATCGTTGCCTACCTTTACGACACTAAGGGAAAGCGTCTTGCTAAGCAGGGAATAACAGGCGATTATGATACTGATGGTGAAGATCTCGCTGCAGACATGCTTAGCGCTGTCAGGACGATGATCTCATCAAATGTTGGAGGCAGTTCTTCAGGAAGTTCTTCGAGAAGCTCATCTTCTGCAAAAAGACTCAGTTCATACACCGATGTTAAAAATGAGATAAAAAAAGGTTTTCAGACTTACAACAGTGGTAACGTTAAAGATGCTGAAGATATTTTCAACAGGGCAGCCAACGAGATGGACTGTAACTGCAATCAGAATGCAAAAGCGAAAGATATCCTCAGAGATGTCAGCAAAGTAAGTAAGGGAATATTAAAAGTTGAAAGTAGTCTCAGTGCAAATGATTACAGAACATCTTTAAGAGTTTTGAAAGAATTGCGCTCAGCAGATAATGCAGTTCGTGAAGCAGGTTACAAATCATTTGTTTATAAAAAGATCCCCAATGTTCGTTATAAATATCTTATGCCTAACGCTAAGGATGCACGCATAGTTGATGATATTCACCGTAGTTTCCAGTCAAAGATCGATGCCGCAAGAAAGTGGAAGACTAGAGAAAGCCGAAAGATCGACGCCTGGGTGAACAACAACATCAAAAAGAGAGAAAAAGAGATCGCTGATCTTCGGAAGCAGCTTAAGGGATATCAGGATGATCTTAAAAAGGCTCAGGTAGACCTTAAGAAAAAGATTCAGGGAATGAAGTACAAGTGGGAAAAGGATGACAGCAGTCTTGAGCAGGAGATCGTGAGTCTTGAAAGTAAGATCACAATGCTTGAGCAGAGAGAAAAGGGCGTTATTAAGGTTTCCAACAAGAAAAGAGAGCAGGCAAAAGAGAAAGAACTCTCAGATGTTAAGAAAAGTAACAGTAAATGGAAAAAAGATTTTAAGGCAGAGAAGGAAAAATATTTTAAGGCACAGGAAGCAACCGAAAAGGCAGAAGCCGACAGAATTGCAACCCAGATCAAAAAGCTCGAAAAGCAGAAAGATGACCTTGAAAAGAAAAACAAAGAAATAGATGCTGATATACAGAAGATGATGGATGTTTTTGATAAGGAAGAAAGACAGGTCATGGCTAAGAATGAAGCTGTGAGAATGAAAGCTGAAGATGAAGATAGAAAGTACAACGTAACTGTTGAAAAAGAATATCAGAAGAAGTTTGATGAACTTAATAAAAAACTTGCAAAGTATGATAAGGAAGAATCTAAAAAAGCAAAAGAACTGGATAAGTTTGATGGTGAGATAGAAGAATTTATGCTCAAATCAGCTAATGAAATGGGTAAGATCCAGAACGACATTGAGACTAACAGAACTAAAGTTGAAGCTGAGTATGCAGGTGTTAAGACAAAGGCTCAGGAAAAAGTGGAAAAGGAGTACGAGAAAAAGTTGAATGAACTTGCCACAAAAAGAGCAAAGCTTGAAGAGGCAATTGCTAAGCATAATGATGAAAGTGAAGCTTTAAAGGCAAAGGCAGAGGAAACACTTATAAAAGCAAACGAAAAAGAGATCGTTGCTGTTGACCAGAGACTTGCCAAGATTGACGAAGAAATCCTTACGATAGATCAGTCCTATGAACTGAAGATTTCTCAGGTGCAGGAAGCTATTGCAAAGACACTTGACAACGAAGAGCAGGAAAAGATCAAAAAAGAAAACACGATTAGAGCTGAAGGTGAAAAGCTGGTATCTACTCTTAACGGTATAGAGGAAAAGATTGCCAAGGAAAAAGGCAGTTATGAAGAGTTTAAGATGAAAATCGAGAACGAATATGCTGAAAAGAATGCCAAGATAGAAGAAAAGATAATGACTCAGCAGAATAAGATGATAGAGGCATCTGAAAACTTCAAGGCCAACTGGGGCGACTTTGTTGGAAAGCAGGTTGATAAGCTTACAGCCGAAGATAACAAGATCAGAACTCAGATCGAGAATAAAAGATCTCAGATTGCCGAGGTTGAAGGCAAGCTGGAACAGGATAAGATGAAAGAGTTGACAAGTATAGATAAGAAACTTGTGAACATAGAAGACGAATATGCTAAAAAAATGATGAAGGTTGAAGAAGATGTTCAAAAGGAAGCAGAAGCTGTAAAATCAAAGCTTTCTTCAGACATACAGGCTGCAGCTAAGAAAGATGGAAAGATGGAAGAGGATTCCAACAAGAAGGTCAACGGCCTTAACGCAGAAAAAGAAAAGATCGCTGCATCATTTGATACGAAGATGGCAAAGCATCGAGAGGCCATTGCAACGATAAATAAAAAATATAAGAAATTGAAGGCTCCTTACAATGTTAATCCGATTGTTGAAAAAATGAACCAGGCTGTTGCAGAGCTTGAGAACAAGAAGGTCGAAGAAATTAATCAGCATCAGGAACTGCTTGATGCCATTTCTCAGGCTAAAGCAAATGCTGAGCAGACAATAGAGGAGCAGAGAGACACAATAAAGAATAAAGCTGAGCTTGCAAAGCTTGAGAGAGCTTATGCTACAGCAATGAGAAAGATCGGTCTTGATGAGAAATCTACTCAGAGAAAGATCACTTTCACAGAGAGCAGCTATGACAGAAAGATAAAGTTTGAGAAATCAAAGTATGAAAGAGAGCTGGGAAAAAAGAGAGCTGAACTTAAAAAACTTGAAAAGCAGAAAAATCTTGAGCTTATTTCAACAAACAGAGAAGTTAACAAAATTGAAAAACAGAAGGCTGTTGCTGTTGCAAAACAGGAAAACAAGATCAAAGCCGCTAAGGCAGCGCATAAGAGAGCCATGGCAAATAGAGCTATGGTTGCAAAGAAGATGATCAATGCTGCTGAAGTGAAAGAAAAGATAACCCTTGCAAGTGTTGGCCAAAGAAAGAATAAGGTTGCAGCACAGAAGGCTGCTGAAATAAGAAAACTTCAAGCTCAGAAGGCGAATATAAGTAAGAAGTATAAGGGTCTTGAAGCCAAAGAAAAAGGTGCTATAAACGGTGATATCGTAAACTTAAGAAAAAAACTTAAAGGTATCAGTATCTCCATTAAAAATTGGGAAAATAAGATAAGTAAAGTCGATCCTAAGAAATTAGGAGAAGTAAAGGGTCCTTTCCTTAAAAAGATCGGAGATCTCAAAAACCAGGCAAAATCAAATGTTGCAGAAAAAAATAAGAAGATTGCAGGAATAACAGAAGCACACAAGGCCATTCTGGGTAAACTTGTTGCTGACAAGGCTTTAGCTGCTAAGAAAACTCAAGGAATAGATGTCAGAATAAAAAGTGAACAGGTTGCAATCACAAAGAAATTTTTTGCTATAAGAGCGAAAATGAAGTCTGATATTGCAAATCTTGTCAAGGAAAAGAAAGGCAAAATTTTTGCCATAAACAAAGAAAAGGGAACACTTCTTAAAAATCGTGCCGTTCTTGAGAAGGGTTTCAAAGGAAACCTCAAGAAGGAACTCAGAGATCTTTCTAAGAAAAGAAACATAGAAAAGAGTAAAATGAAAAAAGAGCTCAAGACTGTTTCTTTTCAGCTTGCAAAACATGAGAAGTCCCACGACAGCTTTGTCCAGAATGAAATTGATAAGATAGATCAGAAATATCAGAAGCAACTTATGGAACTTGACATGAAGCTTGGTACAGAAAACCAGAGACTTCAGAGTGGGAACAAGGCTTTCACAAAGAAAAAGAAGGCAGAGAAAATAGCCTACGACAGAAAATTTAAGCAGTTCCTTGCTGAGAAGAAAAGATTTAAAAATGGCATTGATAAGGAAATTCAGCAGGCACAGAAAGCAAGAGATAATAAAATAGAGGATCGTCGCAAGGATAGAAAGAAACAGCAGGATAAATGGGCTCAGGAAAAGAAGGTGCGTCAGTCTGCTTTTGATAGAAAGACTTCCGGTCAAAAGAGAAAGCTTGATATGAACAGCAAGAAGATCAATGTGCTGATGGGCCAAGTTGACAGCATCAACAATGTTGGTGGAAGAAAGCTTCAGGATCTTAAGGCTAAGAATCACAAAGATTCCAAGAGAATGGAAAAGATCTGGATTAAAAAGACAGCTGATCAGAAAGCTGATTTTGAAAAGGGAAAGAAAGCTGTTATTGATAGATATGACCAAATGGAAGTTAAAGAAAAACAGGGCCGTGATGTTAAGAAGAAGCAGATGATGGTTAAGAGAGATAAGCTTCTTAAGAAAAAAGAGCAGCGTAAGGACAGAAGAATGAAGGTTCTTGAAAGAGAAAAACAGAACTGGCTCAAGAGCAAAGACCGTTTTGAAAAGAAGATTGTGGATATTCAGAACGATGTTTCAAAGAAGGATGCTGCAAAAGGCCCTCTGGCAGATAAAGATAAGGAAAATGCAAAAGTAAATAAGACAGCTGTCCAGAAGAAATATGAGAGCACAATTGAGAAGATCAACGAAGCTGAGCTCAAAAAGATAAAGGAAAAATTCCGTACGGTTTTTGAAAAGGAAAAGGTTAGAGAAGTTCAAGTTACCGGAACAACAAAAAAGATAGAATCCATGATGGCCGAAGCTTACGCCAAGTCAGGACTCAACAAACTTGAGAAAAATGATATAGAACGAGCTAGGAAGGATTTTGTTGAAGCTCTTTATCTTGATTCTGAAAGTAAGACCGCCAAGGAAGGTTTGAAGGCAATTAAAACAAAGGCTCAGGCTATGTTCTGGGAAGCTTTTGGTGCAAAGGACTCTAACAAGGCTAAAGCTATACAGATCCTTCAAATTCTTACCAAGAGTCTTCTTCCGACAAACGAGATATACCTTAAGTCAAGAATTCTCCTTGAGGACCTTAAGTAAAGCAGTCTACAATGATTAATTTATTTTTAAGGGGAGTTTTGCTCCCCTTAATTTTTTTTGTCACCATTCCAGTTTATGCTCAGAACCCTATCCGTGAACTTTATGATGTTTTTTACAGCGATATGAAAAGTTATGAGAAATGGCTGAAAAGTGATAGAGAGAATACCTTAAAAGATGTTTTTATAAATCTTTACAATCTTCCGGCGAATGGAAAAAGGAAGTATTCAAATGATGTAAAGATCAAAGTTCATAAAGGGCTTTCGGATGATAGTATTCAAAATGCATACACTTATCTAGAGTTTAATGAAAGGACCAATGTTAATTTAGTTATATGGGGAATAAAAAAAGGAACTGTAAAAATTAACGGAGCAGAAAGAGGAACTATCGCTATAAATTCTGATACCGGCTTTGCGGTTTTAAAAGGTGTTTTTGAAAAAGGAGCTTATTTTGTATCCTTCAATATTGAAAAAAGATTTGAAGGTGTTCCTGTGAAAGTTCTTTCAGATAAAAAAGTAAAGATCTCGCAGAGAGGTTTTAACAGGAAAGCTGCTTGCAGTGTTAAATTGCACAACATTAAGCCCAGATACCCTGAAGTTGATCTTTCTGGTCTATACCGTGGATTCTGTTTCCCATATAGTGATGAAAATTACAGAGAGACATTTTATTCGCTTATGTTAAAAAAAGAGTTCCGACCTGACAGTAGAAACAGTCTTTTTTATAACCTATATTCTCTAACCGTTAATGATAAAAATAAATCAAAGCTGGAAAAGACCGGTTTTGATGAAAAACAGATAAAATGGTGGAAAAAACAACTTTTTGAAAAAGAGGTTTGTGGGTATGAATGAAAAAAAAGCAATTGTCTTATTAATTATTTTTTTATTAGGTGTTGTTACTTTTGAATTTTTTTATAGCAATTATACTGAAGGTAAGCTGGAGAAAAAGATAGAGAATCTTGCTAGACAGGTGGAGCTTATAGAAATAGATATTGAAAGTTTAAAGGCCAAAGTTCCTGCTTCTAAAGAAAAAACTAACGGTTCAGGCTTCAATGATCTGCTGAGTCTTCAGACAAAACTTACGCAAATGAAAGCTCAGATGAAAAAGTTAAGTAAAAGAAAGGAAACTGTAGCCGTTAATGAATATCGGAAAAACGAAGAACGGTTGCTTAGGGCGTATGCAGGTGATGTCAATAAGGCTTGGAGTATGCATCTAGATCAGAAACTTGTCGGCCTTGGCTTTGAAGACAGTGAGCGGGAAATTGTTTTAGCTGATTATCAGAAAATGCTTGAAAATATAAATGATGAGCAGTTTAGATGGACTAATGGTGATATGTCATCTGAGGAGCTTGCCGAATCTATCAATGGTCTTGGAAAAGATCTTTTTGTTGACATGTCTGAGACTGTTGGAGAGCAGAAAGCTTCAATAATTCTAGGCGTTATTTTTCCTGATCCTGTGACGAGAGAAGCCTTTTTTAAGGAAAAATAGTTCATTCTCAGTTATCGTCGTCGTCCTGTTTTCCAAAAATAGTCTCTCTGAAAGTTGACATTGACTGCTGAGTCGCCAGAAATTTCTCAATGATCTTTTTTACATGACCAAGAAGTTCACGACTGTTTTTAACGAGTTCCTTAATATTTGCGGCAACAACCGCAAAACCTTTGCCGGACTCACCTGCTCTGGCAGCTTCAATTGAGGCATTTATCGCAAGGATATCAATGTTTTTTGTTATAAGTCCGAAGTTGTCAATTGCTCTTGAAATTTCTTTTGTGTTTGTTACGAACTGATTTTCGATCTGAAGGTATTTTGAGTTGATCATAGAGGAGACAAGGTCATAGATAAATACAAGGTGATCAGAGTTAATTACAGTCTGAGAAGGTCTCGCCGAACTTACAAAGTGGTTGTAGAGCTCAATTCCAGGATAAAGAACAGCAATTACATCAACGTTGGCTGTTTTAAGCACGTCGTTAAGGTTCGTCGTAATCGGGATCTGTTTTTCTGCAGCGAACTTTATACCTTCGCTGTTGCTGTTTTCGTTTGCTATAAGCGATATTTCATATTCCGGTATTTGATAGATAAATTTAATAATTTTAAGATGCTCATTTCCGGCGCCTACAAAAGCGATTCGCTGTTTAATCATAATAACCTCCAAAAGTTAGGAAATAGTAGCATAATTCTAAGGAAGTTCAACTTTTATGGATTTCTTTTTTCTTGATAATAATGCCCAATGTGGTATTTTCCAGACTTGGAGGAATGTGCATGAAGATACTTCTTATTCTGTCAACAGTTCTTCTTGGTGTTTTTGGCCAGGTGCTGTTTAAAAAAACTATGTCAGGGACTGGATCGCTCTCGGTCTATGATGCTTTTTTTGTTTATATACGGTCAGGCTATTTCTGGCTAGGAGCCCTTTTTTACGGGGTTTCACTTCTGCTTTGGATGAAGGTTCTATCCGATACTGATCTGTCATATGCAAGGCCTTTTGCTGCAACAGGATATGTGCTCACAGCTTTTTTTGCTGTTGTGCTGCTAGGTGAGACAATACCTTTAATGAGGTGGATGGGAATAATCCTGATTGCTGCAGGAGTTGTACTTGTCGCTCAGACTTAACTGCTAATGGGAGTTTTTAAATGAAGGAAAAACTGGAGATGATAAAAAAGGACTTCGCTGATGTCCTTAATAATGTCAAACTGAAGGAGGAGCTTGAGGAGCTTAGAGTATCTTTTCTCGGTAAAAAGGGAAAGATAACAGAAGTTATGAAGGGAATGCGAGATCTTGCTCCGGAAATGAGAAAAGAGGTTGGACAGGTAATAAATCTCATTAAAGATGAGATAAATAAGAATATAACTGACAAATCAGCAGAGCTTGAAAGAAAGGCGATAGAGAAGAAGATCTCTAATGAATGGAGTGATATAACCTGGCCTGTAGAATCTGCAAAAGGTACGGTTCATCCTGTTTCGACACTAAGAATGGAACTTGAAAAACTTTTTATATCAATGGGTTTTGAGATTCTTGACGGACCGGAAATGGAAGATGAATATCACAACTTTACTGCTCTAAACATTCCGGATGATCATCCGGCTAGAGATACTCAGGATACATTCTGGCTAAAGAATGGTAAACTGCTTAGAACTCATACTTCGCCGGTACAGATACGAGGGCTGGAATCCAGAAAACCGCCTTTTAAGTTTGTAGCCCCGGGAAAGACTTTTAGAAACGAAGCTCTTGATGCAAGTCACGAGCACACATTTCATCAGATCGAGGGAATGGTGGTGGATAGAGGAATTTCTGTTGCGAACCTTATATTTACACTTAAAAGTATCGTTTCCAGCATTTTTGGCAAAGAAGTTGAAATACGTCTTAGACCGTCATTTTTCCCTTTTGTGGAGCCGGGATTTGAGCTTGATTTCAGATGTCAGATATGCAAGGGAAAAGGTTGCAGTGTATGCAAGAGAACCGGCTGGGTAGAATATCTGGGTTGTGGAATGATCCATCCAAATGTGCTTCGTGAAGGCGGGATAGATCCTGATGAATTCCAGGGGTTTGCTTTTGGTGGAGGAATAGAGAGACTTGTAATGATGAAATACGGAATTGATGATATTAGACATTTCCATGGCGGTGACATCAGATTTCTGAAACAGTTTTAATTGGGAGTTAAATAATGAAGATATCACTTGATTGGTTAAATGATTACGTTGACATAGAAGATATTAAGGCTGAAGAGCTCGCAGACAGGTTGACAATGAAATCTGCTGAAGTTGAAGAAGCTCATTGGGTTGGAGCACATTTTGAGCAGGTAGTTACTGCAAGAGTTGACAAGGTTGTTCCTCATCCGGATTCAGACAAGCTGAAACTTGCTACGGTTTTTGACGGAAAAAACACACAGACAGTGGTTTGCGGTGCTCCGAATGTTGCAGAGGGACAGATAGTGCTTTTTGCGCCGCTTGGAACGATTCTTCCCGGAAACTTTGAGATCAAGGTTGCAAAGATCAGAGGTGTTGAAAGTTGTGGAATGATCTGTGCGCAAGATGAGCTGGGTCTAGGAGATGATCATGACGGAATTATGGTTTTAAATGATGATGTCGAGCCGGGAAAGAAGGCCTTAGAGCTTTTTGGCGGAAAAGATTACATAATTGAGATAGAGAATAAAACAATTAATCACAGACCTGATCTCTGGGGTCATTTTGGTTTAGCTCGTGAGGTAAGGACGATCTTTGAAAAGCCATGGAAAAAGGAGCTTAAATATACCGGAATTGAAGTTGACAAAGAAAAAGAAGTTTTTGAGATAGAGATCAATACTGAGAAATGTCTTCATTATCTTGGATTGAAAATGGAGAATATTAAGGTTGGGCCGTCTCCAAAATGGTTGAGTACAAGACTGAATAATATTGGTGTCAGATCTATAAACAATATCGTGGATGCTGCTAACTATGTAATGTTCGAGACGGGTCATCCTATACATACTTTTGACAGAAAAGATGTGGCTGGAAATAAAATTGTGATCAGAGATGCGATTGAAAATGAGAAGTTTATCACGCTTGATAAACAGGAGAGAGCACTGAAAAGTGAGGATGCTGTTATTGCCGATGAGAGTAGAGTTCTTGCGATTGCCGGTGTTATGGGTGGACTTAACAGCGAAGTGAAGAGTGATACTACGGAGATCTTTATTGAATCTGCACTTTTTGCTCCGGCAAGTGTTCGTCGAACTGCGAACAGGCTTGATCTGAGAACAGATGCTTCAAGTCGTTTTGAGAAGTCTCTGTGGGTTGAGAACTGTTACCTTGCGATGCAGCGTTTTGTTGAGCTTGTTAAAGAACTTGTTCCGCAGGCAGTTGTCACTTCGAAACTTGCTGTCGGAGATAACAGTGATAAGTACGGATTTAAAGGAAAGATCGAAATTGCTACAGATAGGATACGCTCACTTCTTGGGATTCCCAAAGAGAGTCTTAGTGATGAAAAAATAGTTTCTGTTCTGGAGTTCCTTGATTTTAAAATAGAGAATAAGAACGGGGTTTTATCAGTTGAAGTTCCAGCTCACAGAAGAAGCAAGGATGTTTCAATAGGCGAGGATATTATAGAAGAGATCGGACGTATTTACGGGTACAATAATATTGAGCCTGTAACGCCTCTTTTTGGAATGGAGAGAGCTCCTGTAAATGTTGATCTTGAAAAGACCAACCAGCTTAGGAGAATGCTTGCAGAAACATTTAAAGCACATGAAGTGTTGAACTACTGTTTTACAGGTAGCGGAGATCTTGAAAAAATTCCTTATGACATTGAAAAACTTGTTGGAACAGTTGATGATAGAGAGGTTCCCTACCTCAGATATACGATGGCAAGTGCACTACTTAAGGATGTTCATGAGAATCTTAAAAACTTCAGAGATTTTAAGTTGTTTGAGTTTGGAAAAGTTTTTTCTACTGAGTCAGAAAGGGCTCGACTTGCTATTATCGCAACGGGTGAAGGATCTGATATTCTTGAAATGACA
>Ga0222665_1000763_pt1 | contig 17472 bp, 29 predicted proteins | sample AntAcemetagen653_FD_179853 | JGI IMG/M metagenome (GOLD analysis project Ga0222665, IMG submission 179853) | Saline water microbial communities from Ace Lake, Antarctica - #653 | ecosystem: Environmental > Aquatic > Non-marine Saline and Alkaline > Saline | place: Antarctica: Ace Lake...
ATGAGGGACTTAGGTTCGCTATAAGAGAAGGCGGCAGAACAGTTGGTGCCGGCGTTGTTTCTAAAATTATTGAGTAACGAAGAGGTGTTGAAGTGAGTGATAAGATCAGAATAAAGCTGAAAGCTTTCGATCACAAGATACTTGATCAGTCAGTTAGTGAGATAATCGATACAGTTTCACGCAGCGGTGCGAGAATAGCTGGACCGATCCCACTGCCGACTAAGATTCACAAGTACTGTGTTCTGCGCTCGCCGCATGTTAATAAGAAATCTAGAGAGCAGTTTGAGATGAGAATTCATAGAAGGATTCTCGACATTCTCAATCCTACTAACCAGACGATGGATGAGCTCATGAAGACTGATCTTTCCGCTGGTGTGGAAATTGAGATTAAGACTTATTAGGGAAATGTTTATTTTGTCATAAAGCAGAGAGGTAACTATGGCTGCTGGACTTATAGGAAGAAAGGTTGGGATGACACAGGTTTTCAAAGAGGACGGTAAGGTCGTACCTGTAACCGTCATTGAAGCTGGTCCTTGTTATGTTATTCAGAAAAAAGAGACCAAAAAGGACGGTTATGCCGCTGTTCAGCTTGGTTTCGACCAAAAAGGGAAGAACATAAAGAAGCCGGAGGCTGGTCATTTCAAGAATTCAGGAAAAGGTGTTTTTAAGAAGCTTAAGGAATTCAGAATTACTGAAAACGAACTTGGTGAATTTGAACTCGGCTCAGAAATCAGTGTCGAAATGTTCAAAACAGGTGAGTTCGTAAAAGTAACTGGATTTAGTAAGGGACGCGGTTTTACCGGAGTAATGAAAAGATGGAATTTTCACGGTGGCTGTCATAGTCATGGTTCTAAATTTCATAGAAAAGGCGGATCTATCGGACAGAACGTACATCCGGGAAAGATTTGGAAAGGAAAGAAAATGGCAGGTCGTTCCGGAAACGAACAGGTTACGGTTAAGAATCTTGAGATCGTAAAGGTTGTTCCGTCCGATAACACAATTATTGTCAAAGGTGCTGTTCCGGGATCTACCGGTGGTATCGTTTACATTAAGAAGTAGGGGAGGCAAAAAGATGCCTGTTGTAGATTTATTTGATAAAGAAAAGAATAAAGTTGGTGAGATAGAGCTTAAGGACAAAGTCTTTGCCGTAGAATACAAGAGCAAGGGCGTGCTTGTTTCTGAAGTCATCAGAATGCAGAATGCTTCGATGAGAAGAGGAACACACTCAACAAAGACTTACGCTACTATTTCTGGCGGGAACTCCAAACCTTTCAAACAGAAGGGTACGGGAAGGGCAAGAAGAGGAACAATGAGAGCTTCGACGCTTAGAGGCGGTGCAAAGGCTTTTGGACCTCAGCCTAGGGATTATTCCTACACAGTTCCTAAAAAGAAGAGACTTGCTGCATTAAGAGCGCTTCTTTCTGAGAGACTCGGAACAGAAAAGCTTCATGTGGTCAAGGCGTTCGATTTTGAAAAGATCAGAACAAAAGATGCAATTTCCATACTTCATGGGAACTGGGCTCTTAAAGAAGCAGTGATCGTCGGTGGTGACTCTGAGTATAATTTTCTTCTCAGTGTTCGCAACATTCCGCAATTCACGTTTCTTCATAAGACACAGGTTAATCTGTTCGACCTTATGGCTTACAGCAACCTGATATTTACAGAGGAAGCTATAAATCATTTAAACGAGGTTTTGGGATAATGAAAAAGGAAAGACATTTCGACATTATCAGCAGGCCGCTTCTGACTGAAAAATCCACAGCAGCAAACAATGCGCAAAAGCAGGTCTATCTTTTTGAGGTTGCAATAAGCTCAAAGAAGAAAGATGTTAAGGATGCTGTAGAGAACATTTTTGATGTTAAGGTCGACAGTATAAATACTGTTGTTGTCAGAGGAAAGGTTAAGAGAGTTGGCAAGGTTATGGGAAAGCGTAACAACTGGAAAAAAGCATATGTCACTTTAAAAAAAGGTTATGCAATTAATCTTGTAGAAGGTGTTTAGTAAAAGTTAGATAAGGTATCGGAGAAGTATTATGGGTATAAAAGTATTTAAGCCGACTTCGCCTGGAAGAAGGAATATGACAGCAAGTGATTATTCCGAGATAACGAAGTCAACACCCGAGAAGTCTTTGATCGAACCGATCAGAAAATCTGGTGGAAGAAACAATAATGGTAGAATCACTGTTCGTCATAGAGGCGGCGGTAACAAAAGAATGTACAGGATCATCGACTTTAAAAGAGATAAGTTTGATGTTCCTGGAAAAGTTGCTGCTATCGAATATGATCCAAACAGAAATGCAAGAATTGCGCTTATTTTTTATTTTGACGGAGAAAAGAGATATGTTATCGCTCCTGATAAGGTAAATGTAGGTGATGTGATTGTTTCTGCTGGAAAGCAGGAAGCTGACATCAAACCTGGAAACGCTATGAAGCTCAGGTTTATCCCTGTTGGTACATACATTCATAACGTTGAACTTAAGATCGGAAAGGGTGGACAGATCGCAAGAGCTGCTGCTGCCGGTGTTCAGATTCTCGGTAAGGAAAAGGACCATGCGACTGTAAGAATGCCTTCAGGTGAGATTCGTATAATCCATCTTGAGTGTAGAGCTTCTATCGGAACAGTTGGTAATCAGGATGTTTCGAACATCAAGATTGGAAAAGCTGGAAAGATGAGATGGCTCGGAAGACGTCCGAAAGTTCGTGGTGTTGTAATGAACCCTGTTGATCACCCACACGGCGGTGGTGAAGGTAAAACTTCAGGTGGTCGTCATCCTGTAACTCCTTGGGGTAAGCCTACAAAAGGTTACCGCACACGTAACAACAAGAGAACTGATAAGTTTAGAATTAGAAGAAGAAATAAGTAACTTTATAGATGGAGGGTTAAGTGCCTCGTTCAATTAAAAAAGGTCCATTCCTTGACGCGCACGTTTGGAAGAAAGTTGTCAAGGCTATTGATAATGGCGACAAGAAACCTATAAAGACCTGGTCCAGGCGTTCAACCATTATCCCCGAGATGGTAGGACTGACATTTGCTGTTTACAATGGTCACAAATTTGTGCCTGTTTTTGTAACAGAGGACATGGTTGGTTTTAAACTTGGAGAGTTTTCACCGACGAGAACTTTCAGAACACATGCAGGAAGTAGGAAATAATTCTTGCGTAATGGCAGGGTACATGTATAATTTGTGCCGCTTTTAATTTGGTAATCGTGGAGAAGCGATATGGAAGCAAAGATTGTTAGAGCGAAATTGAGAAATTTCAGGATGTCTCCTTTTAAAGTAAGGGAGATGGCGGACGTGATTAGAGGAAAAGGTGTTGGAGACGCAAGAAACATTCTTGAGTTTACACCAAGAAAGTCTGCTTTGGCTATGAAGAAACTGCTGGATTCAGCAATTGCAAATGCAGAGAACAACTACAATCTGGATCCTGACAAGCTGTTTATAAAGACGCTCTGTGTTGACGAAGGTCAGACCTGGAAGCGTTTTATTCCCAGAGCGCAAGGTAGGGCTGCAAGAATAAATAAGAGAACAAGCCATATTACACTTGAGCTTGCAGAGAATAAGTAGTGAATTTTAATATAACAATGGAGGTGAACTTTGGGACAGAAGGTTAATCCCATAGGACTTAGACTCGGAATCACCCGTACATGGGCTTCCGTGTGGTATAGCAAGAAAAACTATGCCAAATGGCTTCATGAAGACCTCAAGGTCAGAGACGCCATTAAAAAAGAGTTCTATCCAGCAGGAATTTCAAAGATCGACATTGAGCGTTCCGGTGAAAAACTGAAGGTGATAATTCACACAGCTAAACCAGGAATAGTTGTTGGTCGTAAAGGTGTTGGAATCGAAAAGATCAAAATGATGGTCTCTAAGGTCGTTAAAGATGTCTCAGATATCTTTGTTCAGACCGAAGAGGTTAGAAAGCCGGAGATCGACGCACAGCTTGTAAGTGAGAATGTTGCAGAACAGCTCGAAAGAAGAGCTCACTTTAGAAGAGCTATGAAAAGAGCTATCGGACAGGCAATGAAAAGTGGAGCAGAGGGAATAAAGATCCAGGCTGCTGGCAGACTCGGTGGTGCAGAAATTGCACGTACTGAACGCTATCAGGAAGGAAGGACACCTCTTCACACGCTCAGAGCCAATATTGACTACGGTTATGCTACTGCAAAAACTGCATACGGAATAATCGGAGTTAAAGTGTGGATGTCAAAAGGTGATGTTTCACAGAAAACGTTAGAACAGAAAAGAAAACCCAGAAACAGATGAATTGCAGGTGTAAGCCATGTTGATGCCAAATAAGGTAAAACACAGAAAAGTGATGAAAGGAAAACGTTCAGGGATTGCCACTTCCTGTAACAGTATCGATTTCGGCGAATTCGCTCTTAAAGCACAAGAGTGTGGCTGGATCAATAGCAGACAGATAGAGGCAGCTCGTGTCGCGATAATGAGAGCAGTAAAAAGAGGCGGACGTATGTGGATCAGGATATTCCCCGATAAGCCTATCACAAAGAAACCTCTTGAAGTTAGAATGGGTAAGGGAAAAGGAGCCGTTGATCAATGGGTATGTGTAATCAAACCCGGTAGGATTCTTTTTGAGCTTGGAGATGTGGACAGAGATATTGCTAAAGAAGCTTTTCGTCTTGCCTCTCATAAGCTTCCCCTAAAAACTAAATTTATCGGTAAGGGAGATGAACTGAAATGAAGACTGCAGAAATTAGAGGAAAGGCCTTGAGTGAACTTAAGGAAATGCTCTTGTCTTTAAAAGAGGAACAGTTCAACCTTAAAATGCAGAAAAGTATGGGTCAGCTTGAGAATACATCAAGAGCAATGGCTGTCAAAAGAGACATCGCCAGAGTGAAGACCCTGATAACCGAAAAAAGCAACAACGGTTGAGGTGTGAAAAATGACTGAAAGAATGAAAAGAACGCTTACAGGAACAATAGTATCTGATTCTATGGATAAGACCGTAGCCGTGAGAGTGACGCGCCGTTATAAGCATGCACTCTACAAAAAGATGGTTACAGCCCGTAAGAAATACCTTGCTCACGACAAAGATAACGAGTTTAAGGTCGGCGATATTGTCCGTATTCAGGAATGTGCTCCTATGAGTAAGCGTAAGACCTGGTTTGTAAAGGAAAAAACTGGCGAAAGCAGGAGTTAGTACCATGATACAGGAAATGACCAGACTGAACGTCGCAGACAATTCTGGAGCGAAAGAAGTTCAGTGTATAAAAGTTTTAGGCGGATCAAAGATTAGATACGCCAGTGTTGGTGACGTGATCATCATATCTGTGAAGGTCGCGGAACCTAAGGGAAAAGTGAAAAAGGGTGAAGTAAAGAAAGCTGTTGTAGTTCGTCAGGCCAAAGAGATCAGAAGGAATGACGGATCCTACATCAGGTTCGATGATAATGCAGTAGTTGTTATCGACGATTCTTATGAGCCGCTCGGCACAAGAGTTTTCGGGCCAGTTGCAAGAGAACTTAGAGCTAAAGGTTTCATGAAGATAGTTTCTCTTGCACCTGAAGTATTATAAGGAGAGACAGGTATGAATATCAAAAAAAATGATATGGTAAAAGTTCTTGCCGGAAAGGACAGAGGAAAGTCAGGAAAGATTCTGAAAGTTTTCCCTAAAGAAGACAAAGTTGTTGTTGAAGGAGTAAATGTTGCAAAGAAGCATCAGAAGCAGACACAGACGAAAGAGGCTGGAATAGTTGAAAAAGCTATGCCTATCCATATTTCTAATGTTAAAGCTTTGAATCCAAAGACAAATGAACCGACTTCTTTTAGAGTGAAAGTCCAGGATGGAAAAAGAGTTAGGGTTTGTAAAAAGACCGGCGAAATAGTGGATTAACGGAGAAGCAAATGAGCGAAAAGTATAAGAATAGACTTGAAGAACAGTACGAAAAAGAGATAAAGCCTGCTCTTCAGAAAGAACTTGGCGTTAATCTTATGGCCGTTCCGAAGATCGAGAAGATCGTTGTGAACATGGGTGTAGGCGAAGCAATAGCTAACAAGAAAGTTCTTGAAGATGCTCAGAAAGAGCTCACGGCTATCGTCGGACAGAAGCCTGTTGTAAACAAGGCAAAAAAGTCAATAGCTACGTTCAAACTTAGAGAAGGAATGCCTATAGGTACATCAGTTATTCTCCGCAAAACAATTATGTATGATTTCTTTGATCATCTGGTTAATATTGCACTTCCCAGAGTCAAGGATTTCAGAGGAATTTCCGGTAAAGGTTTTGACGGAAGAGGTAACTATACTCTTGGTATAAAAGATTTTTTCATCTTTCCTGAAGTTGACTTCAATAAAGTTGAGAAATCAAAAGGTTTTAACGTTACAATAGTTACAACGGCTACGAACGACAAAGATGCAAAGCTGCTTCTTTCAAAGTTCAAGATGCCTTTTAACAGTTAGGTCGGAATAACAGGAGGTCGAATTGGCAAAGAAAAGTATTAGAATTAAGGCTGAAAGAAAGCCTAAGTTCCAAGTCAGAGCCTACAACAGATGCCCGGTCTGCGGAAGACCGAGAGCTTTTCTTAGAAGGTTCAACATGTGTAGAATATGTTTCAGAAAACTTGCAAACGAGGGGATGATCCCCGGTGTTACCAAGTCAAGCTGGTAAAATAAACGAGGTGAACTATGACAATGAGTGATTTGGTTTCCAACTACTTGACAAGAATCAGAAATGGAATTCTTGCGGGAAAGGAAAACGTATCGGGTATTCCCTCATCAAAGATCATTGAGGAAGTATCACGAGTTCTTAAGGAAGAAGGTTTTATTAAAGATTTCAGGATAAATGAGATCGAAGGCAAGAAAACTGTTTCCGTAGATGTAAAATACTACAACGGAAAAAGTGTTATCTCAAGTATTGAAAAGGTCAGTAAACCTGGCAGAAGAGTTTATTCTCAGGCCAAGGAAATACCATACATCCGTAGAGGACTGGGCGTTTCAATAGTGTCTACATCAAGTGGTGTTATGACAGATGCAAAGGCAAGAGAGATGAATGTCGGCGGTGAAATTATCTGTAAAGTATGGTAATGGAGGAAAGTTTTGTCTAGAATAGGAAACTCACCAATAGTTGTCGGAGACAACGTGAAAGTATCATTGAAAGGTGATATTATTACTGTTGTGGGCCCCAAAGCAACATTGGAAAGAAAAATTCATCCTAAAATTGACGTAGAGATCAATGATAAGATCATCAATGTTAAAAGACAGGATGAAGCGAAAGAAAGTAAGAGTCTTCACGGACTTTTCAGAATGCTCATCAGCAATATGGTTGTTGGTGTTGACCAGGGATTTACCAAGATCCTCGAAGTTAAGGGAACTGGATACAAATTCGAGCTTAAGGGCGACAAAATCGGATTTTCTTTAGGTTTTTCACATCCGTGTGAGATGGAATTACCTAAGGGGATTTCTGCTGAAATCAACAAAACTAACAATATGTTGACCCTTACGTCTGCAGATAAAGAAGCCCTTGGTGACTTTGCTGCAAAGATCAAGAAGCTTCGTCCGGTTGAACCTTACAAGGGAAAAGGAATTTTCTATCAAGGCCAAGTTATTAGAAGAAAGGCAGGAAAGGCTGCTGGTAAATAATCGGAGGAGTTAAGATGAGACCAGATATTAAAATAAAGAGACGTTTAAAAAGAAAAAGAAGTATTAGAAAGAGAATTTTAGGTACTTTGGAACGTCCAAGGATGACAGTGTTTAAAAGCAATAAGTATATCTATGTACAGGTCATTGATGATGTTGCTGGAGTTACACTTGCATCAGCATCTTCCAAAATTAAAGGTTTTGAGAAGCCTGAAGGTGACAAGAAGGCTATTGCCGGTAAGGTTGGTGAAGTCATTGCAACAAAATGCAAGGAAAAAGGAGTTGAATCTGTTACTTTTGATAGAAACGGCTACCTTTATCACGGCAGGTTGAAAGCACTGGCAGATTCAGCCAGAAAGAACGGACTTAAATTCTAGAATAATTTAGGAGTTTCTGATGAGAGAACACAATAAAAAAGTTGATCCGGAAATGATGGAATTTCAGGAGAAGCTAATATATGTTAACAGAGTTGCAAAAGTTGTTAAAGGTGGTAAAAACTTTAGCTTTGCAGCTTTGATGGTTGTAGGCGACGGTAAAGGTCAGGTGGGAATTGGACTTGGAAAGGCAAGAGAAGTTCCTGAGGCTATTAGAAAAGGCGTTGCAAGAGCAAGAAAGAATGTTCAAAGAGTTAAACTTCTCAGAGGAACAGTTCCTCATGAGATCGTCGGTGTTTACGGTGCTGGAAAGGTTGTTCTTAGACCTGCTTCAGCCGGTACGGGTGTTATTGCCGGATCAGCTGTAAGAGCAGTGCTCGAAGCAGCAGGCGTAACAGACATCCTTTCAAAATCGATTGGATCGAACAATCCGCACAATATGGCAAAGGCTACACTTAACGGTCTTCTTTCAGTTGAAGATCTCAGCGATGTAGAAGCCAAGAGAAACGTCGGTGTTACAGACTATCAGTTGAGTGAAAAGGAGTAAGATATGCAGCTTCACAATCTTAAGAAATCTGAAGGCCAAAAGGGCAGAAAAAGAGTCGGTAGAGGAGACGCCAGTGGATGGGGAAAAACTGCCGCAAAAGGACATAAAGGTCAGAAGTCCCGTTCTGGCGGTGGTGTAAGAAGAGGTTTTGAAGGTGGAACCATGCCTTACAACAGACGAATTCCGAAGAGAGGATTCTTCAACAAGTGGGCAAAAGCTGTCTGCGAAATAAATATCCGTTACCTTGAGAAGTTCGAAGCCGATTCGGTTGTAGATCTTGAAAAGCTCATACAGGTTGGTCTTTATTCAGGAAAGGAACCAATAGTAAAGGTCATTGGAAAGTACGACCTTACTAAGGCACTTACGGTAAAAGTACATAAGTTTACTGCCGGCGCAAAGGAATCGATTGAGAAATCCGGTGGCAAGGTAGAGGAGATTAATCTTGATAAGTAAGGTTATAAAAAATATTTTCAGAATTCCCGATCTGAGAGAGAGAGTCATATTCACTCTTTTGATGCTTGCTGTTTATAGGCTGGGAATTTTTGTTACAGCCCCCGGCGTAAACCGCCTTGTAATGGAAAAGATCATGTCAACAAAAGGTTCGAGCACTTTGCTAGGCCTTTTTGATATGTTTGCAGGAGGAGCAATGTCGAAGCTTTCGATATTTGCTCTAGGTATTATGCCTTACATCAGTGCATCCATTATCATGTCACTTCTTGCAGTTGTTGTTCCGCAGATCGGAGAAATGCAGAAGGACGGTGACCAGGGCGCGAGAAAGATAACGCAGTACACAAGGTATGGTACAGTTGTTCTCTGTCTTTTTCAGGGTCTTATGATGGCAAACTTCCTTGAAAGTCTTACAGGGCCTGCAGGAGAGGTGGTTGTTAATAATCCGGGCGCTTTTTTCAAACTCATGACAGTGGTTACTCTCACATCCGGAACGCTTTTTCTGATGTGGCTCGGTGAACAGATTACAGATAGAGGTATTGGAAACGGAATCTCTCTCATAATCTTTGCATCTATTGTTTCTCGTTTTCCAACCATGTTCTTTCAGATGGGTAAATACCTTAAAGAGCAGATGATCCAGCCTCACCAGCTAATTATCTTTCTTATAATAATGGTTGGTACTTTTGCACTCATTGTTTTTGTTGAAAGTGCACAGAGACGAATACCGATCCAATATGCTAGAAGAGTTGCCGGTGGAAGAAAGATCCAGAACTCACATCTTCCTCTGAAGATAAATACAGCAGGAGTTATTCCGCCTATTTTTGCGAGTGCTCTGCTTGTTTTCCCAGCTACAATATCAAGCTTTTTTCAGTTTGATATGGGACCTTTGCAGGCGTGGTTGAATCCTGGTGGATGGCTTTATAACATGCTTTACCTTACACTTATTGTTTTCTTTGCATACTTTTATACTTTTGTTCAGTTTAAGACAGAAGATGTTGCGGAGAATCTTAATAAGCAGGGTGGATATGTTCCTGGAATAAGACCTGGAAAAGAAACAGTAAGCTATATCAACACAGTTCTTTCGAGAGTTACGTTTGGTGGAGCTATCTATCTTTCAGCTGTATGTATGCTTCCGGATCTATTGAGAAACAAAATGGGACTGCCTTTTTATATGGGTGGTACATCAATACTCATTGTTGTGGGTGTTGCTATGGATATGGCTTCACAGATAGAGAGCTACCTGATAAGCAACAACTACGAAGGTTTTTCGATTGGTGGAAAGGGATCTCTTATAAAGAGCAGAAGGGGTTAATCCAAGATGTCTCTTTATATGCATGAAGTAATTAAAAATGCTTTTTCCAAAACATTAAGGGCTGTTAATAGCTTTAAAAATGTTAGAAAAATTAGCAAGTTACTTCTATGCCCCAGATTTTATTTGAATTTTTACGCATTGAGCGTAGATTCATAATGTTTTTTTTGTTTTAGGACAGGTAATATGGCGAAAGAAGAAGGAATAATTGTTGAAGGAACAATAAGCGAAACATTGCCAAATGCGATGTTCCGTGTGGAACTTGAGAACGGACATCAGGTTCTGGCACATATTTCGGGTAAGATGAGAAAGTATTTCATAAGAATACTTCCCGGGGATACAGTTCAGGTTGAGCTGTCACCTTATGATCTTACCAGAGGAAGAATTGTACATAGAATGAAGGCAAAAAAGTAGGAGAGAGAGATGAAAGTAAGAGCTTCTGTTAAGAAAATCTGCCCAAAGTGCAAAATGATCAGAAGAAAGGGTGTTGTCAGAGTTATCTGTGAAAACCCTAAACACAAACAGAGACAGGGTTAACAAATATATTTCAGCCCAGGAGGTGACAATTGGTTCGTATCGCAGGAGTTGACATTCCAAGAAAAAAGAGAATGGAAATAGCTCTGACCTATATCTTCGGTATCGGCAGAACTAGTGCAAGAGAGATACTTGATAAGGCGGGAATCGACAGAAATGTCAAAAGTGATGATGTCAATGATGATATGGCTATTAAGATCAGAGCTATTATTGACGAAGACTACACTGTTGAAGGTGATCTTAGAAAAGATACCATCATGAATATCAAGCGTCTTATGGACCTTGGTAATTATAGGGGACTCAGGCATAGAAGAGGCCTTCCTTCGAGAGGACAGAGAACTCGTACTAATGCAAGAACGAGAAAAGGTCCGAAACGTAATCTGATGAAGAAAAAGAAGTAACGGAGGGTAGTAATAATGGCACCTGAAAGAAAAAGAAAAGTTAAGAAGAATGTTCAGACTGGACTGGCGTATATTCAGTGCAGTTTCAATAACACTCTTGTAACTATAACGGACGTAAGTGGAAATGTTCTTTCCTGGTCTAGCGCAGGTCTTAAAGGTTTTAGAGGAAGCAAGAAGAGCACACCTTATGCTGCTCAGATGGCTGCTGAAGATGCTGGAAAGAAAGCTCAGGATTATGGTTTAAGGACACTTAGTGTGTTTGTTAAGGGCCCGGGTGGTGGCAGAGAAGCTGCTATCAGAGGTCTTGCAAATATAGGATACAATGTTACTCTGCTTAGAGATATCACTCCTATCCCGCACAATGGATGTCGTCCTAAAAAGAAAAGAAGAGTCTAAAGATTCTTGTTTGCGTAAACTTTTACTAAACTAAAAGGAGGAAGCTTTGGCAAAGTACAAAGAAGCTAAATGTAAAATTTGTAGAAGAGAGGGCGCTAAGCTCTATCTTAAGGGTGATCGCTGTTTCACTGAAAAGTGTTCTTACGACAGAAAACCTTATGGTCCCGGTCAGCACGGAAAAGACAAAAAGAGAATGACTGAATATAAACTTCAGCTTCGTGAAAAACAGAAAACAAAAGCTATTTACGGTATGCTTGAAAAGCAATTTAGAATTTTTTACCACCGCTCAGCTCTTAAAAAGGGTGCAAGTGGCGAAAACCTTCTCAGCATGCTTGAAAGAAGATTTGATAACGTTGTTTACCGTCTTGGACTTGCACACAGCAGATCACAGGCAAGACAGCTTATTAATCATGGACATTTTAATGTAAATGGTGTCAGGACAGACATTCCTTCTTTTGTTGTTAAGGAAGCAGATGTTATTGCTGTTAGGGAAAAAAGCAGAAAATCCAAGGTATTCAAAGAGATCATTGAAGATCTCGGTGAAAAAGCTCCGGTTCCTACCTGGCTTGAGCTAAACAAAGAGGAAGTTTCAGGTAAAGTTGTCCGTATTCCTGAAAGAGAGGATACTACAGACGATATTAAGGAAAACCTCATAGTCGAGCTTTATTCAAAGTAATAGGGGGAGAATAAATGTACCAAGCCAATTGGAAGAAAATGATTATGCCTCGTGACGTTAAGGTTCTGGATAAGAGTGATGATGAAAATTCAGCCCGTTTTGTCTGCGAACCATTAATGAAAGGGTATGGAATAACTCTTGGTAACTCTCTTCGCAGGATTCTTCTCTCGAGTCTTCGCGGAGCGTCTGTTATTGGTGTGAAGATAAAAGGCGTTGAGCATGAATTTGCGACGATACCCGGAATAAGAGAAGATATAGTTGACATGATCCTCAATGTAAAGCAGATTCGTTTTGCTGCTCATGAGGACAAACAGCATACCCTAATACTCCGAAAGAATGCAAAAGGCGTTGTAACAGCAGGAGATATTGAAGAAACAGCTGGGCTTAAGATACTTAATAAGGATCTTCAGCTTTTTGAAATGGAAGAAGGTGTGGATTTTGATATGGAACTTTTAGTCGGTGTAGGCCGCGGATATGTTCCTTCAGAAGCACATGATACTGACATGTTCAGTGAAGGATTTATCGCTGTTGATTCATTCTTTTCACCTGTTGTAAGATCAAACTATAAAGTTACAAGCGCAAGGGTAAAGAACAGTTTTGATTTTGATAAGCTGGTAGTTGATGTTGAAACTGATGGATCTACCACACCTAGGGATGCTCTTGCATATGCTGCAATGATCCTTAGAGAGCATACAAGATTCCTCATTAACTTTTCCTTTGATGAAAGTGATGATGTTGATGTTTCAGATTCAAAAGAAGAAGTTAACATGAATCTTTATAAGACTATTGATGAACTTGACCTCAGTGTCAGATCTCACAACTGTCTGAAAAATGCTAATGTCCGCTATGTGGGTGAGCTTGTAAAGAGAAGTGAAGGTGAAATGCTTAAGACAAAGAATTTTGGAAGAAAATCTCTTAACGAGATCAAGATTCTTCTTATTAAGATGGGTCTGCAGTTCGGAATGGATATAGATAACTTTCCGGATATGAAAATTATAGAAAAAATTGAAAAGAAGATTAGGGATTAGGGAGTAGATAATGAGACATAGAAAAGCCGGTAGAAAGTTGAACAGAAATAGTGCTCACAGAGAGGCTATGCTGTGCAATATGCTGAATTCTCTCGTTAAAAGTGAGAGAATTACAACAACTCTTGGAAAAGCTAAAGAGTTACAGAAAATAGCTGACAAGGCTGTTACACTTGCCAAGAAGAACACCTCAGCATCAATTACCTCTTTAACTAAAATGGTTAAGACCGAAAGGGAAATTGTTATTTCAAAACTTCTTAAGGAAATTGGCCCCAGATTTCAGGAAAGAGCTGGTGGTTATACAAGAGTTGTAAAGCTGGGCTTCAGAAGAGGCGACGGCGCTGCTACAGCAATTATTGAATACCTTTCAGCTGATGAAAAGGTAACACCTAAGAAGAAAAAGAAAGCAAAAAAAGAGACTGTAAAAGCCGAAACAAAAGCTGTTGTTGAAGAAGCTCCAGTAGTTGAAGCGGCTCCAGTAGTTGAAGAAGCTCCAGTTGTTGAAGAAACTCCAGTAGTTGAAGAAGCTCCAGTAGTTGAAGCGGCTCCAGTAGTTGAAGAAGCTCCAGTAGTTGAAGAAACACCTGTAGTTGAAGAAAAGAAAGAAGAGGAAAAAGCAGAATAATTCTGCTCTGCTCTTATTTTATATGGCCGCCTGAAAGGGCGGCTTTTTTTTTATGAGTTTTATGTCAATACCCATCGCAAAAATTGCATTTTCCATTCTAATAAATATTATACTGCACAAGGGTAGTCTTGATTAATTTTAATTGTGGAGGGAACATGAAAAGGTTGCTCGTGTTTGTGATGGCTTTTGTTTTTATCTCACTTGAGCTTTCGGCTGTGGCTGATCCAACTGTGATGAAGTCTGATGAGACTCAGAAGAAGTATGAAAGAAAGGCCGTTATGGGTCTTTCAGATATTGGTTTTATGCAGAACTCTATAAGTATTCCCATGAATCTCTGTAGAAGTGACAGTAATGGTTACAGATGTTCTCCGTGGAATTTCACTGTGAACTATCCGCTTAGTTACGATCAGAAGCAGAAGGCGGCTGGAACTTTCTATGACTGGACGATCACAAATCGTTTTGACAAGATAATCATGCAGAATGGTCAGGCCCAAATGATTACAAAAAATGGTGATTCTACTGTGAAAACAGGTGAATTTATTCCATATTTTACTTCCGGAACGGATTCTCTGGATGGTTTTAAGAATAGACTCGAAAATTATCTGAATTCTTCAGTTAAAGAGAGTCTCGGAGTTCTTCTTGATGCTACTGTTGAACAAAGATACAAAGAGCTTCCTGAAAAAGAACAGGAAACTTTTATGGTAACAAAGGCGAAAGAGCTCGGCGTTACGGCAGATTTTGTAAGAACTCTGATAAATTCTTCCTATGTTTTTGCGGCTCATGTTAACTATATCAAAGGTTCAGGTAAGGTTGTAAGAAAGTCAAGAAAGACTCTTGATGGAAGAACAGTTCATTACTACGGGATTGAGTTTAATATTCCGGTAAATGTGACTTTTCTGATATACAACTATAACGGTGAGCAGAAGAAATTCACCTTATATAAGAAACTTGTAGCAATGTCCGGTCTGGTGACGGGTTCGACTCCTTCTTTTTCTGTAATTCCGACACATGATCAGGTTATGGCGGTTTTTAAGGACACTTTTCAGACGGCTGTGAAAGCTGCTGCGATCAATGCTAACTATCAACTTAAAAAAGACGACAACTTCGCTCTCTTTATGCCTGTTAATGCAGTTGACGGCTCATCGATTGAAACCGATTTCGGTGTTATGGAAGACATACGAGTTGATGCGCCTTTTACGATCATGGAAAATATTGATGGAAAAATGCAGAAAAAGGGTTATGTCAGAGCAAGAAAAGTGGCAAAGAACTGTTCTGCTGACTACAACAAACCGACGATCATGAAGATCACAAATGGAAAGGCCGAGCAGGCTGATCTTCTTCGTGAATATCCATGGACAGGTCTATTCTTTAACCTGGGATTTGGAATGAACTCATCACTTGTTAAGGGAAAAACAGGAGTTAATGATATTGGCGGAATGTTCCTTGCTCCCGGAGCACATCTTGGTGTGAGCATTGATCTTGGTTATTCAACAAACACCTCAGCTCTTAGTGAATTCTATATGGATATTTTCTTTCAAACCAGCGTTGGTATTGATGATTCTCCTCTTGCCGGAAGACCGATCTGGTTTGGTGGCGGACTTGGAATTTCAAAGAGATTCTATGTTGGAGCCGGCGGTTTCTACATTGCTCCCGGTGTAAACCTTGCCTATGACGGTGGATCGACTTTTAACGATTACAAACTGCAGCAGTTTGTTGTTAATCCTCAGCTTCATTTTGGTTTCAGTATAAGCCCATCATTTGATCTTGTTTTCAAAGGTGGATGGAACCTCGGCTTCATGGTTCAGGCTAAAAACAGCAATGATATTGATATAACTAATAACTATGACCTGTTGGCAATGGGTTTGACAGCATCAATAGACTTAAATTTCCATCTTCCTGTAGTTGGAGCGATGGCAAAACTTTACACAAAGCCGTCAAATGTTTGTAAAACTAAAAAGAAATAGGATGTTACCGTAATTTTTATGTGAGGAATTAAAATGAAAAAGATCTTAGTAAGTTTTGTAGCACTAGCTTTTATTTTTTCGGGTTGTGGATCAGCTCCGAAATGTGATCCGAATCAGAAGGCAACACCTGCTCTTTATGAGGCAAGTTTTGTTGAAAGTTCAGGAACAGCAGAAACAATGATAAAAGCAACTGGACTTGGATGTACAATTGACGAAGCTTCAAAAGAAGCAAAGAAAACAGCGATCTGGTTTATTCTTGAAGGTGGTGACAAACCTCTTCTTAAAGATCAGGCTGAAAAGATGAAGGCCGTTGGTCTTGCACAGATGATGTATGGAAATCCTGCGAAGTACATCAGATGGCAGTCTGGCATAAAGTCAAAGAAGAAAGAAGGTGGAAAAGTTAAGGTTACATACCTTTTAAAGGTTGCTTCAGGTCTTATGAAAGAAGAACTTGTTGCTGCAGAGATCATCACATCTGAAGAAGCTCTTGCTGAAGATGTAGGTCTTCCTACGATTTCAGTTTTCGCTGATAAGGGTGGCGATTTTGCAAAAACTGCAAAAACAGTTATGCAGGAATATCTTCAGGACAACTCTTTTGAGGTTTATGCAGCTGCTCAGCAGAACAAGGTTAACAACATTGTAAGCAAGATCTCGGCACTTGAAGGTGCAGCAACAGATCCTATGCACGACATGGCTCTTTCACTTGGTTCAGACGTTTTCGTCAAGATCAACTACTCGGGTGGCGGAAGTGGTATGGGAACAGCAAAAGCTTCAGTACAAGTTGAAGTTTTTGAAACAGCTTCAGGCAAAATGCTCGGTTCAACAACGGGTTATTCTGCTGAAAGAAGAGTTACAGATCCTAACGCTCTTGTTCAGGAAGCAACAAATGATGCAGCAGCAAAGACTATCAGCCAGATCAAGAAAGAATGGATGAAAATGGCCAAGAAAGGAAAACCTTTTAAAGTAACAGTTCTTTCTAATCCCTCTGACGGCGCAAAAGTTGATGAAGCTATCTACGGCGTTTTCAAATCACTCACAAAGAGACCGATAAAAAGACTTGGTGGCGGAAAATCAACTTTCAGTTACATCGTCTATATCAAGGGTCTTCCTAATGCTTATGAGCTTTTCCAGAAAGTGAAAGCTGCATACAGTGGTCCCGGAAGTCTTGAAAAAGTTAGTGATACTGGTTCATTCCTTGTTTTCAAGGCAACAAGCACCGGTGAAATAGAGTTAACAATCGAATAAGGTAAGGTTTAATGAAAAGATATCTTTTCTTCCTGTTTGCTTTTGCTTTTGTCTTTACTTCCTGTATTCATGCAGAAGGTTACAGATCAACAAAAAAAGAAGCAGCAGATGCCTTTGCTGAACTTGATGGAAAGGGGTCGGCTCGTCCGGCCTCTACTCCTAAAGATTCAAAAAAAGGTAAAACAAGTGTTTCAGCGCCAAATATTGATGCTGAAATGGCAATTTTAAAAGGCACGGGTTATGGAAGTGGTGTGAAAGCTGCAAAAATGGCGGCTCTTGGTGAACTGAGCAATTCAATTGTTGCGAACATCAAGGCGGAAAGCTCACTTTCTCAAAAGGAA
>Ga0222665_1000772_pt1 | contig 17369 bp, 13 predicted proteins | sample AntAcemetagen653_FD_179853 | JGI IMG/M metagenome (GOLD analysis project Ga0222665, IMG submission 179853) | Saline water microbial communities from Ace Lake, Antarctica - #653 | ecosystem: Environmental > Aquatic > Non-marine Saline and Alkaline > Saline | place: Antarctica: Ace Lake...
CGAACATATCAATAAAGCCATTGAAGCTGTCGATGAAATTGCATCGATGAGAAACTAATTTCTGAACTTATTATTTTAATTATTATTGGCGTTTTAGAATTGATTATCAGATAATAAGATGATCTCTGAATTCTAATCTAAAACAAGTGCATTTGCAACAATTTCTCCAATAGTATTAATTTCTACACCGAGTTTATAATCAATATTCAAACCCATTAGCTGGTCGATGCAATTATGGCATGGCGTTGCAACAATTTTCGCACCCGTAGCCCTGATTTGATCGGCTTTTATTCTTCCCGAATCAACTCTCCTTTCATTATATTCGCTCATAGCAAGCTGACCGCCACCACCACCGCAACAATAATTATTTTCACGGTTTGGTGTCATTTCGATAAAATTTTCAACAGCATTTTTTAAAATAAATCGCTGTTCTTCAACAATTCCTCCTGCTCGTACTAAGTTACAAGGATCGTGAAGGGTAATAAGTTGAGTGTTTTTTGAGGGATCAAGTTTTATTCTTCCCGAACGAATATAATCAGCAATAACTTCAATAACAGTAATAACCGTGAAAGGATATTTTTTTTCAATCCAATTTGGGCCTTCCCACCTAATTGCTCTTGAACCATGTCCACATTCAGCAAGAACAAGAGTTTCTGTGCCAAGATGCTTCATTTCCTTACAAAGGCGATCGGTCAGTTCACGTGCTCCTTCGTTATCACCCGAATAATATGAGTAATTTGTTACATCATAAGTGTTTGTAGATATTGTCCAACTTTCTTTAGCGGCATAATATATTTTAGCCATTGCACTAATCGAAAGCGGGAAAAATTTTGGTTCACGAGGGTTTAAGGTGTACATAATTTTCTTACCTTTTTGGTCTCGCGGGATTTCGGCATTATCATCTTCCACTTCCATTTGAAGGTCTTCTTCTAACCATTCTAATGTGTCAACAAACTCATCACGAGGAATACCCATGTTATTGCCAGTATTTATAGCAGCATCAACAGTTGATTGTAATCCTTTTGGTACAAGGTCCATTTCAACAAGCATACTTCTTGCCGTTCGCACAAGAAACGGAACATCAACACCTATTGAACAATGCACCGAACATCGGCCACACATAGTGCACGCACCAAAAAGAACATCGACCATTTCTTCGATTGTTTCGTCGTTAAGGTCTCTTGCCCCGACAAGTTTTGGTAAAAATCGTCCGGCAAAAGTGTGGTATCTTCTGTAGATACTCCCAACCAAATCCACTTTTCTTGCAGGCATAAAGCGTTCATCTTTAGTAGCAAGATAATAATGACACGATTCTCCGCAGAGTCCGCAATGAACACATGAGTTGAGATGTGTTATAAATTTTCCGTTAAGCTTGCTGTCAAAAAGGTTTAATGCTTTTTGCTGTTTTTCTGATAATTTTGCTCTCATTCTTAAATATTATGTTTTCGGATTGGCCAAACTCCTCGCCATCCGTAAAAGAAACCAAGATGGATGCGTGATGTAAAAAAATAAATCGTATGTCTAAGCTTTCCTATTGGTAAATAAAGAAATAATAAGGTGGAATAGATTAGTAAAACCGCAAGGATTTGATTATTCAAAATAGTAGCAGCCAATAAAATGTGAAAGCCGGTAACAAGAATATTGCTAATATAATCATCAGGATTTGAGAGATTTCTTAGTTTTGAAACAAGCATTCTTTTTATCAAAATCGATAAACCACAAATTGCTGAGATAATTAAGAATATGGCTGAGGAATAATCTAACCATTCGGGTAATTGAATATTAAAAAATAGAATTATTAAGTAAAAAAATCCCAAAAAAGTACCGACATGAAAGATAATTCCTGCCATATAAGTTGGTAGATGAAGGTAAGCTGTTTCTTTTTTTGTGGGCGACATTGCACCCGTAAATGAATAAAAGATTGCCGGTAATGTTTTTCCAAGAGGATGAGAAAAATCTTTAGGTAAACCGGATAAAATGACTTTAAAAAATTGGATAAGGCAAGATATTAAGCATATTGCAAATCCGCCAAGAAAAATCCATTGATAAATTGTAAACATACTCACAAAATATTAAATTTATAACTTTTTGAATCCCATAAATATTTTAGGATTTGTAATTAGTTTATTCAAAAAAACAAGCAAACTATTATTATATAGAGTTTTTGTTTTAAACGCAGCCGTCGGGTTTAGGAAGTCCGGCAATTTTACATGCACCTCTGGCCGGGCCTAATGGAAAAAGTTGATAAATTTCGCGTAATCTCAAACCCGTATTTTTACAAATGTTTCTAACCATAGGAGCCATATCATTTTCTTCCCAATGCGATCTGATAAATTTCACAACAGCCCAATGCTTTTCATTTAGCTCACCTATACCATCATTATTTGCAAATAACATTGCTACTTCCTCGTTCCATATTTCAGGTTTTTGCAGGAAACCATCTCCATCAACTTCAAATTTTTTTCCATTAATATCTATTTCTGGCATATCTCTTTATATTGTATATCGTTAATAAAATCTTTAAATATTTATTTTTGACAAAAATATAACATTTCATTATATTTCCAAATACTTTTATAGCAATATATCAACATACTTACGTTAGTGGTTATATAATAAATTAATTATTAAAGCCTAAGCAAAAATTTTAATTAATTATATTTTCATTATTCTTTTTTCTCTGAAAGTGAAAAGATATTCTGATCACACCTTAAATTTATTAACCAACTAAGAAAGTAATACTTTTCATTTGCTGTGAAAAAACATTATTGATTAACTATTTGAAACTTGCATTGCCTTTTTTGTATAATTGTCGTATATTGCAGCAAAAATTAAATTTTGCGGTAAAATGTGATGCTAACTTAAGCTATTGTAATGAAAACTATAAACATACTGAAATTCCTAATATTATTAATAATCACCGCTTTATCGGTCCGTGGCCAGGCACAGATAATTCCCGAATCCCAAAGAGTTAATTGGTCAAATGCCGGATTTTCAGGTGAGATTCCTAATCCGTCATTAATTGTGAATGTAATAGATTTTGGAGCAATAGGCAATGGTGCTACAAATGATTATCAGGCGATTATTGATGCGATTAATTCATTGAACGGAAGTGAGGGTGTTGTTTATTTCCCTCCCGGAAATTATTTAGTGCAATCAACTTTATCACTTCCTAACAATATTATTTTAAGAGGTGAAATGCCGGAATTTACAACTTTAAGTTTTAACCTCGGTGGTGTATCCTCAAGCTGTATTTCGGTTTCAGGTAGTATAGCAACAGATTTTCAGGCTATTAATTCAGGTTACATAAAAGGATCGAATTTAATTACTATAGCTGATGCTTCAGTTTTTTCAATTGGTGATTTTGCTGAAATCAGAGAGGAAAACGGTTCTTGGGACTCAAACCCGATTAGCTGGGGTGATTATTCTGTTGGCCAAATTGTAAAAATTACAAATGTTTCCGGCAATGAAATTGAAATTGAAGAAGCTTTAAGGATTGATTATGAAGTCGGATTAAATCCGGAAATACGAAAAATTATTCCCCGTTCGAATGTTGGAATAGAATGTTTAAAAATTGTCAGAGAAGATAATCCTGGAGTAGGCGCCGGCTACAATATTTATTTTGGTTTATCAAATAATTGTTGGGTTAGCGGTGTTGAAAGTGATGTAAGTGCCGGAAGTCACATTTTGATTACTACAAGCATGAGAATTGAGGTTAGCGGTTGTTTTATTCATGATGCCTTTTTATATGATGGGGCGGCAACTCACGGATATGGAGTAACTTTAAACCATCATTGCGGAGATTGTTTAATAGAGAATAATATTTTCAAACATTTGCGGCATGCAATGATGGTTAAAACTGGAGCAAACGGAAGTGTTTTTGCATACAATTATTCAATCGAAGCCATCCGCTCTGAACCTATAAGTGATTTTTCGGGAGATATTTCATTACATGGGCATTATCCTTTTGCAAACCTCTTTGAAGGAAATATTGTTCAAAATCTTATAATTGATCATTATTGGGGGCCTTCAGGCCCGTACAATACTTTTTTCAGGAATAGGATCGATTGGTATGGAATAATTATGACACCACCTGAAGGTGCTTCTACTAATGAACAAAATTTTGTAGGAAATGAAGTTACAGAAGGCGGTTATAACTTTTTTATTCAGTTGTATTATGGGCTTTATTATATTTTGAACGGAACAGGACATTTTACTCATGGAAATAATATTGATGGAGAAATTAAGCCTCCAAATACAAATTATTTGACAGACACTTCATATTATTTATCCGGTACCCCTGAATTTTGGAATGTCAATTCAGAACTCCCGTCAATTGGAATACCGAATGTTTTGAATTCCGGGACAATTCCTGCAAAAGAAAGATTTCTTGAAGGCGGAAACTTTGTTTATAAACAGCTTATGGCAAATGCAGGCGAAAACGACACAATTTCATCAGGTGAATCCGTAAATTTGAATGCTTTTGCTTACGGTGGAGCGCAACCATATAGCTTTCAATGGTTACCTATTGAAGGTTTGAGCGATCCGAATATTCAAAATCCTATTGCCTCACCTGAAAACACAACTATTTATACACTCAACGTAAGCGATTCGGATGAAAATACGGCAAGTAGTTCGGTTGAAATTTTTGTGTATTCGTCTTCAATAACTCAAACAATTGAACTTGCAAACGGGTATCAATTTGTATCATCTTATTTATTACCTGAAAATCCGGATATGATGATAGTGCTTGACGCAAATTTAAACGATAATCTTGGTTTTGTTAGAAATTCTGATGGACAGATGTTTAGGAAAATAGGCCCCGTTTGGGTTAATGGAATAGGTGATTGGGTAAGCATTGAAGGATATTTATTCAAAATGAATAATCAGGATATTTTAAATATTGAGGGGGAAATGATTGATCCCCAAACGCCCATTGAATTAATCCAAGGCTATCAAATTATTAGCTACTTGTTTGACACACCGACAGATGCTTTAGAAGCCTGTGCAACAATATTAAACGACAATCTAAACTTTATAAGAAATTCAGAAGGATTAATGATTGTGAAAATCGGCCCGAATTGGGTTAATGGAATCGGAAATTTAAATCCTAATGAAGGCTACTTAATTAATATGAATAATGCGGATATTTTGATCTATCCGAATATTGAAAAATAAAAAATAATATTTAATTTCGATTTATAAAAAAAATTATATATTTGTAATATGAAACTATTAATAAACTAAAATAAATCTATGATGAGAAAATTTACAAAATCGATTTTTTCGATATTTATCATTCTGTTTATGCTGTTAATGGCATTTCAGTCATGTAAAAAAGATTTGAATAAAATAGTAACACCTACATTAAATCCTACAATGTCGGTTCCCTTACTAAACACAAATCTTACATTAGGACACTTACTCGAACAGGATAAAAATTTAATTTTTAATCCTGATAGCTCTATAAAAATTGTTTATAGCGATGATTCATTATTTTCAATTGGTGTAGATGAAATTATTGAGATCCCCACACAGGAAGAGGTAGTTGAGCATTTTGATCTTGGAAAAGTTGAAATAGACAATGTTTCAAAACAAGAAAAAGTAATATTATATGATTTAATTCAAAATATTCCTACTGCTCAAAGAGATTCTATTATTGCGCATGATGGAACTGTTGATTTTTTCCCTGCAACAGATCCACCAACAACACCTGTTATTGTTACTTTACCGGAATTTGATAATTTTTCAAGCGTTATATTATCAGAGGGTTATTTAGTAATTAATCTTACAAATAACATAAGGGTAGAATTTCAAAATATAAATATTGTAATTGAAGATATAATTAACAATAAAGATATTGGTACAATAGTGTTTCCATCGGTTGACTCAATGTCAACTGTTAAAGACTCAATATCACTTGCCGGTGTTGAAATGTCAAATTCTTTAAGAGCAAGAATTACCGACTTTGTTTCTTCCGGAAGTGGAATGATGCCAAATCCAAATCCACCGCCTGATAGTATTCCCGATCCCAATAAATTTGTTTTGGTTGAGGTTCATGTTGACAATATGCTGGTTGATGTAACAACCAGTAATATAAAAGCATCGAGTGGTTTGGCAAAAATTCCGGCTCAAACCGAACCAATTTATGATAATGATACAACAATAGGATTTGATGCACCACAGGGTGCTGAATTACAATCTATAACTTTATCAAAGGTAAATTTAATTTACACAATAAATTCCACTATTAAAACTACTGTTGATTTAAAACTTAAACTACCTGATGCAACAATTGATGGGAATCCTGTTCCTCCGAGAGATATTTCAATTCCACCTCTTGGAACAATTGATGACACATGGAATCTTGATGGAATTGAATTTGATTTGACAACTGATCCTCAGAATCCATTCAACGCTGTTCATATTGCTTATGAAGTTACATCTGAATCGACAGGTGGAAATTTAGTTGAATTTAATCAAGATGATTATGTTGAAATGACTTATTCCTTAGATAATATTGATTTTTCATTTGTTGACGGATATTTTGGTAATCAATCATTTGATGTTGACCTTGATTCTTTGGATCTTGATATTGACTTTTTAGACCAAATTTCGGGAGGTTTAATATTTAGCGATCCGGAAATCAGTTTAAATTATTCTAATTCAATTGGTGTACCGATAGCTGTTCACTTGAATATGATAGGAAAATCTAAAACAGGAAAAACTCAAAATATTGATATAATGGTTGATGGAGAGGATACTATTAGATTTGAATATCCTAAAGCTCCAGGTGAAATTATTGAAAGCACATTTATAATAAATAAAGAAAATTCAAAAATTCAGGAATTTCTTGCTTTACCACCTAAAGAAATAACATATTCGGGAGCAGGCTTAACTAATACTCCAATTGGCCCTCATGAATATAATTTTGCGAACATAAATAACAAATTTACTCTTGGTGTTGATATGGAATTGCCTCTTAGCCTTGAAACCAGCGATTTGGAAATTAATGAAACCGTTGAGATTGACCTTGATGATGATTTTAGCAAAAACATTGAATCGGCATCCTTGAAAATCAATGCAATTAATGGTTTCCCTTTTAATGCAGATTTCTCACTTGTTTTAAAAGATTCAATCAGCCCTGAGAATATTATTGTACTTGATTCAATTAAAGTTGAGGGTGGTTTACTTGCAGCCAAAACCAATGCTGTCGGAAAAGTAATTGAAACTACAAATTGTAGCTTAACAATAGTCTTAAACGATCATCAACTGGATTCATTTTCAAAAGCAAACCTGTTAACATTTACTGCTAATATGAGTACTTATGAATCAGGTATAGCTAAATTATACACAAACTACTATATTAAAGCCTACATTGCAATTGATGGTAAATTTAAAATTGATTAATTATGAAAAAGATACTATATACTTCAATATTAGTTGTTTTATTCTCAACTATCGGTTTTGCACAGCAAAACATTCTTTTATACGATTTTGATGCTATTCCACAATCATCATATACGAACCCTTCGGTTGCTCCTAAACATAAATTAGTAGTGGGATTTCCGGGTATTTCGTCAATTTCAACGTCTTATCACAACAGTGTTTTTGGTATTAATGATATATTAGTTAAAAGATCGCATGATGATTCATTAAAAGTAGATATTGCCAATGTAATTTCAAAACTTGATGATGACAATTACTTTCTAACTAATATTCATAATGATTTCCTATTCTTAGGTTTTAAAATTAACAAAGGCTATTTAACATTGGGAGCTTACCATAATTTTGATTTCAAATTCAAATATCCAAAAGAATTGATAGAATTTGTATGGTATGGAAATGCCGACAGTCGATTTAAAAATAAAATGGTTGATTTTAGTAGTACTGACTTTAATGCACTCAGTTACCTTGCATACCATGTGGGCTATTCAATGCCAATACCTAATTTTGAGAAGCTTGAGGTAGGAGTTCGTTTGAAATTTCTGAAAGGCCTGGCAAATGTGGATGTCGAAAAATTTGATGCATCGTTTTTCACTAAACCCGACCAAAATACAGTTTATTCAATTGAAGGAAACTCCGATATTTTAATAAACACTTCCGGCGTTCAATTCGATGATGATGAGTTGGAATTCTCCGATTATTTGTCTGATAATAAAAATAATGGCTTTGCTTTTGATTTAGGTGCAACTTATACACTTAATGAAAAAATTAAAATCTCGGCAAGTATTCTTGATATTGGTTCAATTAACTGGAAATCAAAACTCAAAAATTACAAAAGCGATAATGCCGATTATAAATTTGATGGCATCTTTTTCGACGAGGCGAATGATTCAACCGATGTTTTGGATATTTTGAAAGATAGCTTAACTGAAATTTTTCATTTTACCGAAACTGAAAATTCATACAAAACAAACCTTCCAACAAAATTTTATATTGGCGGTTCTTATAAAATTGATGATAAAAGTAGTGCTGGATTTGTTTTTTACGGACGAAGTTATTGCAGTCATTTCGACCCATCGTTCAGCTTAAGTTATGCAAGAAGTTTGACTAAGAATATCCATGTAAAGGGTTCTTATTCAGTTATAAATAATACTTATTCGAATATTGGTTTAGGATTGGCTGTAAATATGGGTCCCATACAAGCTTATTTTATTAGCGATAATATAATCGGTATGTTTGCTCCATGTGATACAAGACAATTAAATTTCAGACTTGGTTTTAATGTTGCTATTTTTGATAAAGAGGAATCAGTTTTAATTACTCCCGATCTTCAAATAAAAGGAGAATTAGACAAAAAACTCAAAAAAGAAAGAATTGACGGAAATAAAATTCTTGATAAAAACGAAAGAAAAGCAAATAAACAAAAACAAAAAGACTTGAAAAGAAAAAAAATAGACGCACAAAAGAAAATAGAGGAAGAACAACTTTTGAAAGACAAGCAATTACAACAACAAAGGCGGGAGTATAAAAAAAGTCAGAAGAAAAAGAAAGACGATTCAAAAAATAATTAAAACAAAAAAGCCTGAAAAAATTTCAGGCTTTTTTTATGCTTTTCTATTTTGAACGATCAAGCAATAACACTTGTCCCTCTTTTATTTTTGTGCCGGAAATAATATTGTTATGAGAATATAGTTTCTTCAATTTAATCCCATAAAGTTGTGAAATTGTGTACATCGTATCATTCGCTTTGACTTTATGAGAGTTAATTTTATTTTTTTTCTTTTTTGACTGTAAATAAATAATTTGACCCGGATTTATTTTTTTAGTTTTTTTCAGGTCGTTGTATTTAAAAATCTGGTAAGTATAAATATTAAATTCATTTGAAATTTTTTTATAAGAATCGCCATGCTCAGCAATAATAAGTTTTACACCATTATTTTTATAAATTTTTCTATTATTTCTATTAATCGAAACAAATTCAAATTTCGTTACTTTTGAAAAATCACTTCTTGAAAAATACTTATTCTTTTGATCTTTTGATTTTGTGTTTTTATGTCTTTTGCTATCAAATTTATGAAGCTCATGTTCTTCAATGATTGCAATTAATAATTTCGGGTAGCGCGGATTGGTCGAATATCCGGCTTTTCTTAGTCCTCGGGCCCATGATTTATAATCGGAAATTTTATAACTAAAAAGAAATTTATATCGGCTTCGTTGGCTTAAAAAATATGAGTGATCTTTAAAAGATTCTTCTACCGAATTATATTTTCGAAAGCACTCTCTTCTTTTATCATCATTTTTACGAAAAGTTTTTCCATTCCAATCTTTATGACATTTTATTCCGAAATGATTATTCGCTTTTGTCGCCAGTTTACTTTTGCCCAAACCAGATTCAAGCATTCCTTGTGCAATTGTAATGCTTGCAGGAATATTGTGTTTCTTCATTTCCTTAATTGCTATATTTTTATATTTTTCAATATATTCTTTAGCAGTAGTTTTTGGCCTGATCTGACAAAATAATTGCGAATAATTATTAAAAATCAAAAAAACTATTATAAGAGCAATGAATTTTTTTTTCATTTATTTGTATTCGGTTTTTAAAAAGCTAATATAAAAAGAAAAACAATTCAAAATATACTAGTTAAATATGCTCTTTTAACGACAAAAAAAGTTTCTTATTTTTAATGATAGTGAGGTAATTGACTAATTGACTGGTATTCAACAAACAAAACCATTCATAATTTTGCCATCATCAGCTGATTTTAAATCTTGTAAGATTGTTGTTTTATTGGAATTGTTAATAAATTGTTAATAAATTGTTAAAGAATTGTTATTTTTCATCATCTTCGATTAGTAAAAAAATATCTTCATTGTCTTTTTTCATAAGATATTTTTCTCGGGCAAGTTTTTCCAGGGCTGATGAATCGGATGAAAGTGCTTTAATAATTTCTTTATCACTTTCGATTTGATTTTTATAGTAGTTTTCCTCTTGTTTTAATTCTTTCAGTTGATTACTAAGTTTTATTTGTGAAATGAAATTATTGCCATCAAAAAACAACATCCACACAATGAAACCTATAATAGTATAGAAGTATTTATTTTTTAAAAAAGAAGGGATTTTCATAAGTATGTTATTTTAACCTAGTCCAATATTATCACTAATTTCTTTCATTGCATTTACGCAAAGTTCGGCAAATTCATTAAGCGGAATACCTATTTTTTCACATTCTAAAATATTTTCACGGCTTACTTTTGCAGCAAAAGCTTTTTGTTTCATTCTTTTGGTTACTGATTTTGGTTTAACACTTTTTAGTTTCTTATCAGGATAGACCAGCGTGGTAGCTACTATTAATCCTGTAATTGTTTCACCTGCAGCTAAAGCATGCTGAAAATCAGTATGTCTTTCGATTCCTGTTGCAGCCTTATTATGCATTTTTATTGCATCAATAATATCTTCGTCCACATTTTTTTCACTAAGGATTTTTGCCGATTCGAGGCCGTGAATTTTTGGATCAGCATTCACAATTTCAACATCAAGGTCATGTAAAAGTCCGGCAAGGCCCCATTTTTCTTCATTTTTCCCAAGTCTTTTTGCAATGGCTTTCATAACAGCCTCGCTTGCAAGGCAATGATTAAGCATGTTCTCCTTTTTGATATATTGATTTAATAAGATTATTGCTTCTTCTCTTGTGATTGACATGTTTTTATGTTTTTAATAGATTATCATCATAATAAATCAATGAACATCAAGGTTATGTAGCATAAATTTCAAATGCAAAAGCGTTTTAAAAATTTCAGAAAGATATTCCTTAACAGCTTTGACACTTCCTGGTAATGTATAAATTAATGATTCATCTATCACACCGGCAACTCCGCGGCTTAACAAAGCATTTGGTTTCTCACTACCAAATTTAATTCTGATGTTTTCCATAATTCCGGGAATTTCTTTATCCAAAAGTCCGCTAACTATTTCAGGTGTAAAATCCCGAGTGCCAATACCCGTTCCTCCGGTCGTAAAAATAAAATCAATTTTATTCTGCTTAGCTTTTAATAAAAGTTGCCGGAGTTTGTTACCATCATCCGGGATAATCGTTGTTTCGATTTCAAATTGACGGCCTGTTTTCCTAAAAAAATCTTCAGATAATTCTTTGATCTTCGGGCCGCTTTTGTCTGGATAAATTCCTTTAAAAGCCCTATCACTTAGAGTAATTATCAGGACTTTAAAAACTTTTGGGATATAAGTCATTGCCTGTTCGGGTTTAATTGTACCCGGTTTAATTACTCTGCAAAAAATTCCTTCTTTCGGCATAACGCAACTACCTACTTCGCGATAAATTGCACAAGAATCACCATGACATTTTTTCCCGATTTGGGTTACTTCCAATTCAATATCTTCAATAGTAAATCTATCAAGTGGGTGGGTTTTATAAAGTTCAATACCTTTGGTAGTAATATTTTCGGCAAATTCGCCGTAATTAACTTTCCTTCCGGCTACGATTTCGAATTTTTCAAAACTCTCAACACCGAGTAAACTAATTTGTCGGTGCCAAGGTGCTGCATGAGCATCATTTTTTATTCCATTTTCATCCAGAACAATCTCACAAACAGGTTTTTTGATTGTTCCTTTTTTTTCCGAAATGTTTACAGAAATTATTTCTATTTGTTTATTATCTCTTTTCATTTCTATATGTTTTTCCCCCGCAGATTTCGCTGATTTTCGCTGATGTTTTTTCTACGTTTATCAGCGTAATTTGTGGGAGATAGATAGCTTTCTTTGCTAATATTTCCATGTTATTATAAAGGCTTATCAATGTCTTGCTTTTTTTTACTAATGAGTTTAATTTCTTCAATTTGCATATTTTTATCAACTGCTTTACACATGTCATAAACCGTTAATAAAGCAATATTTACAGCAGTTAATGCTTCCATTTCTATTCCTGTTTGTCCAATACACTTTGCAAAGCTACGAACAACTATCGAATTTTCTTCAATTTCAGCTTTAACATCAATTTTCGTAATTTGTAAAGGATGACAAAGCGGAATTAAATCAGAAGTCCGTTTACCTCCCTGAATTCCCGCTATTTCGGATATTGTCAGCACATCACCTTTTTTCATATTATTTTCTTCGATAAGCTTAATTGTTTTTTCGCTCATCGAAATTTTTCCTATTGCTTCGGCAGTTCTAATTTGTAATTTTTTATGCCCAACATCTACCATTTTTGCTTTTCCTTCTTTATCGGTATGACTAAATGTATTCATAACAATTTTTTTTCTCGGTGTGATTATAAGCAGATATTTTTTACAAAATTAATAAAACATTGCTTTAAAAGTGATAGTTTTTTTGATTGTTTCAGGAAATTCTCTTTGTAATTTTTTTTAAAATAAAATATTTTTTCACCGCCTAACTTGTTGATCAAACAAATTTTAAAAAACATATACATATGTCGTTTGATAACAAAATCAAAATTTTGGTATTAATACTTAAAAACAGGATTTTTTATGAATCAAAAATAATAGAAAAAATCATGAATTATTGGAGAAAGTTTCCATTTGTTCGGATATTAATTCCTTTTATTTTAGGAATTATTTCTGCTTTTATTTTTGAAAAGGAGATACATATTTCTTTAATAATTTTTGCTGTTTTGTTTGTTTTTATTTTTTCATCTGTTTTTTTCTTAGAAAAATTTATTTCTTTTAAATTCAGATGGATTTATGGACTTTTAATTAATGTTTTATTTTTTATAATTGGTTTTGAATTAACTGTTCAAAACACAGAGAAATTTTTTGAAAACAAAATTTTACCAATCAATAATAGTGAGAGAGCTATAAGGTGCGAAGTCCTTGAACCGGCTTCGGAAACAGCAAATTCATATAAAGTTTTAGCAAGAATACTTTGTATTTCCGATGATACTTCGTTTTTACAAAAAAACGCAAAATGTTTATTTTATTTTCAAAAAGACAGCATGAGTTCAAAAATCGCCTATGGCGATAGATTGGTTTTAAAAGCATATATTAATAAAATCAAGCCTCCACAAAACCCCGGTGAATTTGATTATAAAAATTATTTAGATAGAAAAGGCATATATTATCAGGGTTTTGTGAAAGCAACCAAATGGAAAGTCTTCGAAAAGAATCAAGGAAATCCAGTATTTAAATTTTCATACAAACTTAGAAGTTTATTTCTGTCCATTTTAAGAAAAAACAAAATTGAAGGAAATGAATATGCAATAGCATCAGCAATTTTGCTGGGTTACGATGATAAATTAGACCCTGAATTAAGAAGTGAATTTACAGGAGCGGGAGCAATGCATATTTTATGTGTTTCGGGCTTGCATGTTGGTATAGTTTGCTTATTTCTAACTTTTTTATTAGGTTTCTTAAGAAAGAACAAAATTGGAAAGATTTTGTATTTTATTATTTTGATCCTATCATTATGGGTTTATGCACTAATTACCGGCTTATCGCCATCAGTTATGAGAGCTGCAACAATGATTAGTTTTGTAATTTTTGGTAAAGCAATGAACAGATATTCCGATATTTATAATAGCCTTGCTGTTTCTGCATTTGTTTTGTTGATTATCAATCCGTTTATAATAACTGAAGTCGGGTTTCAACTATCATATGCTGCGGTGATTGGAATTGTTGCTTTACAACCTCCCATGTATCGGCTGTTTGTTTTCAATAATTGGCTTGCCGACAAAACATGGGCAATAATTACGGTTTCCATAGCAGCTCAATTGGGTACATTCCCAATAGCAATTTTTTATTTTCATCAATTCCCCGATTATTTTATTATCACTAATTTAATTGTCATTCCACTTTCATTTTTAATCATTAGTTCCGGTTTTTTATTATTGATTTTTTCACCTGTTCATTTTATTTCTTATTTGATTTCAAAAATATTGACTTATTTGATTATTGCATTAAATTTCTCTGTTCAATTCATTGACAGTATGCCTTTTTCAAAACTTACCGATATTTCACTAAATATTTATGAAGTGATTTTGTTTTATTCTTTAATAATATGCTTTTCGGTTTTTCTTTTGAAGTTAAAAAAGAAATACTTTTATTTTGGCTTATTTGTTTTGATTGTTTTAATGTTTTCATTTTCATTAAAAAGAACTCAAAATTATTCTAATAAAAAATTCATAGTTTATAATGTAAATAAAAGAACTGCGTTTGATTTTATATCAGGAAAAACGAGTTATTTCTTTGCCGATTCAATGTTGATGAATGACCAAAGAACTTTATCATATCGAATTAAAAATAACCGTATTAATTTGGGAATAGACAACATTAAGAACCATTTTATTGATTGTACCGGCCCATTACCTAAAGATATCATATATGATAATTTGATTTTTGAAAAAGGAAATTATTTTCAGTTTTTTGAAAAAAAAATAGTCTTAATAGATAAAAGGCCGGTTTACAAACCTGAAAATTTGAAGAAACTAAAAATGGATTATTTGGTAATCACAGCAAATCCATTTATAAAAATCAGTGAATTGATGAAATTGTATGAGTTTGATTTATTGATTTTTGATTCATCAAATTCATTTTATTCAATTAGAAAATGGAAAGAAGAATGTATCGAAAACAAGATTAATTTTTATTCGGTTCCCGAATTGGGTGCTTTTGTTGTTGATATTTAGAATTTTTTTATTATCGAAATTGTTTAACTAATAAATCTCAATTTCATAAGGCATTCTAAGATGAGCCCCCTTCATTTGCGACATTGTTTTAATGTATTCATAATATTTATAATTACTTCCAAGCTCACTTTTAATCATACTTGAGGTATTACTTCCCATTAAATCTTCCATTAATTGAATTAAAGGGTCTTTTTGCTTGGGTAATGAAATTATTCTGTAATTATCCAATTCAGCCAAATCGGCAGCAGTTTGAATTGATTTTTCCAAACCACCAAATTCATCGATTAAGCCTATTTCTAACGCATCTACTCCACTCCAAATTCTTCCTTGCCCGATTTCGTTTACTTGCTCTATGGTCATATTTCTATCGTCGGCCACCTGCTTAACAAATTGATTATAAATTCGTTCAATTTCTCTGTCAAGAAGTGATTTTTGAAATTCTGTCAAGGGTTCAACAAGATTGAAAAAATCAGAATTTTTATTGGTTTTAACATTATCAAATGTAATTCCAAGCTTATTTAAAAACTTCTGGAAATTAGGAATTATTCCAAAAGCACCTATTGAACCCGTTAAGGTTGTGGGATCAGCAAATATTTTTGTTGCAGGGCTTGAAATGAGATATCCTCCTGAGGCTGCAACATCACCCATTGAAACTATCAGCGGTTTTTCATTTCTTGCTAATCTAACTTCTCTCCAAATTATTTCCGAAGCTAAAAAATCACCACCAGGGGAATTTACTCGCAAAACAATTGCTTTCACTGAATTATCTTCACGTGCATCGCGGATTGTTTGAGAAAGTCTTTCAGAACCAATTGTTTTGTCATCACCTTTTCCTTGTAAAATTGTACCCAGAGCGTATATTACGGCTATTTTATTTCTTGAGTATTTCTTTTTTGGAGTAGCGATTGGAGCAAAATTATATTTCTCAATATTTATGCTTTGTATCTTTCTGTTATTTGGAATGCTTAAAAGTGTGTGGATTGCATCAATTAATTCGTCTTTATACAACAAATCATCTACAAAATTATATTTCAGGGCATCTTCAGCCGATCGTAAACTCAAATTATCAGCTAATAAATTCAATTTATCAATCGGAATATTTCTTGTAGTAGAAATTGCTTCCAAAATATTATTCCAAAACGAATTTACAAGCATTTGCAATTGCTCCTTGTTTGCTTCGCTAAGTTTTTCTTTTATAAACGGCTCAATTGCACTTTTATATTTCCCCTGACGAATAATCTGAGGTTCAATATCAAGTTTATCAAGAGCACCTTTAAAGAAAGTAACTTGAGCATTTAATCCTTTAAAAAATATAAATCCATCGGGATTCAAAAATATTTTATCAGACACACTTGCCAGATAATATGTTCCCTGCGTGTATGAATTACTATAGCTGATGATGAATTTGCCACTTTTTTTAAATTCAATTAAAGAATTCCTTATTTCTTCGATTGTAGCAAACCCTGATGGAATAATACTCAAATCAAGGTAAATTCCTCTGATCTTGGGGTCGTTTTTTGCTTTTTCAATATTTCTTAAAATGTCATCCAAACCAAGTTTTTCTTTTAAGCTCATCGAAGAAAAATCATATAAACTAATTGGGTCTTTAGATGAACGATCAAGAATAGGCTCGTCAAATTGTAAATGTAAGATACAATTATCAGGAACCATTACAATCTCTTCCTTTGAAAATGAAAGTATTGATGCAATAATTCCCAGCATTATAAAAAAGAAGATTATAAATGTCAGAATGGTTCCCAACATTGAAGCAAACATAAATTTAAAGAATTGTTTCATTTCTGTATTTTAAAAAATTATAAGTTCTCTGTGCAAAAATAATGACTTAATATTTAAACATCAGGGTATTTTATTTAAAAATTAAAAATATATTCTTAAATGTTTAAGGATAAATAATAAAAATCGAAATTAAATTTTATGAATAATTCTATTAATACATGGGTATTGAGACAGATAACTGACATATTAACAATTCATTGTGGATAAATAATTTTTTATTAATGAAATCAAACCCTTTTTGATGAGATATTTGTTCAAAAAAAATTAATGAAGCACAATTGCATGTTCAAATACAATAAATTAATTTCGGTAATAATTATTGTGTTATTGTGTAACGGAAGTGTTTCATTATCCGGCTCTTTATACGAAAATGATATTATTAATTTGGAGGATAGCTTTAAGCAACCTTCTTTTTTACTGAAGGATAGCGGATTCGGGAAACAATATGTTTTAAATCCTGCTTTATTTAACTCA
>Ga0222665_1000775_pt1 | contig 17319 bp, 13 predicted proteins | sample AntAcemetagen653_FD_179853 | JGI IMG/M metagenome (GOLD analysis project Ga0222665, IMG submission 179853) | Saline water microbial communities from Ace Lake, Antarctica - #653 | ecosystem: Environmental > Aquatic > Non-marine Saline and Alkaline > Saline | place: Antarctica: Ace Lake...
AACTTTTGTCGTCACCTCCCATAATTTTAACCATCTTTTTGGCAAAACGTGAAAGCACAAATGAAAACGGATAAATTATCCAGGAAGTCATTCTCAAAACAAACAGTGCAGGAACAGCCCATTTTTCAGGGTTAACATTTGCAAACGTCTTTGGAGTTATCTCACCGAAGATGAGAACCGTCAACGTCATAGCAGCAACAGCAACAACATCAGCAACAGTTGCACCATAGGGTTCACGTAAAAGACTATGAGCAATTTTTCCTGAAAGAAGTGCTCCAAGAATATTTACAACATTGTTTCCAATAAGTATCGATGATAAAATCAAGCTAGGGTCCTTTTTCCATTTCTTCAAAACAGGACTAATAAACTTCCATTTTTTACGAAGCGCTGTGACCCTTATATCTGATAAAGCTGTCAAAGCTGTTTCTGTTCCGCTAAAATATGCACTGATTATAATGCAAAGGATAACCCCCACCAACTCGAACGCAGGGAACGATTCCAAAATTTCACTCCTCTAAAAAGTTAACAACGACTAAAAAATTTTTACATTTTTTCCTTACTTTTACAATTATTCTTTTTACTTTTGTTTTCTAGCGGTTTTTATCCAGGAATATCAGGTCGTTACTAAACCGTCGTCAGAATTAGGATTAGATTATTTTCTCTGGATTTTCTTTCCTTTTATAACGCAGCCTCTCTTCTCCAATTCGGCAACATTACTAAAATCAAGAATTGTGTTCATCTCAACGTCAAGAATTTTAAGACTAGGAAGATCTTTTAAAGGCAGAAGGTTTCCTATCTGATTGTCTTTAATATGGATCTCATCCAGCCACGTCATTTTTCCAAAAACAATAATATCATCAATTCTATTCGTATTTATTTTGAGTACTTTCAGATTTTTGAGCTTGTTGAGATGAAAGATATCGATTATAGCATTATCGTTCACAGACAAAAGTTCAAGTGATGCTATATCGGAAATTGAAGAAATGTCGCTCAGTCTATTACTGTTCACATAAAGTTTTTTCAAATTCTTCATATTTGAAAAATCAGGAAAACCCTGAATTCCATTTTTGCTGAGATCAAGCTCTTCAAGATTTACAAGCGTTTTAAGCGGTCTGACATCTCCAATATAGTTCTTGTCCAGATAAAGCTTTTTAAGTCCGGGCAACTCTGCAACCGGCTGAAGTTTTGTCACTTCATTTTCTCCAAGATCAAGCTCAACAAGGTTTTTAAGGGCAGGAATCATGGAAATGTCCGCAACCTTATTCTTTCTCAGCTTAAGTGATGTTAAGCCCGCGAGTTTTTCAATCCCTTTCAAACTCTTTATTTTAGTGTCGCCAAAAGGATTATCCTTAAGAGTCTGTTCCGTATTCGAACAATCAAGTGATGCTATCTCTTCAAACTTCTTCTCTGTTTTTTTAATACAGGCAACAAGTGTCTCATCCTCAAAACCACTAAAATCGTTTCCACTTTTACAAGATACCGAAAAAATCAGTAAGGGAATGATCAGAAAAAGGATCTTTTTCATTTGTTTCTCCAGGTTAATTATCACCAAAAACACTGAAGGTTATTTAATTTGAAAATTTTGTGCAAGAAAATTTCTACTAGATCAGTCCGTCAACTGCTTTTTGGGCAGCAGCAACCATCTCATATTCCTTTTCGAGGACTTTCATGAAGAGTGGATGAAGAAAACAGTCTTTTTCCATGAACGGAACATCTTTTCTGACAAGATCATAAACGGCCTTCACACCAATTCCCGGTGTTAGTGGCTTTCTGAAATCAAGTGCCTGACATCCGGTCAGGATCTCCATACATAGAACTTTAACAGAATTTTCAGCAACTTGCGCACATTTTCTTGCGGCAATTGTTCCCATGCTCACATGATCCTCTTTTCCGGCAGATGTAGAAATTGAATCCACGGTAGCAGGAAAACAGAGTGTCTTATTTTCGCTAACCAGACTTGCAGCAGCAACATGGGCGATCATAAAACCGCTATTAAGTCCTTTTTCTTTTACAAGAAACGCCGGAGCCTGACTGAAGATAGGGTTTATAAGCTGTTCTATCCTTCTTTCTGAAATACTTCCCAGTTCTGAAACTGCCGCCGTAAGATAATCCATAACAAGTCCAATTGGTTCGCCGTGAAAATTTCCAGCGGATATCGTTTCTTTTTCGTCCGGAAAGATGAGTGGATTATCTGTTGATGAATTAATTTCAGTTACAAGAACTTTTTCAACATGTCTTAAAGCATCTCTAACTGCACCATGAACCTGCGGAGTGCATCTCACGCTGTATGCGTCCTGAACTTTATTACAGCATTTATGACTTTCCCTGATCGTTGAATCTTGAACCAGTTTAAGCACATTCTGAGCAACTTCCATCTGTCCCCAGTGAGGTCTAACCATATTGACCTTTCTGTCAAAAGCCTTTGCTGTCCCGAGAATTCCTTCAAGAGTTATAGCCGCAGCAATATCAGAAAGTTTTAAAAGATTTCGCACTCTATGAGCAGTTAAGGCTCCAACTGCTGTCATCGCCTGAGTTCCATTTATTAACGCCAAGCCTTCTTTTGCTTTTAAAACAACCGGAGTTATCCCAAGCCGCTTAAGCTCCTGCGCCGTATCAACCTGTTTGCCCTCACTGTTAAAAACGTAGCCTTCCCCGCATAGAACAAGTGCCAGATGAGCAAGAGGTGCAAGATCTCCGCTAGCTCCAACACTTCCCTGACATGGAATAAATGGATAAACATCTGAATTTATAAGCTCTATCAACTTATCAAACGTCTTAAGTGTTATTCCGCTGTATCCTTTGGCCAGAACATTTGCCCGAAGCAGCATGATCGCCCTGACTGTTCTTTTATCATAAGGCTCTCCGATAGCAATCGCATGACTTCTAATAAGGTTTATCTGAAGTTCTTCAAGATTTTCATGCGCGATCTTAACATCGCTAAGCATTCCAAAACCGGTATTTATTCCGTAAACCGGATCATCTTTTTCCAGGATCGTCTCAACAAAATCCCGACATTCTTTCATTTTTTTTCTTGTGTCATCACTATATTCCACCTGCGCAAAGCCATCAGCCACAGCAACAACATCGTCAATTTTCAGTGTCTCACCGTCAACAAAGATCTTTTTCATATTATGCCTCCAAAAAAACAATTTCAGCCGAGTTTATATCCCGCACCATCAAAAATCAAGCTCTAAAAATTGATAATAGTTTCTGCTTCTGATAAAATCATGCGGCTGGATTATGATTAATGGAAAAACCACTTTCAGGAGATCAAATGGTGAAATCGAAGCTGTTTGAGAAACTTGCTTATCTTTCGATCAAAAAGAAACTGATGCTCACAGGTGCCGGAACTATCATTGCTTTTCTCATGCTTATTGGTTTCGCACTTTTTGGCATTAATTCCTACGAATCATCAAACACTGAGCTTCTTTCCGCAGTTCAGGAAAACAACCTGATATCAACAGTTAAATCAGAATTTTCCCAAACAAACAACGCAATCTCTCTTGAGCTTATCGATGGAAATAAAAGAGCTATAAATCTGGATTATACAAAAACCAAACTAAATGAATGGCTCCAGACATCCAAAACATGTCCCAATGAAAACAACATGGGTTGTGATCACTATCGTAAACTGGGAAAAGAATACTACGACAAAGCAGGTAACATTTATCGCAACTTTTCATATTTTGATCCAACTCTCCCGGAATATCTTACTCAGAACTACAACGAAGTTTTTAAAGTAAGAAGCGGATACTCATTAAAAAAAGTGAGTTCGCTGACGTTTTACGGCTGGCTTGAAAAAGAAACCAAAAAAACAGGGGACACTCCTTTTTTTAAGAACAACTTCCTGCCCATACTCCTTAAACTAAGAAAATCTATCGATATCGAAAAGTCCGGTGACCGTGAAAAACTTGCCGGCTCTCTTCAAAAGGTTCTTGATGAAATCGAAAATACTTCAAACAACCTTCAGGACATATTCGATTCAAATGAAAAGCAGACACTTATCTTCAAAAACAGACTTGGAGTAATCTACACTGAACTTTTTTCAATGTTCAACACACTTTCTGTGCAAAAACTCGAGAATCTTGAAAAAAATAGTGATACACAAAAGAAAAAAGGCACATTTCTCACAGTTGTACTTATAATTGTAGCTTCACTTGCAGGAGCTATGATCCTTCTTGTCTTTTTTCTCTTGATAAGATCAACTGTCAGCCCGATCATTATTACAAGAAACAAACTTGAGGAGCTGTCCAAACAAGGCGGAGACCTTTCTCATTTTATTCCAGTTGTTTCTCATGACGAAATTGGTGAGATGACTGAGAGTTTTAACGCTTTTCTCAGCAATCTCAGGCACATAGTCAAAACAGTTCAGGGATCCACAGAAGAGTTGAATGGTATTAGCCGTTCAATATCAACAGGAACTACTGACGCTTCTTCGAAAATATCAGAGACCAGTGCTTTTGCTGATGATATTTCCGCAAGACTGTCCGAGGCGACGAACCACATTGTCCTAACTGTCGAAAGTATGGAAAAAGTAACAATAATGGTTTCAAACATATCAAAAAAATCTGACAACAGTTCCAAATCTCTTAATAACGCGCTGGAGTCAATGATCGACATACAGGGTGCAAGCAAAGAAATTAAGGAAATAAACGAAGTCGTAAACGAGATCGCCTTTCAGATCAACATTCTTTCTCTAAACGCTGCCATAGAAGCTGCAAGAGCCGGAGAATATGGAAAAGGTTTTGCCGTTGTCGCAGAAGAAGTTAGAGAGCTGTCTGTAAAAACAACCGAATCAGCGTCGAAGATAAAAAAACTTATTAAGACAACCAATGACAAAATAGAGTCGGGATCAAAACTTGTTAAAAATTCTTCTTCAATGCTGCTTGAAATTCTTCGTGAATTCAAAGCAGTTTTTAATGAGCTGGACTTAAGAACCGGAGAACTCAGGGACAATACCCAGATGATAGAACAAATAGATAAGGCTGTCGAAAGTGTTCGAAACATAATAAATGAAAATGCTTCCTACATTGAAGAAATGGCCGCGGCTTCTGAAGATATGGCAAATCACGTTAAATCCCTCAACGTCGAGGTAAAACGCTTTAAAGTCTGACCTTTTTTATTATTTCAAAATTTATACATTCTTCGTTTAACTTTTTGTTGCATAAGTGTGCTTTCTGTATTATAAACTACTGTTAAATTTCAAAATTGAAATAGGTAAATCTACATGTGCAAAACGAATTTCCCCTCCAGAATCTGTGAAATCAACATTCCTCTTTTCCTCCTTAACATTAAAACTTTAGAAATAATCGACATGAATTCCGCCTTTCTCAAAGTGGCAGGATTTGCGACAAAAAAAGAGCTCCTTTCAGATGAGACTTTTTCTATTGTGTCATTCCTCAAAAATTCCAATATTATCTTAAAAATTAAAAAGGATAGTAAGGCTGTCAATGAAAAGATCAAATGCATCGGATACGACGGCAAACCATTTTCTGCAATAATTTCAGCCCAGCAGACAGAGATCGATGATATTTTCCAGATCATAATTCTTGAGATAACAAAAGACAGCGGATCTGAATCAATTGCTATAAACTCACTTCCTGACGACAGCTATATGGAAAGAAAGGTTTCTGAAAAAATTGCAAAATCAAAGATCGATGGATCAAAAATGGCACTCATCTCCCTTGACGTAGATCATTTTAAAAAAGTAAACGATGTTCTTGGAAGCAGGAACGGAGATAAAATGATTGAGCTTTTTTCTAAAAGGCTGTCAGAAAATCTAGATAGCGGAGACTACTTTGCCCATAAATCCGGAGATAAATTCTTTCTTCTCTATACAGATCTCGAGGATCTTTCCACCATCTCTTTCAAACTTGCCGAACTTGTAAACACATTTAAAAGAGGCTTTCATCTCTACAAGATGGAGTTTTATTATACGATAAGTGCCGGTGTTGCATTCTATCCCGATGATGCATCAAATCCTGAGCAACTTTCTGACAACTCTCAGACTGCATTAAATAATGCAAAATCGCTGGGCGGAAATAGGTTTATTTTTTACTCCAGGGACATGAACATTAACGCTTATAAAAACATCGAACTTGAAAACAACATCCACCGAGCTGTAAGAAACTCTGAATTTAAACTGCTCTATCAACCTATCTTTGATCTCAAGACTGGAACAATAAAATCAATGGAAGCACTTATCAGATGGCAGAACCCTGAGACCATGATCTGTCAGCCTCCTTCAAAGTTCATACCGTTCTGTGAAAAAAGCGGGTTGATAATTCAAGTTGGGGCATGGGTACTTAAAACTGCCTGTGCGCAGAACAAAGAATGGCAGGATCAGGGTCTTGAAAAAGTTCCTGTCAGTGTAAATCTCAGCGCAGTTCAGTTTAAAGATAAAAATCTCATTGATACTGTCAGAAATACCCTTAATGAAACCGGATTGGAACCAAAATACCTTGAGATAGAGGTTACCGAAACAGCTTTGATCGAGAATTTCAACAAGGCCGTCGAAAAAGTCCAACAACTTAAATCTCTAGGAGTTTCGATCTCAATAGATGATTTCGGAACTGGCTATTCATCTCTTATCTATCTGAAAAAATTTAATGTCGACAAACTTAAGATAGACCGGTCTTTTATCAATGAGTTGCCACAGAGCAATGAAGATGCAGCAATAGTTTCTGCTGTTCTGGGTCTGTGCAGATCGCTTAATCTTCAGACAGTTGCCGAGGGCGTTGAAACAAAGGAACAGGAAACTTTTCTCAGAACAAAGAACTGCGATACTGTTCAGGGATTTTATTATTCGAAACCTGTCAACTCTTTAAAGATTCGTGAATTTCTAAAAAAGTAGCCTTCTGTCGCAGACTTTATCTGTCATATTGTCAATTTGACTATTTGTCAGGAACCTCGCAAGCGTTAACCACATGAAAAGATTGACTTTCAGCATTGGAACAGTTATTGCAACATACGTTGGCCCTATTGTTGGAGGAAGACTTATGAAGAAAATGTTTAATGTTGCAGTTGTAGGAGCAACAGGAGTCGTAGGAAGGGAATTTGTAAACCTTCTTGAAGAAAGAGAATTTCCCGTAAAGGAACTTTTTCCCTTTGCCAGTGAAAAATCACTCGGGGAAACTGTGCGATATAAAAACCGTGAACATGATATAATCGTCCTGAACAAGGAAGCTGTCATTTCAAGAAGCATTGACATTGCTTTTTTCAGTGCCGGATCAGCTGTTTCAAAGGAAATGGCCGACGTTTTTATCAGCAACGGCTGCTACGTTATTGACAACAGCTCTGCATTTAGAATGGATAAAAATGTTCCTCTCATCGTCCCCGAGGTTAACGGGTATCTGCTAAAAAATCTTGACGGCCCGTGCCTAATTGCCAACCCTAACTGCTCTACTATCCAGTTGGTACCTTTTCTGAAACTAATTGACGACAACTTCGACCTCAAGTCTGTTGCAGTCAGCACATATCAAAGTGTCAGCGGCGCCGGAAAAGCAGGAATCGATGAGCTGAGAACGCAAACCTCAAAACTTTTTAATGCAATGCACGCAGAACCTTCAGTATTTCCACAGAGGATTGCTTTCAATCTCATTCCACAGATTGGCAACTTTTATCCTGATGGCTACTGCGAAGAAGAAATAAAAATGATAAATGAGACAAGAAAAATTCTTGAAAAAGATGATCTTGATGTTGAGGTAACCACCGTAAGGGTTCCCACTTTTTATTCTCATGGAGAAACAGTTATTGCCGAGACTGTTGATGACTGTGATCTTGAGCTGTTGAGAAAAGAGATCGAGGAACATGAAGAGATGGTTCTTATGGACGACCCTGAAAAACTTCTTTATCCCACTTTGGTAGATAGCTCCGGACATAACGAAATTTTTATTGGCAGACTTAGAATCGGAAGGGAAAATAAGAAGAGAATAGTTTCCTGGATAGTCGCAGATAACATCCGCAAAGGAGCTGCCTACAACGGTTTAAGAATAGCTGAACTTATCATAGGGGGTTTAAATGAATAGGCTTTGTGCTTTTTTACTGTCAATTCTGCTTTGGGCTCCTCTTTTTTCAGATACCACCTATCTTGAAAGCGTGACAACTGATCCGGAACACGCCACACTTAACGAACAGGGTAGTATCGACATCCTTTTTGATCTTCCGCAGCATGGCATTGTTGAATCAGCCTACCTTTCAATAACAGTAAACAACGAAGTGATCCGTATTGGCAACACAACAATTAATGGCTCCGACCTTGGCTATATTAGCAACAAGATAACGCTTGCCGGATCTGAGCTTTACGATATTTTTGAAAGTAAACGGATCGGTGTTATTTTTCAGCCTTACTCTAACTATCCGACAGCAAATGATGATGACATTCTTGCTTTGGATGACTCTGATATTTCTGACGACACCGATGACTCTGATATTTTTAATGACTCTGATATTTCTGATGACTCTGATGTTTCTCAAGACAACGATGAAGAGCTGCCTGATGATGATTTTTCAGCAACTGATGAAACTGCTGACACGGATACCGTCTCAATAGAAGATAAAACATGGGCGGATAAAGAATACGAAATAAAACTGACACTTGAAATGGATACCTCCGGCAATACAACGGAGGATGAAACGGATGACAGTGATACTACGACTTCAACCACAACGACAATCCCTGAAACAGTCGAGAAAACAATAAAAATCACATTTGACAACACTGCCCCGGAAGCTCCTGAATCAGCTGAAAGCGAAGGTGGTGATGGAAGAATAATTTTTAGAGTTTCTCCTCCTGTTCTAGGCACCGATAAACATGACAACATCGAAAAATACTACGTTGCGCTTACCGGTCTGTTTGACAATGATGGAACTGAAGTTGAAAAAACTATTGAATACTCTCATACCGTATCTTCCGGCTCCTATGATGAGACCTGTGAATTTTCAGTGAGCGGAAAAGATGGCTATGAACTTATCAACAATGACACTAATGATCCTAAATATATCTACAAAACTGTCATTACAGCACAAGATCTTGCAGGAAACCTTAACCCTGACAATGCCCTTCACACAGAAGCTTTTGCTGTAACAACCTATGGATTCTGGTCAAACTATGAAAAAAGTGGTGGAAAAGACGATGGCGGATTCTGTTTTGTGGCAACAGCAGGATTTGGAAGTTACTTTCACCCTAACGTAGAAATTTTAAGAAACTTTAGAGACTCGGTCCTTTCAAAATTCAGCTTTGGACAAGAGTTTATAAAATTTTATTACAAAAATGGAAAAGCCCCGGCTGAAGTTATCAGAAGACACCCCATATTAAAGACTCTCTCAAGGTTGATCCTCATGCCACTAGTCATCTTTGCATGGTTCTTTACAAACTCTCTGGGAAACATTGTTCTATTCTTCTGGCTGGGAACTCTTGGACTCTACTTTTTTAGAAAAAAGCGAACTCCTGCTGTTATAGGGATTTTTCTTGTTTTTCTGTTTGTTTCTCCAAATCTCCATGCAATTGACGGAGAAGTTAATTTCAACAGCTCATTCTACTATCCTGAAAAAATTGACGAAGAAGTGCTCGGATCACCAATAAAAGATATCGGTGGAGATTCTCTAAGATACCTGCCGATGCTTAATTTCGGCCTTAGAGTTCCTCTCCTTGAAAAGTATATCCGCTGGACTTTTACCGGTGGAGCAGGCTACACCAGGATGTCAGGAACCAGCATCAAGGCTGATGGGGAAAAATCAGCTGATAAAAGCCACATACACTTGATACCGCTTACTGGAGAAACAAAACTCAGACCCGTCTATTCTTTTCCTGTTTATCCCTACGCATCAATCGGTCTTGACTATTATATCTGGTGGATAAGAGAGCATGGAAGTACTGCTGAAGAAGGTGGAACATTCGGTTTTCATGGCAACTTTGGAATAATGATAAGCTTAAATTGGCTTGATCCGAAATCATCCAGAAAACTTGAAAAAAGTTCAGGCATAACCAACACGGGACTTTTTGTTCACTATCACGTTGAGAAAATTGATGATTTCGGCAAAGAAAAAAGTATAGATCTTAGCTGCAATCGTTTTGAATTCGGTATTATTTTTGAATTTTAATGCATAAAATTGCTTTTTATTACCAGTCAAGTAGAATTCTAGCTTGAATTTTTAGAAGTATTTTTGGTTGTTTTTTGTGTAAATACCTAAGAAGGAGGTACTCTTGAAGAAAACGTTATTTGTAATCATGCTTATGGCTGTAGCCATTGTTTTTACAGGCTGCCCGAAGGCAAAAAAAGCTGAACCTAAAGAAAAAGTTAAACTTTCTTTCCATGTAATGAGCAAATGCCCTTACGGCGCTCAGGTTGTAAAAGGAGTTAAACCAGCTCTTGATACACTTGGAAATGCTGTTGATTTTGAGATCAACTACATTGGAAACCAAAAGGGAGACAAATGGCTTCCTATGCATGGAGAAAAGGAACTTCAGGGTGACAAGATAGCTGTCTGTACAAAAAAGCTATATCCTGAAAAATATATGGACCTTGTTTTCTGTATGGCTGAAAGTTTCAGAAAGATCCCGGAGAATTTTGAAGAATGTGCAACAAAGGTTAAATTCGACGCAGCAAAAATTAAAAAATGCTCCGACGGCGATGAAGGCCAGAAACTTGTTGTTGAAAGTTACAAGTTTTCTCAGGCACAAAAAGCCACAGGGTCTCCAACTATTTTTCTCAATGGGGAAAAATACAAAGGTGGAAGAACAGGAAGTGCCTTTACTAAGTCACTCTGCGACACTTTCAAAACGACCAAACCTCAAGCTTGTAATTCCATTCCCGAAGACCCAAAAGTTAAACTCACCCTTCTTACAGATAAGAGATGTGAGGAGTGTAACCCTCAGAGACTTACTCAGAGCTTAAAAAGAATTTTCCCTGGAGTTGAGTCAGAAGTTATTGAATATTCTGACCCAGTTGGAAAGAAACTCTATGATGAACTTGCAGCTCAAGGTCACAAACTTCTTCCTTTTGCTATTTTTGATAAATCAATAGAAAAGGTTGACGGATATGACAAAATAAAGAGATTCGTAAAACCGGCTGGAGACAAAGTTCTCCTTAGAGTCGGAGCAAAGTTCGATCCTACAAAAGAGATTTGTGACAACAAAAAAGATGACACAGGAAATGGAAAAGTTGATTGTGATGATACGGATTGCCAAGGTCAGCTTATTTGTCGCAAAGAAGTCAAAAACACAGTAGATCTTTTTGTTATGAGCCAATGTCCTTATGGAACAATGGCACTTGATGCTCTTAAAGAAGTTAAGGAAGCTTTTAAAGGCGACAAGCTTGACATAAACATCAACTATATTGCAAATGAAACAGAACCTGGAAAATTCAGATCACTTCACGGACAGCCTGAAGTTGATGAAAATATTCGTGAACTCTGTGCTATAAAACATTTTCCTAATGATTCCATGGAATACATCTGGTGTAGAAACAAGAATATACGCAGTGCTGAATGGAAACCTTGCGCAAAAGGTAAGATCAAAGCCAATGTTATTGAAAAATGTTCAACAGGACCTGAAGGAATAAAACTTTTTACCGATAACATCAAGATTGCAAATGAACTTGGAATCGGTGCAAGTCCTACATGGATTATCAACAATAATCAAAAGGCAAGCGGTGTTTCAGCAAAAGACATCCAGACTAATATCTGCAAATACAATCCTGATCTTAAAGGATGTAAGACAACTATTGCTACGCCTCCTACAGGAAAACCACAGCCTAAAGGACAGTGTAACTAAAAAGAAATCTCTCAGAATCTCATCAATCTCTTGATTTTGTTCTAATTAAATATTTTTGATTGTTATTCTATTTTAGAAAAGAATTATCCTATCAGCAGCAACCGTCGTCACAGCCACCATGACCTTCGCCACCACAACCACCATGACCTTCACCTTCTTCGCCACATCCGCAACCACAGGAATGTTCCTTATGATCAGGAATGGCAATGCCTACTTCAATTAATTCGATTTCAAAAGTGAGTGCCTTTCCTGCTAGTGGGTGATTTGCATCAATTGAAACTTCTTTTTCATTTTGATCTACAACTATAACTGGAATAATCTGGCCCTGCTCACCATGCATTTCAAAAACAGCACCCTTTTCTATTTCAGCATCCTCCGGGAACATATCTCTTGCAACTGTAAAAATATTTTTGTCGTCTTTCTTACCGTAGGCATCCTCAGGTGTAATATCCACCTTCTTCTTATCACCCACATTCATTCCTAAAAGTGCTTCATCAAAACCTTTTATTACCATTCCTTTTCCCACCTGGAACTTGAACGTCTCTCCGGAATCCAGAGAAGTGTCAAATTTCTGTCCGTCATCCAACCAACCTGTGTAATGAACAGCTACTTTGTCTCCAGCTTTAACAGTCATGAAAATCTCCTAAAATAATTAAAAATGATCAAACCCTGACCATATCAGGCAGCCGATATTAACATAATAAAAACTGAGTGCAAGGATTAGAGGGATATATTTGTCAAAAAACGATCTTTAAGTTAGAATGCTGTGTTTAAGATTTAATTTCCGGAGATCATCATGAACAAAAATTCTAAAACCATAATCATCCTGCTGAGTCTTGGCTCTCTGATTCTTCTGTTTTTTCATATCAGAGCCATTAAATCGAACTCTGAACTGCAGACAAACCTTAAGATCCTGAAAAAAGAAAAAATAGCTCTTCTTACTGAACACGAAAAATGCCTCAATGATAAAGAAGAAAGCTTGAAAAGAGAGCTCGTCGGTCGCTATCTGGACTACATGATCAACCTGCGAAACAAAATTGAAGACGGCTATGTTCCTGAGGAAAAAGAAGTTAAGTCTTTTTCTGATAGAAGTAAATTTATAGTTGATAACATGAAGTTGCTTGAACTGACGACGGAAGAAGCTACGCAGCATCTTACTTTTCTGGCAAAAATGGGAAACCTGGTGGATGAAGTGTTAAAAAAACAGCCCCAAAAGAAAGTTGATAATTAAAACAGTCGAATTTTCTTGAAAAAACTGCTCGTTTTGTTTAGGATTGCAACCGTGTTTTAAAATCAGTGATGAGGCTTTAGATGGGAAAATACAGTAAGTTGGCAAAGAACGCTTCTTCTGATTCATTAAAAATCCGCTTTCTGTTTACTAAGGGAAAGTATTCAGGCGGTGAATTTTTCATTAAAGATGGACAAAAACTAACCATTGGAAGAGACATATCTTCTGATATTGCAATAGTTGATTCAAAAGTCAGCCGTCACCACGCCACTGTTATTTCACGTGCAGGAAGAATATTTGTTGAAGACAAAGGAAGCACTAACGGCACATATATAGAAGAGGACCGCATTGAAGCTTCTAAGCCAATAGAAGTTTTTCCGGGAACAGTTTTCAGTATTGGAGACTCTGTGATAAAAATTGCCGGAGATAAACCGGACAGCAATGAAGAAAGTGATGACAACGGAAAAACAGATTCCAGATCCGGAAAAACAGACCCTCAAGCAAGGGACGTTAAAAAAGATACACCCCTTACCCTTGATGTTTCATTAAGTGAGTCTGCTCAGGAAAATAAGGATAGAATAAGCGTTGCAAAAGTTGCATTAAAAAAAGGTGGTCCGGCAACCACGGCAAACACCGTTCCCGACTCTACCGTTGCCGCTTCAAAAGGAAGTCTATCGGCAATCGATCCTTTGGATCTATTAAAATATCTCTCTCAATCAAAAAATTCCGGATATCTTATTATTAATGTTACTGCTCCTTTCTCTGAAAAAATTGAAATAGCCTTGGGAATATCAGGGATAAATGCAGCAGATGCAATAACCAGCAGAAACTTTGCACAGGAAAAAGTTCTTTCCAGATTTCTTCTTGCAAAAGACGGTGAGTACGAATTCAAGATAGATGATGCGCCAAAAAAAGAGAAACCGAACGACTATCTTGAAGATGTTTTTATGGAGATTTCAAATCAGAGAGGTACCCTTGTACGATACCGCAAAATGATCAATGCTGATCAATTGAGATTTCAGATACCGATTACAGGAAAACTATCCGATCTTTCAAAGAAAGAACTTGAAACTCTCCAGTTTATGGTAAATACGAGAGACGTAACATCCTATCTCAATATTTTTCCTGAAAATGATGATTTCATTCTTCTTTCTGAAATACTTAAGTATGTAGATCTCGGCATCCTTTTTGGAGACAACAACGAAGAAGAAAATGATCAGTTAATGACGGTTACTGACGACATTCTTGAAATTTGAGGATACAATGTATTTCAAAATTTATCATAAAAAATCTAAACAAGCCCTTGCCACTTTTGATGAAAAAACCATCGTAGATTTCTGTATAAAGAATAAGGAATCCCTTAATAATTACTACTTCTCTACGGGTGGGCATAAGGATCTTATGGAATGGGAAGTGTTTACTGTCAAACACTCCGAACTTTTTGAGAAGAAAGCTGAGGAAAGAGACAAAAAGGAATTTGGAAGATCTGACGAAGAAGAAATAAAAGTTAAGAAAAAAGGGACTGGAAGTGCTTTCACCGTAATCCTTCTTGCACTTCTTATTGCAACATATTCTACATATCATCTTTACCAGAAAAAAGTTGAACAGGACATTGAATTAAAAGCTGCAGAGTCAATAAAAACTCCTGTAAAAGAAAAAAAGAAGGAAATCCAAAAGCGTCCCGGAAATGAATCTGATACTAATTTCACAACAACAATGCCTAAAGAGAGTGAATTACTAAAACTTTGGGACAAACTGAAAGATAAAAACATAAAAACATCTCTTGATCTCAAAGACATTAAAGAACAGATGGATTCGTATCTTCCACAGCTCAAAGAATGTTATATTGAAAGAGCAAAAGCAGGCGATGCCGAGCTTAGAGGAACAATTAACTTGAAAATTCGCGTCAGTGGTGACGGAGTTGTAAGAGACATTATCCTCCCTGATGAAAAGTATCGCTCAACACTTTTTGGAGACTGCATAATTTCCGCAGTAAAATCCAAAAAATTTAAGGTATTTAAAAGTCGTGAACAAGTTTTCTCATACTACTGGAATTTCTAATAAATTTTTCAAAATATTTATCTGGGGACATCCGCTATCATTCTCTCTATCTCCATTTTTTCAGGAACATGCCGGGATATTTGAAGAAAAAAATGTCCTGTATTCCATTTTCAGAGGCAGTTGTGAAAACTTCAGAGAAATTCTTCTGGATAAACAATGTCTCGGGGCCAATGTTACAGTGCCCAATAAAGTGAAAGCTCTTAATCTTTGTGATGACCTTACAGAAACCGCTAAGATCTGTGGTTCAGTAAATACAATTTTTAAAAAAAATGAAAGGATCATTGGAGACAATACTGACGGTGAAGGACTTTTTCTCTGGCTCACCAGAAATAATTTTCATGAAAACAATATTGATATCTTAGGAAATGGTGGAACAGCAAGATCTGTTGCTCATGCTTTTAGTAAAAACGGATATTCGGTCAGGATATTTGGAAGGGAAGAAAAAGGATGGGAAAAAAAATTTGGTAGCTTTTATGATATTGATTGCTGGCAGGATACAGCTACAACAGTTAATACTCTTCCTTTTCTTAAAAAAGGCAAGAACGTTATTGATATATCCTATCAATTTGGAAAGATCTCTGATGATGCAGCCGGAATGCTTGCCTGTCAGGGATGGCTTGCTTTTCAAAGATGGTTCGATTCAGAAATTTCATTAAAAAAATTTATTGAGATCACTTTTACTCACGCACAAGCACAATCAAACTCATTTTTCATTAAACAATTAAGGGGACTATAATGAGATACAATAGATTTTTAGGAACAGCTCTTGATGACGCAATTGCTGAATTTTCAAAAAAGAATGATAAAGCTGATATGTTCTTAAAACAATTTCTGCGTTACAGAAAAATCGGAAAAAGAGATAGAGAATGGGTAAGAGATCGTTTTTTCTTTTTTCTTCGGCATAAGCTGCTTTTTAAGAACCTTGAGGGGTTTAATTTGTCGCACATGATATCAATGGTTTATGACGATGAACCGGAAGAGGCTTTGAAAGTTCAGATCGACAACCTGAAAGATTCAGGTGAATATGACAAGCTATTTTATTTTTCTTTCACAAAATACCTTAAAGCAAAGATCGATGAAACCACAGAAGATATCAATGTGTTCAAATGGTTAAACGTTAAACCTGAAACAACAATAAGGACAAACCTTCAAAAGACTACAAGAAACGATCTTAAAAAAGAGCTACTTGAACTAGGTTTTGAAACTGTAGAAACGGAGCTTTCTCCTGCAGGTCTTATTTTTTCAGACAATGTTCCTAATATGACTCAAAGCGAGATGTTTAAGAAAGGCCTTTTTGAATTTCAGGATGAAGCCAGTCAACTTTCTTCTCTTCTGGCTAAGGGATCTTTTAAGAATTTTTATGAACCTTGTGCCGGAGCTGGCGGAAAATCTCTCGCTGCTCACACTTTTTTTCCAAAACTGAAAATTATAAATTCAGACATCAGAACAGCTATTTTCAAGGAAATTAAATCCAGAGCAGACAAGGCTGGAGCAAAGATAGAAACGATCAATCCTGAAGTATCCTTAAAAAGATCCTTTGACACAGTTTTTGTTGACGCTCCATGTAGTGGAAGCGGAATTTTAAGAAGAAACCCCGGAGACAGGTGGACTATTTCAGAAAAACTGGTCAACAAATTAAACACTACTCAAAAAGGAATTCTTGCCGATGCCTCTAAGCGAGTAAGACGTGGCGGAGAACTTATCTATGTCACCTGTAGCTTTTTAAAAGAAGAAAATGAGGCTATAATAGAAAATTTTCTTGAAAATAATCCAAATTTTGAACTTGTCAGTGCTTCCCAGAGGTTGCTGGAAAACATTGGAAACAAAAAGGATATTTCAAATATTGTCGATGGAATGTTCTTTAAGACTGCACCTCTTTTTCCCAGAGATCAAATGTTTGGAGCAATTTTAAAAAGAATGCCATGAAAAAGCTCTCCTATCTATTTTTCTTATTAATTTTCTTTGAGCTTTTTGGGGAACAACCTTTTATTTATCTGGAAAACGGCTCAAAAATTGAATTTTCCAGATCCGAAAAGACTACAAATGCTGGTTGGCCAATAGTTATAAAGAATAATATCAAATTACGTCTAAACGGTTTTCTGGGACTTAAAGTAAATGTCAAAGACCTTTCTAAACTTGAGGTGATCTTAAATCAGATGCCGCTAAGCATAGTTGAAACTGACTGCAAAAATGAACTGTGTCATATGAAATTAGAACTAGAAACGGGAGCAGATCCTTTTGAAATAAGTGAAAAAAT
>Ga0222665_1000795_pt1 | contig 16990 bp, 10 predicted proteins | sample AntAcemetagen653_FD_179853 | JGI IMG/M metagenome (GOLD analysis project Ga0222665, IMG submission 179853) | Saline water microbial communities from Ace Lake, Antarctica - #653 | ecosystem: Environmental > Aquatic > Non-marine Saline and Alkaline > Saline | place: Antarctica: Ace Lake...
AACGTTATTCCAGCAAATGTCATAATTAATGCTATCGTTCATAATTTCAGAAGAAAGCGTCAAACTATCGAGGCCGAGTTGTAAAGTATCTTGCTCGCTTGTTTCTTTAAACGATAAGCGTTTACTACCTGTTTTTATAAAAAACTTTTCCTCGAGCGATTCACTTTGTAAGAACCAATCAAATAATTTTGTTCCATTAAAATCTATCTGAGGAGAGCTTGCCTTTAGATTAAAAAGTTTTTCACTTGATTTAAATTTTCCTTCAAACCTGGTGTTTTCTGCAATTTTTATTGAGGGGTAAAGTAATTCACAGAATGAATCGGTGTTTTTTAAGTTAATGGAATACTCAAAGTCTTGATTGAACAAATCTTGTAATTTACTTGAATTACTCTCAAATAGTCTGTCGGCACTAATAAAATTATCAATAAAATTGATGAATGAAGGAAACAATTCTGTTAAAAGAAAGTCGCCTTTAATTTCAGCGTCAACTATATCGGATTTCAGGTTAATGTTTTTATTAACACTCGTGTCATTTAACGTGATTAAGGCAAAATGATCAAGATAAAACAATTTATTATCCTCATAATATTTTGTGCTGTCAATAATTATGCTTCCAAACACATCATCTATGCTATTTCCCACAAAATTAATTAACAAATTCGAAGAAAAATCAATTGTCGGATTATGAGTCAGAATATTCAGATCATAAAGTTTTGCATTTCTGATTTTTGACGAAAAATTAAATACCGGAAGTTTTTGTTTGAAGTCAACAATTCCATCAAAATCAAAATTCAATAATTCGTCCTTAATATTAAGGTGGCCGTTGAATTTATTTTCAGCCAATTCACCCTTAAGTTTAACAGTATTAAAATTATTACGCATAAATTGTAATGAATCAATCATTCCGTTCAACTCAACAACAGCTGACTCAGGTGAGAGTCCGGTGCCGGAAAAATCGGCATAAAGATTCAGGCGACCAAGATATTTTTCGGAAGAAAGAAAATTACCGAGGTCAAATTGATTTGCAGCAATTTTACCATTATATTCAATAAGTCCTTTTTCGCGGTTATTTTTAAGAACAACATCTGTATTTATGTTGCCGATAGAAGTGTTTAAATTAATTTTTGCATTGAAATCATTATAAAATCCTGTGAAAAAGCCTTCAATATCAATATTCCCGAATTTCTTTAAAATATCAGGTATCTGAAGATGAGTTGATTTTATAGGAAGTTTTAAAGATTCGACATCTTTGATATTTGTTTTAAATTCATTGATTGAGAAATGAACAAAACTTTCTTCAATATTAGGAAGGCCGTTGATATTAATATTTCCATCAAATTTTGATGATTCACCATAATTAAAGGTGAAATTTTTTGCTTTCAAATTATTTACTCTCCCGCTGATATTCCCAGATATTGATAGCGGATTATCCATTACAGATAGTGAGGGTGCAAAAAACCCGATATCACAAATATTAAGTTGAGATGGTTGAATTATGGTTTGGATAGATATCTTTTCTTCAAAATTATCAAAATCAGAAAATTTGGAATATGCAAATATCAGATCAAGCGAAAGCTCCGACTTATTTGTATTAATTTTTAAATTACGTGCATATAATGACCTTGAGCATAATCGAAATCTTCCGCTAAAATCTTTAAGATTTAATCCGCATTTATCTTTTGCATTTAGTTTTTCGATAATAAAATTAAAAGTATCATTCTTAATTCTGATGTTTTGAATATTTAAATTGATTTCACTAATATCCATATCCGCATAATCAAGCCCTCTGTCTTTTCTTCGTTTATTATTATTTCGAAAAACAAAATGCCCATTACTGATCCTAAAACTATTTAAATCAAAATTCCAGTTTTCTTTCTTTTCTATTTCAGTCGTATCCTTATTAACTCCTGATTTAAAATATTCTGTAAGAAATTTAAAACTAAAAGCTGAATCTCCTTTATACTTTATTAGATTGATATCCGGACTTTTCAGTTTAATACTTGCAAATTTCAGAACATTGTTTTTCATATTGATTTTCTCAATATCAAATTCAAGTTTTTCAGCTTCCAGTATTTTGTTACCTTTTTGGTCGTTTATTAAAACATCCTTTAAAACAATATCTAATGTAAGTGAAACATAAACACTCCCAATTTTGATTTCTGAATTTAATTTTTCAGATAATTGAAAAGCAATTGAGCGGGCCACAAAAGTTTGGACCACCGGATCACATAAAATCGAGTAAACTACAAACGGTAAAGTTAAAATTACTATTCCGGTATATAAAAATATTCTACTAAGTCTTTTTTTAATAATTTTGCATTTTTACACTAAAGTAAAATTGATGAGCATCTACATTTTAGGTATTGAATCATCTTGCGATGACACCTCTGCGTCAGTCATAAAAGATACCAAAGTACTATCCAACATTATAGCAAATCAGGAAGTTCATCGCGATTTTGGCGGTGTAGTTCCCGAATTGGCTTCACGTGCTCATCAACAAAACATTATTCCTGTTATTGATAAAGCCTTACATGCCGCAAAGATAAACAAAAAACAATTGGATGCAGTCGCTTTTACTCTTGGCCCGGGATTATTAGGTTCACTTTTGGTAGGGACTTCATTTGCAAAAGCATTTTCACTCGGATTGGGTATTCCGATGATTGAAGTAAACCATTTACATGCACATATTTTATCACATTTTATTAAAGATAATAAAGACAAAAGAGTTCCGAAATTCCCATTTTTATGTCTTGTAGTTTCCGGTGGGCATACCCAAATTGTTATTATAAGGGATTATTTTGAAATGGAAATAATAGGAAGAACTATTGATGATGCTGCAGGAGAGGCTTTCGATAAGTCTGCAAAAATATTGGGGCTTCCTTATCCCGGAGGACCATTGATTGATAAGTATGCAAAACTTGGAAATAAGAATGCTTTTACTTTTCCCGAACCAAATATTCCTGATTTAGACTTTAGTTTTAGCGGTTTAAAGACTTCATTTTTATATTTTATTCGTGATCGATTAAAAGAAAATCCGAAGTTTATTGAAAATAATTTATACGACCTGTGTGCTTCGATTCAAAATACAATAGTTAAAATTTTGATAAAAAAACTTTTAAAAGCCTCTGAAAAAACAGGGATTAAAGAAATTGCAGTTGCAGGAGGAGTGTCTGCAAATTCCGAACTTCGAATTGAATTTATCAAAGCCCAAAAACAAAATAATTGGACCATATTTATTCCAAAACTTGAATATAGCACCGATAATGCAGCAATGATTGCAATTGCAGGCTACTTTAAATATTTGAAAAAGGAATTTTCGGAACAGGATGTTTCGCCTTATGCTAGGGATCATAGTTTACAGAGGAAAAGAAAAAAATAATTGTAAAAAAGAAACCATTATCAATAAATAACTCAAACAATTTCAGAGAAATAAATTGTAAAAACCGAAAACTGATTAAATATTACCGAAAACTGATTTTTATAAAAAAATATTAAAAAGCATCATAAATTTGTGATTATGGGGTGTGTAATTCTTTTTGTGAATATTTTTTAATAAATTTTTAATGCGAATATTTAAAAAAGGTGTATCTTGTGCCACTATTTTGAAGATTATTTAATAATAAATATTAATCAAATTATTTGATATGAAAAATAAAATTTTACCATTTGGCTTTATAGCTATAATAATTGGATTTACAGCGTTTTTTCTTTCATCAGCTGGGTTTAAATCAGAGCAAAAATATGAACCTGAAAAAAACTCTGTGAAGGAAAATATTCAGAGTAAGCAGCAGGCTTTCTCTTATATTGCAAAAATCAGAAACAATCAGTTAACCGGAAAAATAGATCCAAATGATGTTTTGAAAGCAAGGGAACAAATTGCCAAAAACAAAACAAAATCAGGAAATGCAAAAGAATTGAATTGGGTTGAAATTGGCCCTGATAATTTTGGAGGAAGGACAAGAGCAATTCTTTTTGATAATCAAGATGCAACGGCCGCTACAATTTATGCAGGTAGTGTCAGCGGTGGAATATGGAAATCAACCAATGTTGGAAGTTCTTGGAATAAAGTTAACACTACAAGCGGTACAGCTTGTTTAGCAGTAAGCTGCATGGTTCAATCTTCAGATGGAACAATTTATGCAGGGACAGGAGAAGGATTTACTGCTCAGGATTTTTCAGAATTCGGAGGTGTAGTCGGTAATGGACTTTATATGTCAACAGATGGTGATAACTTTGAATTGGTTCCTGGGACAAAACCATTAATAACCCAAGATAATGATACTGTTGACTGGGCATATATTAACGAGATTGCAATTGACAATAACACAAATCGCATTTATGCAGCCACAAATATAGGTGTGAAATATTTGGATCAAGGAGGTGAAAACTGGATAACTCCAAAATTTGTAATGGATAGTGTCTTTTATGATATTTTTAAAGAATATACCATTGCTTGTGATTCGATAAAAATTGTTGGTGATAAAATAACAATGTATAATCCCGACACAACGGCAGTTACAATTGATACAATTGGAAGTTTTAAAGTAACAAATGAATTACCGCTTTTAGGAAATTCTTTAGATGTTAATGTTTATGATGATGGAGCAGTAATTGCTTTTGTTAATAACCTTTCTTTTGCAAGCGATGATGGAGAATTGTTTAAAAATATTGCCAAATATCCTAACGATCCTTATTTTATAACTAAATCATTTTCATTAATTGAAAATAATTTAGTTATCACAAATAGAAGCGATACAACTTTTTCATATAATGATTCTATTAATTGGGGACAAAATCCGGGAAAACTGTGTGACTTGCCTAATGATGGTGTTGGAAGAGTGGAATTTGCTATTGCTCCCTCAGATCAAAATATAATTTATGCAAATGTTATTACTTCGGGAGGATATCTTTATAATATTTATCGGTCAAGCGATAAAGGTAAATCATGGAATATTATACTTCCCGGAGATAACTCCACTATTGAGATGTTCGAAGGAGAGGGGATTTATGCAAGTACAATAGAAGTTTATCCTAATAATCCGGATAAAATTTTAGTTGGAGGTATAAATTTATGGGTAGGAACAAAATATGACGAAGGATTCTTTGAATGGCATCCAAATTCATCAAGTCTAGAGCCAAGATTGAGTACTTTTTATATTCATTCAGGCCATCATGCCTACGTTTTCCGCCCGGGAATTCCCAGTCAGTTTGCAATTGCCACAGATGGAGGTATCTCAATTTCTATAGACGGCGATGAACAATTCATGGTAAAAAACAAAAACTATAATGTAACACAATTTTATTCTGTTGCCCTTTCAGGAAATAAAAAAGAAATACTGGGAGGCTCACAAGATAACGGTATTTTATATATTAAAGGTGAAGGTGATCCGGCTGTTTCAAAAAAAGCAGATCAAATAAGAACAGGAAACGGATGTTTTACAGCAGTTTCTTTAATTAATCCAAATGTTTATATTTGGGCAAGGCCCGAAGGAGATGTCGAAAGAACCGAAACAAGAGGTGAAGATGTTTCAACCGCTTTCTTAGGTACCGGAATGTCAAGTTCTGAATTTATGAATCCCTTTATTCTTTGGGAAAGTTTTAATGACCAAAACAGCAAGGATTCAGTAATGTTCTATGCAAGAAATAAAAGTTATGAAACTAATGATACTGTAAGTATTCGTAGTAAAAACTTTGAATATCCGTTTGCCTATATTCTTCCTTATGCACTTAATGAAGGAGATAGTTTATTGGTTAAAGATATTATCCAATCAAAATTTTTCTGGGCACAAAATAATAAAGTTTTTATGACAACCGGTATTTTAGATTTTACAGAGGATTCAACTATTTGGTTTCAAATTGCTGATATTTCAGGGATTCCTCAATGTATTGCTTATTCCGCTGACGCAAACTTCCTTTATGTTGGAACCCAAGAAGGAAAATTATTTAGAATGGGAAATGTAGCTCACGCATTTACTTATAAAGATGCTGATATTGAAAGTCCATATTGTATTATTGGTACAAGCGAAATACCAATTGTGCATGCCGGTGGAGAAGTAAACACTCAAGCAATTACTTCTGTTTATGTTGACCCGCAGGACGCAAATAATGTTATCATAACTCTTGGTAACTATGGAAATTCCGATTATGTTTATCTTTCAACAAACGCTACAGATCATTATCCTGAATTTACGAGTATTCAAGGAGATCCCAACAATGGCGGTTTGCCTCAAATGCCTGTTTACTCTTCAATTATCGAAATGAAAAATTCAAATTTAGCCATTATCGGTACAGAAAAAGGTGTTTATGTGTCAGATAATATTTTCGATTCTTCACCAACTTGGGAAAAACAATCAAATAATATTTTTGATATTCCTGTTTTTATGATTAAGCAACAAACTAACTATACAAAAGGAGTTACGATTGCACATCACGATTCTATAGCCGGTTCAACCACTTATGAAATATTTCCTCCTGTATTAAATCTTGGGTACATTTATAACGCTACTTTCGGAAGAGGCATCAATTTTGATGATTCATACCATATTGTAGGTATTGATGATATTAATGACTATTCAAAACAAAATGAAATAACGTTATATCCTAATCCTGTTTTCGATCAAATGACAGTATCATTTGAATTGAAAAAATCATCGAATACTTTAATTAATATTTATGATTTAGCAGGAAAACTTGTTAAATCTATTGATCAGCAACGTGAACCTGCAGGGACCGTTAGTTATAGAATTAATGTGAATGATTTAACTAAAGGAACATATATACTTCATCTGATTTCGGGTGAAAAGCAAACATCAGCAAAATTTATTGTAGTCCAATAAAAAGAGATAAATATTATTATAATAATTAAAATTTATAGAAAAATGAAAAAAATATTTACAGCAATTATATTTTTAATAATATCAATTGGTATGCATGCTCAAACCGATCTTTATTCTCCCACGCAGATTTCACCTGATAGTGCAGAGCTTTACCAAACACCAGATCAAATTCTTAATTGGAATCCAGTTGTAGGTTCAAATGAAATATCATATGAAGTATATATTGATATAGATCCGGCATTCTCTTCCCCCGTAATTTTTAAAACTAATTATGGAGCTGTTCAAAATGCGGACTTAATGTTTGGCCAGCAATATTTCTGGAAAGTCAGAGCTATGGAAGGTGAAAACACAAGTGAATGGTCGGCAACATGGCCATTTACAGTATTCGATCAAGTTATCTTAAGTTTACCTAAAGATGAAGATGATGAAAGAGATGTTTTTGAAACAATTAAATGGAAAAACAGAACAAACGGAACTTCAGGAGAATATATTTCTGGAGTAAGTTTTTATTATGAGGTTGATATTACTGAGGATTTTACTAATCCAGTAATTTCTGATATAAGTGACACAGTATTTGCTGATTTGGATTACCTTATGTTTAACACAATTTATTATTGGAGAGTAAAAGCAAAACATAATCTGGATGAATCAAACTGGTCTGAAACCTGGCAATTTACTACTTTTATAACAAATTCATTAAAAGATCCTGATAATAACTCTACAGATCAAATGTTAGATGTTACTTTAAAAACAAAAGAAACGAGAAATGACCTTGAATTTGAGTTTTTAATTGACACAGATATTAATTTCTCAAACCCAATATCATTAATATCTGCTAATAAAATTGTTGATGCCAGTGGTTTAATATTTGATACAAAATATTATTGGAAAGCCCGTTGTTACCATGAATATGCTTCGTCAGATTGGACAGAGGTATGGAACTTTAGAACAATTGATAAACCTGAACTAAGTGCTCCTGAAGATGGGGCTATTAATGTTTCTATAACACCACAGTTTACTTGGTCAATTTTAGATGCAATAACATCTTATGAGCTACAATATGATACACTCGCAGATTTTTCTACTCCAATTACTCAATCAATTCTTGCCGGAAATAATAGTTTTACCGTGATTTCTGAATTTGATTACAATCAAGAAATATTTTGGAAATTACGAGCATGGATCGATGCCGACTCATCTAAATGGTCTGATGTGTGGTCGTTCACTACCGATCCGGGATCTGGAATTGAAGCAATTGATGCTTATCTTGCAGGAATTAATATATTTCCAAATCCAAGTTTTGGAAAAATATTTATGACAAGCGAAAGCAAGGAAAATTCAACAGTCCAATTATTTGTCATGGATTTACTTGGCCAAATTGTTTTCGAAAAAGAAATATCATTTGTATCGGGTTTCAATTCAAAAGAGATTTTTCTCAACAATATTTCTAATGGAATTTATATAATTAAAATTCAAAAAGACGAAGGTTCGATCAGCCGAAAAATAATTATAGATAAATAATCTATTTAATTTATTATACAAATAAAAAACCGGTGTTTGAATATTTCAAATACCGGTTTTTTTTTATAAAAAAAGCCCTTCCATCAGGAAAGGCTCACAAACTTTACGTTCTATCGCTAAGAACTAAATATCAATATTTTATTCTGGGTGGATAGCCTCAACCGGGCATACATCAGCACACGACCCGCAATCAGTACAAATATCCGGATCAATTACATAAATATCACCTTCACTAATTGCCTCAACCGGGCATTCATCTATACATGTACCGCAAGCAGTACAATCATCATTAATTTTGTAAGCCATAATAATAATATTTAATTATTTATAATAAATTTAATAAGTTTAAAAAAGCAAATTTAAATATATTTATCAAAATACGACATCAATCCCTAATTTAAAATAATTCTAAATTAAAAATGACCGGTCAAAAACTTGTTAATAATAAATTATAAAATATCAAAAAATAATTTGGATATTAACGAAATAATACTTTTAACTTTGCAGCATTATTAATTTAAAAATAATGGGAAATAAAAATATTAAAGTAGTTGAACTTGACGATGTTGTAGTAAAGTTTGCCGGTGATTCAGGCGATGGCATGCAACTAACAGGTACCCAATTTTCAGATATTTCGGCATATGTTGGTAATGATTTAGCAACATTTCCCGATTATCCTTCGGAAATTCGGGCACCTCAGGGTACAATAGCAGGAGTATCCGGTTTTCAGGTTCATATCGGACACAAAGAAATTCACACAAGCGGTGATTTGGCAGATGTCCTCGTAGCAATGAATCCTGCTGCGTTAAAGGCTAACATGAAATGGGTTAAGCCGGGAGCAACAATTATTATCGATATTGATAATTTTGATAATAAGCATTACAAAAAGGCCGGATATGTTGAAGATCCTCTTGGGGATGGAAGTTTAGAAGGCTATAACATTGTTAAAGCACCAATTACAGTTTTAAGTAGGTCAACCATCAGCAAACTTGGTTTAGATATTAAAACGATGGATAAAACAAAAAACCAATTTGCTGCTGGAATTTTGTATTGGTTACTTAACAGAGACTTGAATTTGGGTGAAGATTTTTTAAAAGATAAATTTAAAAACAAACCTATATTAATTAAAGCAAACATAATGGTTTTGCGTGCAGGTTATAATTTTGCTGAAACAATTGAAGCATTAAGTACAACCTACCGCATTCTTCCAACAAAAAACAGAAAGGGTAAATTCCGAAATATTACAGGAAACTTGGCTATTGCATGGGGCTTCATGGCTGCTTCAGAGAGATCGGGAAGGCCATTATTTTTAGGGTCATATCCTATTACGCCTGCAACTGAAATTCTACAGGAATTAACCAAAAGAAAGAACTTTGGAGTTAAAGCTTTTCAAGCTGAAGACGAAATTGCCGGAGTTTGTGCTGCAATCGGAGCAAGCTATGCCGGCAATATTGGTGTTACAACAACTTCAGGACCCGGACTTTCATTGAAAAGTGAAGCAATAGGTCTTGCCGTAATGACTGAATTACCTCTTGTTGTTGTTGACGTTCAACGTGGTGGTCCCGCTACAGGTTTGCCTACAAAACCTGAACAATCAGATCTGCTTCAGGCCTTGTATGGAAGAAATGGAGAAAGCCCTGTTATTGTTATGGCTGCAAGTACACCGTCTAATTGCTTCTACTATGCTTATTTAGCAGTTAAACTATCTCTTGAACATATGACTCCGGTTATTTTATTATCGGATGGATATTTAGCAAGCGGCTCGGAAATTTGGCAAATCCCTGATATAAACAATTTGCCTGAAATTAATCCTCCGATTGCTAAAGAAAATGATGAAGATTACAAACCTTATCGTAGAAACCCCGATACTTTAGCAAGGTATTGGGCACTTCCAGGTACTAAAGGCTTACGTCATCGTGTTGGAGGATTAGAGAAAGAAGATGTAACGGGAGTTGTCTCTCACGATCCTCTAAATCATCAGAAAATGGTAAGCATTAGAGAACAAAAAGTACAAAGATTGGTTGGAGAAATCCCTGAACAAAAAGTTATTGGAGACGAATCTGGTGACCTTCTTGTTGTTGGTTGGGGTGGAACATATGGTGCTTTATTAAGCGCTGTAACTGACCTTCAAAAAGAAGGAAAGAATGTTAGTTTCACACAATTCAACTACATTAAACCCTTACCAAGGAATACCGAAGAAATATTCAGGAAATTTAAAAGAATAGTTGTTTGTGAGTTAAACTTAGGTCAATTTGCAAATTACTTACGATCATTATTTCCTCAATTTACATATTTGCAATACAATAAAATACAAGGACTTCCATTTATGATTTATGAGCTAAAGAAAAGATTTTCACAAATTTTGGAGGAAAAATAATCATGGAAAATAATAACAATAATAATATTTTGACAAAGAAAGATTTTGCAGTCGGGCAACAAGTAAAATGGTGTGCCGGATGCGGTAATTATTCAATATTGTCAGCAGTAACAAACACTCTTCCCGAAATTGGAGTTGAAAAAGAAAATGTCGTATTTGTTTCAGGCATAGGTTGCTCATCTCGTTTTCCGTATTATGTAAATACTTATGGTTTTCATGGAATACATGGGCGGGCTGCACCGATAGCTTCCGGTATGAAATTAGCTAATCCCGATTTAAGTATTTGGGTTATAACAGGTGATGGCGATTCAATGGCGATTGGTGGTAATCACTTTATCCATATTTTGCGACGAAATATAAACGTAAATATTTTATTAATTAACAATAAAATATACGGATTAACTAAGGGACAATATTCACCAACAACACCTTTTGGAAGTGTTACAAAAACTTCACCTGACGGTACAATTGAAAATCCTTTTAACCCAGGCGAATTGGCAATGGGTGCGGAGGCAACTTTCTTTGCACGTGTGGTGGATACCGATCCCAGGAAAATGAAAGAAGTTTTCGTTGCGGCTGCAAAGCATAATGGTACTTCGTTAGTTGAAATTCTTGAAAATTGTGTAATATTTAATAATCAAGTCCATTCTTCAATTACAGGTAAAGATGTTAAAGACGATAATCAAATTTATCTGGAACACGGAAAACCAATGATTTTCGGCAAGGAACGCAATAAAGGATTGGTATTAAATGGTTTGAAACTTGAAGCCGTAACCATTGGCGAAAATGGAATTACAGAAGACGATATTCTTATTCACGATGCAAGAAATCCTGATGATACGATGCACTATCTGTTAACACGTATGACACAACCTGAATTCCCTGTTGCTACAGGAATTATTCGTTCTTTTGAGAGTACAGGTTATGGCACTTTATTAGAAGAAAAGATTAATCATGCAAAAGAAGTTTCTCCGATGCATAGTGTTAATGATCTTTTAAATAGTGGAAATACTTGGGAAATAAATTAATAAAGAAAAATTCTATTAGAAATAATTATAACCCCGGCTTTTAAGTCGGGGTTTTTTATTTTTCAAATATTATTACTATTCTTCCAACCTCTCAAATTTAATTTCTCAACTAATTTCTCAAAATATGAAATAGCTTTCAATTGATGTATTCCGTACCATGAAAACATTTCTCCATCAACTTTAATAATTACTTTTTCAGGAAAAATATTCTCTAATTCCTCAATATCTTTATTTGAAAAATTATAAGGTTCTGAAGGTAGAATTATTAAATCAAAATTATTTTCAAAAGTAATTAAATTTATTTTTGGATATTTCTTCTCACTATTTCTTATGCAATTTCTTAAATTTAATTTATTTAAAACGGAATTTATAAACGAACCACCTCCAACTGCAATATATGGGTTTTTCCATACTAAATATAAACATTGTATGTTTGAATTAACTTTTGGCAACTTTTTGTATCCATCATGCATTTTTTCAATAAAAACATCTGCAATATTTTGAATATTGAAAATATTACCTAAGGTTTTTATCAACTCAATACCTTCTTTAATTGAATTAATATCAAAAACATATGTCGATATTATTTTTGAGATATTGATGATTTTATTAGCATCATTTTCTTCTTTTACTGCAAAAATAATGTCAGGTGATAGTTTAAGAATCTTTTCTTCAGAGAAGTTTTTTGGCCCACCGATTTTATTAATGTTTTTTACTTTATCAATTGGATGAATGCAATAATCCGTACAAGCTATAATTTTGTCTGACAACCCAAGTTCACATAAAGTTTCTGTTATTGATGGACAGAGAGATACTATTCGTTTTGGTATTTTGTTAATAAAAATTGTTTTACCCAAATCATCGAAAAGTTGCATAGTTTTGAATTTATTATTTACAAAGATACATCCAAAATCATCCATTTTTTTGTAAAAAATATTATTTTAGCCATTAAAGTATCTGTTATTATGATTGAGGACTTTTTATTTTTTATTAACAAAAACGAACTTTTCACTCCGACTGACAAGGTTATTCTTGCTGTTAGTGGTGGAATTGACTCAATTGTAATGTGTGAATTGTTCAATCAAACAGGCTTTTTGTTTTCAATAGCTCATTGTAATTTCGGATTAAGAGGCCAGGAATCGGATGATGATGAGATGTTTGTTAAAGAAATAGCAAAGAAGCTTGATGTTGAAATTTTTTGTAAAAAATTTGATACTAAGAAATATGCTTCAGATAAAGGAATTTCAATTCAGATGGCGGCACGTGAACTTAGATTTGATTGGTTCAATTTTTTAATGGTGGATAGTTTCCCAAAATTTAAATGTATTGCAACTGCTCATCATCTTGACGACCAAGCGGAAACATTTTTTATTAACCTGATTAGAGGAACGGGAATTTCCGGTTTACATGGAATTAGTCCAAAGCAAGGAAATATTATTAGGCCAATTTTGTTTGCTAGACGAAAAGAAATTGAAAAATTTACCAATGATAATAAATTGTCTTACAGAGATGATAGCTCGAATAAATCGGAGAAATATTTGAGAAATAAAATTCGGCATAAATTAATTCCTTTACTCAATGAGATAAATCCTGAATTCGACGAATTGATTCAAAAAAACATCAAAACCTTTAAAGAAACCGAAGAAATTTTTAAGCATGAAATATTACACCAAAAGAATAGAATTCTGAAAGAAAAAAATGGAGTTACTTATATTTCAATTTCTGAATTATTAAAATTAAAGCCCATAAGAACCTATCTCTACGAATTTCTTAAAGCATTTAGTTTTAATATTTCTATAGTTGAAGATATTATTAACTCAATTATTAATATTTCGGGAAAGGAATTTTATTCACCTACTCATCGCCTTATCAAAGATCGAGAGTATCTAATAATTAAATCTTTAGAGGATTCAAAAGAAAACTTAGAGTATTATTTTTCTCAAGACGAAACAATCGTTACAAAACCAATAAAGCTTAGCTTTCAGAAAATCGAGAATTCAAATATTATTCAATTGAAATTGCCTAGAAATATTGCAATACTTGATTTCAAAAAGCTTAAATTTCCATTATGTGTTAGAAAATGGAAAAAAGGAGATTATTTTATCCCGTTTGGTGCAAATTCAAGGAAAAAACTTAGTGATTTTTTTATTAATAATAAATTCTCAATTCTTGAAAAGGAAGAAATTTGGCTCTTATGTTCTGATGAAAAAATAGTTTGGATTATAGGGCAAAGAATTGATAATAGATTCAGAATTACGAAAAATACTAAATTGATTTTAAAAATAGAGGCAGAAGCTTAAAATAGTATTTCCCTTTATTTCATTAGCGAGAAGACAAATTCAACACCTTGAGGTTTATGGCTTCTAATAGAAATTTCCCCTTTATGAAAACTTACGGCATTTTTTACAATTGCTAATCCCAATCCGGTTCCTCCTTGTTTTCTCGAACGCCCTGAATCAATTCTGTAAAAACGTTCAAATATTCTTTGTTGATGATCTTCAGGTATTCCGATTCCGGTATCGCAGTATGAAAAGTAATAATAATTTTTATCATCTAAATAATTCGAGATAAATATCTCAATTTTCTCACCTGCATAATTGATAGTATTTTCAATGAAATTTTGAAAAATTGAATAAATCAATTCCTTATTTCCTTTAACAATTACCGATTCACTAATTTGCAATTTGGTTTTAATATCTTTTTTATTCAGACTCAAAAGCAAATTTTCGATAACCTCATTAATTACGTCTATGATTTTTACATCTTCAAGCTTAAAGAGTTTTTCAGCTTCTTCTATTTTATTAAGAATTGAAATATCGTTAATCAAGTCAGTCAAACGATTAGCCTGATAAAGAGCCCGCTCAGTAAAATATTTTTGCTTTTTCGCCTCCAGTTCCTCATTGTTAATTATTGTTTCCAAATATCCCTTAATTGAGCTGATAGGTGTTTTTAACTCATGTGAGATATTACTGGTCATTTGCTGTTTAATTAATCGACTTTTTTCTTGTTTTGTATTATCCTTTATGATGATTTCAAAACTATTATCATTAAAAATAATACACCTGACATCAAAAAATTTCCCGTTTCTGTTCACGAAAAACTGCTCCTGAATTTCTGAATCTTTTGAGGTTTTATCATTTTTTTTAAGGCTTGAATCGATAAATCGGTTCATGTCTTCGAACTCACTCATTAGAAAGATTTGTTCGCTGGAAATTTCAGAAACGTTTGAAATAAGATTAATATATTGAATGAAATGATGATTAGAAAGTATTTCGTTTTTTTGTGATGAAAAAATGGCAATACCCTCATTGATTACAAAAAGATGATGAAACAATTTTTCTTTCTCTATTAATAATTCATCCTTTGCCTTTATTAACTCATTATAAATTTGGATAATTTGTTTACTGATAACGCCTAATTCGTTTTTAGGAAACACAATTTTTGAATCAATCTCTTGATTGTTTCCGGCTTTTAAAGCAAAATCCTCTAATTTTGTAATTGAAATACCAAATCTGTTTGAAATATATGTCAAAATAGCAAAAAATACTAAAAATAAAATGGCAATAAAATAAAACAAAAACATATCAATTTTAAGAAAGTCGATAATATTCACATCATAAACTACTGCAACTCTGATAAAATAGTCTTTATAATGTTTGGCGTAATAATAGAAATCTTCATTGGTTGAGTTTGATTTTCTAATGGTGGCACCAAAATCAGATTCTAATGAATTTTGAATTTCAGGCCTGTTCATGTGATTTTCCAAAAGACTGTGTTCCTCGACAAAATTATCGTATAAAACTTTTCCGTTATTATCAATGATTGTTATTCTTGTGTCAGCTTGTGGAATAATGTTTAGAATAGAGTCAATCAATAGAAAATCATTGTTTTTAACAATTGAACTGTGTTCGATAAATCGATTTGTTAATTCTGCAATATTATCAAGTGAATGTTCCAATTGAGAAACTCTAAATTCCTTTTCACGAGTATATTGAAATGCAGCAACTATAAAAAATAAAAATGAAAAAAATGAAAAGAAGTAGAGAAAAAGTTTTTTCTTAAAAGAATGCTTTATTAGCATAAAATTTATTTTTAAAGTTTAAATCTCAAAACAATAGCCATAACCGGAACGATTAATTATATTTTTACCGTACTTACCTATCTTTTTTCTAATTCGAGCGATATTAACATCAATAGTTCTGTCAACCACAATTACATCGTCGCTCCAAATTCTTTCAAGGATATCTGAACGAGAAAAAACGCGTCCAATGTTCTGAATAAACAATTTTAAAATTTCAAACTCCTTTTTTGTGAGTTTTACTAAAACATTATCAACAATTAATTGTTTCTTTTCGATATTCAATTCCAAACCTTTGACTTTGATCGTTTTTTTATTATTATTGGGATTGCCTGATGTTCGCATAGTAACGGCTTTCACTCTTGCAATAACTTCCTTTATTGAAAAAGGTTTTGAGATGAAATCATCAGCGCCGAGAGAAAATCCAGTTAGCGTATCATTTTCAGTAGTTTTTGCTGTTAAAAAAATTATAGGGGTCTTTAGCTGCATTTCTTTACGTATTTTTTCGGCAAACTTAAAGCCTGACATTTTTCCCATCATTACATCAAGCAAGATGACAGAAAAGTTTTCTAAAGATTTTTCTAATGCTTCTTCTGCCGAGTATGCTATTTCTGTCTTAAATCCTTCGTTTTCAAGATTAAATTGCAATATTTCGCATAAATCTTCTTCATCGTCAACGATTAAAATTTTTAAATTTGCATTATCCATAAATACTAAATTTTAAAAAATATCTTGATTTTATAAAACAATTTTAAAACTATTTTCCTTGATATATAATTTAAGCATTCACCTTTTTAATAGTTTATCTTTTACTCTGAGTGTTTACATTTTTTTAAATTAAGATGAAAACATTTTTATTTTTTTCTTTCAAACAAAAATACATTAATAAAATCATTCGGAAAGGGGTTACAACTCCTGCGGGAAATATCAAAAGCTGCAACCCCATAAAATGTATTAACCAGAGAACATTAAAATCTTTTCTTATATATTAATCGTTTTTAAAATCACAAAAAATAAAATTTCGTTACAAACTTGGAAATTAAATATAATGGGGTATCCGATCATCTCCCGTGAAAAAATAACTTTGCAGGATGAATTATCCGGCAAATCAAATGGAATTTGAAGACATGTTTAATACAGAGCAAGATTG